>JAABUH010001039.1_pt1 | contig 34121 bp, 26 predicted proteins | sample 5559121 | NCBI WGS metagenome assembly JAABUH01 (sample SAMN10711871, study PRJNA513364) | rock metagenome | isolation source: Antarctica rocks | place: Antarctica: Victoria Land, Battleship Promontory nord | collected 2015-12-28
GAGCGAGTAGATAGGCGAGTAGAATGAAGAGTAGATGAGCGAGTAGATAGACGAGTAGAATGAAGAGTAGATGAGCGAGTAGAATGAAGAGTAGATGAGCGAGTAGATAGATGAGTAGAATGAAGAGCAGATGAGCGAGTAGATAGGCGAGTAGAATGAAGAGTAGATGAGCGAGTAGATAGACGAGTAGAATGAAGAGTAGATGAGCGAGTAGAATGAAGAGTAGATGAGCGAGTAGATAGATGAGTAGAATGAAGAGTAGATGAGCGAGTAGATAGACGAGTAGAATGAAGAGTAGATGAGCGAGTAGATAGACGAGTAGAATGAAGAGTAGTGCTAAATCAGCTAAATCAGCTTGTAGCTGATTTATGTAGCATGTAAGCTAATCAACGATGCAAACTCAGCTGACAGCTAGCTTGTAGCAAACGTCTCATCTAGTAGCTAGCATATGCGTCTCGAGCGCATTAGTATTGAATGAATCCTGCTCACTAGCTCACAAGCTATCTAAGCTCTTTGTCAAAACGTCGATGTATCTAATCATCTGTATCTAGTCTATCTTCTAAATCTATCTATTTACTAGATTGATCATTGCATGTATTCATGCTCATTCTGTTGATTTCGAAGCTCTTTATATCACATCTGTATTTTATCTCTCAACAATGATAGTGTTCATCTTAATGTAACTGATGTCATCTTTGAGAATTTCAATTCACATTTTAAACGAAACATTATAAAATCAATCTCTGTCATCATGTAAATCATGATCAAGTACATCTTTAATCAAAGTCAAGCTCATTTTTGAGATCTTTCTTGAAGTGATCAGATTCGAGTATGAAGTCATCATTACATGAAGTTCAACGTCTTCAAGTGTTTTAATGAATGACATGACTTTTTATGACTGCAAAAACTCAGATGCAAATGATGTTCATTGAATCTTTACAATCTTGTGTATGATGATGAATAATTGATCATCTGAAAATGATGTAAAACTAGTTTATGTGTAAGTGAAAGATGTATTGATCTTTTTGATGCATTTCTGTTCAAAGCGTCTTTTGTTGTAAAGCATTCATTGAATTACAACAATTAAAATGTTGAAAATTTGATTTGTTTTAAAGTCATTAAACATAAGTGTATTGATCTTGTACAGAAATGATGTTAATTGCTCATCAATGATAGTTGACTTTTCATTAAATCTGATGTGCTTGAGTGTAAATGTGTACTTTTCAATTCATTACTCAGCTTGATTTGTTAAATTTTTTAGCTGATATTTATCAATGTTTAAAATTCTAAGAATCTCTGTCATGTTTCTGAAAGTTGAACACTCATCATCAAGTTGAGAATTCTGATATCTGATAGTGATATTCTTTTTGAGACATAAGTTAATCATTATGATGAATTGATAAAATCAGTTCAATAAAATAGATGATGATGATGAAATATTGATGCTGCTATTTAACTATGTGAGATGAGTTGATGTGACAAACTAGACGCGTACTCAACTGATGTTAAATATGCAGATTCAATCAACTGAGATTAAGTTCAATGAATATATCTCGATCTTAATGACGATGCTCATTAAAAGAAACATATGATGCTAAATCATAATCTTATGTGATTATGAAAGCAAATTGAAAGACTCACATTGAGTATGATTAGCAGATGAATGAAAGATTAAGTTGTGTTACATGTAATGAATGTGATACTGTAAAAGTTGAAACATAATGAATTTACTTTAACTTACGTTGAAGATCTGCACTCACATGATGTGCATAACAACTTAAAGACTAAGCTAGTTTATTGTTGATTGAAGTGTATTGTATCTGCAAATTGTTATGTTTGTATTTCAGTGTGTATTACACAGTGATCAGTGTCTCAATCTCTTTAACAAACTTGAACTAGCAGCAAACAAAGAATTTAGACATTGAAAAAGAATGTTGTCTTTTGTGAAACATGTTTATCAGTCAATGAATACTGTTTCTTGATCAGATTTGTTCTCTTACGATGCTTGCTTTTCTGCAAGATTTGCTGCAGAAGCTTTGTTTACATCTCAGTGATGCTCTTACTTTTCTGCAGAATTTGTTACTTGATCTTTGCTTGCATCTTGATGATGCTTTTTGTCATGATAAATTGACACATAGAGATTAAATCAGAGACTAAAGTCAGAAGCTGAGTCAAAGATCAGATTTGAGTTAGCTCTGAAACTCTATGACTTTGTCAAGACATCATTTAGACTACGTCATATCTTCAACTTAATATATCATGAGTTATGTTATGCTCAACTTGACAATGCTTGACAAACTTTCTATAGTCGATCGTTTCTCTCAAGTTATCGATAGCTTCTTAATAATTAACTCTATCATAATATATATTCATTCTGTGTCTGTTTAGAATATCACATTGTCATATCACTCTTATAGATCTCATTTATTCATTTAGTAAACTCAATCATCACAGTTTTAATTATTTCAAACTCTTCTTAAAAATGATGATTTGATATTCAAGCATGACAACAGCAACATAATCATAACAGAGTTGAAACGATGATGTCTTGATCTTGTGAAACATCATATCAGAAAATGAACGTTGCATAATGAAATCAGAAAGTGAAGAAGCAGAAGATGAACTTTCTCTTGGTACTGATGAACAACTGACATGAGTAATGCTTCAACATGATGAATTGCAAAAGAAACAGAAGTTAGCAGCTATTCAATCAAAGATTGAAACTCTGCAAGTTGTTGAAACAAGAAAAAAAAGTCATCAAGCTTTCACTTGAGCTCTCATGAAGAATTCAAATGATCTACGCATTGTTTTCATAATGTTGATGATAACAAAATGAAGTCATCATGAGATCATTTTGCAGAAGCGAAGACTCTCAATGTCTTTGAAGAAGTATCATGACAAAATCATAAGAGAACATAAAGAGTGAATTCGCGATGTCAAAATCTTGTTTTGAAATATCTTTTAACATTTTGAAAGTGATGAGAAAAAGATTTTGTACTGCATGATTTATCTGAAGAGTGAATCAAAGAAACTTTGATTCAATCATGAAGAAACTATGTCTGCAGCTCAGCAGATGTGATTCAATTTTATTGATTTTCTTCTGAATTTAATCAAAAACTCAATGAATCGAGATATAAATGTGACTCAGCAGTACGTGAACGCATTACAACGTTCAAATCAGATGATATGAATGTTTGCAACTCATCTAAGCACTCTGAAACATCAACTTTCGTTGTATAGTAATGAGCATAAGTGAACTCATTTATTTATCAAGTTAAGATCTGAGCTGCATGTGATTATTACTAATGTGCAGTCGATTTCTATCACATGAAATGCATTAATCAATCTTGTCGCTTGATTGAAAACAAATCTGCGAAAAGAACACGTCTTGTCGTTGAAATGATCTCAAGACAAAGACTTGCATGATCAAGATAAAGTCAACAAGAAGACTCATTCAAAGCGAAAGAAATCTTATCAATCAACTAAATTCAATTCTTCATTAAAGACAAGCTCATACACTTTGTCATGTTATAGCAAGAATTTGTTCAACATAACGTGCTATATGTGTAATCAAAAGAATCATTACTTTACTGATTATAAAGATGAAAAGATCAAGAATAGATCAAAAGAATTTGATGCAAATTGAGTATTCATTGATTCAATGTTACATATAAGTCATTTCAAGATTTCAAGAAAAGGCAAGCTCTTAATGAACACTTCAAATCATTGAGAAAAAAACAAGAAATTCTCTTCGTAAAGATTCTTATATATAAAGAGCATGTAATTCAGAGAGATCAGAAGACAGAAACGAAGATTCACATGAATATCAATGTCAAGATGAACGTGATTAGTCAACGTTTCGTTGTTGAGCAAAATATGTCATTACTAAACGTTGATCTTTCAAGATTTATCTGAATGAATGATCAGAGTGTTTATTGTTATGACGTCTATAAGATGTGTTATTGATTGAGAGACAGCTGAAACATAGAGAAAAAAGATATAAGTATCTTCTATGCTATTGACAAGAAAGAATCTCTCTTGATTCTAAGTATATCAAGTATGCAATTCAAGCGTATTTGAATAGACATGATTGCAAGAACATGATGTTTCGACGTGAATGAGCACGCATTTGAGTTGTTCTTCGCATAAGTATTTGCAAAAGCTCTACAAGATAAGTTTACTGTGTATGCTCTTGTCATTATCAACGTCATCAAAGAATCAATTATTGAACATCAAGTGAAAGCAATGAATAACATGATGAATCATATCACAAACGCGCTTGAAATGCAAACTTTACTTATTAAATTGAAAGAATACAAAGACGTATTCTTGACAGAAAGTGTTGACAAATTGCTTTTGCATGAAGATCATGATCATGCAATCGAAATCACTGCAAAGTCATCATATGAATCGTTGTATAATCTGTTGAACACAGAGTTAACGACTCTGAGACAGTATTTAGATGATGTCTTAGCGAAAGAATGAATTAAGCACTTCGTCAGCTCAACTAACGCGTTTATTCTATTCATTTTCAAAAAGAATGATAGTCTTTATTTATGCATAAACTATCGAAATCTGAATAAAATTACTGTCAAAAATCGTCATTTGCTGTCTTTAATTAGTGAAACTTTAAACAGATTCAATAAAGTCAAGCAGTTCACTAAGTTAAATCTGAAAAACGTTTATCATTGTCTCAGAATTCAACATGAAGACGAGTGAAAAATGACATTTCATACTCATTATGATCACTTCAAATATATGATCATGTCGTTTGATTTGATCAACACGTCTGTTATCTTTCAGACTTATATTAATAAGATCTTGACAAAACTTTTAAACGACTTTTATTTTGTTTATCTGAATGACATTCTAATCTTCTTCGTAGAGAAGACTGATCACGTAGATCACATGAAGCAGATTCTTGAAAGATTAAGAAAGTTCAAGCTATATGTTAGCTTGAAGAAGTGTGAATTCTTCATCACTAAAGTGAACTTTCTAGAATTTATCATATTCACAGAAAATGTTTTGATGAATTTAAGTAGAATAGACATCATCAAAACGTGATTCAGATCGAAAATGTATTAAGAAATATAAGTTTTTCTGAGATTCATCAATTTCTATCAACGTTTTATACATCACTACTCTCAGATAGCAGAATCTTTAACAGAACTGTTGAGAGATAGTGTAAAAAATGTAAAAATGAGTTCATTCATATGATCAAATAAAGTGAAACAAGCTTTTAATCAGCTTTGCGACATCTTTATGAGAGCATCTATTCTAAGACACTTTGACTCAGAGCGACATATACACATCAAGATCAATGCATTCAATTATGCAGTTATGAATATTTTGTCTCAGTTAAATGACGAAGATCAATGACATTTGATTGCATTCTGATTCAGAATGATGATAAACGTTGAAAGAAACTATGAAACATATGATCAGAAGCTTCTAGTCATAGTAGCGATGTTTAAACACTGATGACACTATGTGAAAGACAATTATCATACTGTTGAAGTTCTGACTGATCATAATAATCTGAAGAGTTTTATGAACGTTCAAAAGCTAAACGAAAGACAAGTTAAATGAGTCATGAGATTGTTGATCTGCAACTTTGAAATAACACATAAATTAGAAAAGACAAACTCAATTGATGCATCATCAAGATGATCTGACTATAAGAGTGAGAACATCTTTGCAAATCATTTGCTGCTCATTCTGCAGCAAAAGCTGACTAGAATAGAAAGCTTAAATAGCTTTATATTCGTAGCGATCAGAGAATTATACTGTATACGAGTGATTAACAATGTCGAGAAGACGTTCGTTCACAGTATAAGTATGAACAAATATTCAGCAGAACATGTTGAGAGCAGACTGTAAGATGAAACTCATTGATGAACATGAATGATTAATGATGTCAAGAAGACGTTCATTCACAGTGTCAGTGAACGAAAATATTCAGCGAAACATGTTAAAAGCAGATCGCAAGATGAAATTTACTGTACATGAGTGATTAATGAAGTTGAGAAGATGTCTGTTCACAATGTCTGTGAAAACACAAGTACATGTTCAACAATGCATGTCAGAAGTATGCTGCTGAGAGTCATGACTTTAGCAGTGCAAGAAATGCATTTAGACGAAGTACATTTCTTAAAAGATAGAATTTCTCAATTTGAATCAATAACTTCAAGAAGCACAGACGTTGAAACGTTGACTCATAAAAATCATAACGTAGCTGAGAAACAGTTTAATTCTGTTGCTGAAACTGTTGATTGCAAACAACTCGTTTCACGTGCAATTGTCAAAGTACTGACAATTCATGAAACAACATACGACTTCAGTAGTAAATTCATAGTCGAGCTCATCAAAATCTTACAGCAAGAAGATGAATTTGCTGTGAGACTAAAAGCAAACGAAACGACGAGTATATGAAAGAGTGACGTCGAAGCTTGAACATTAAATAGTCAAGAAATGATAGAATACAATGAATCATTGTATGTTTCAGAAAATCTTTCTGTCAGAGAAGAGTTATTGAAACATCATCATGATAACTCATTAGCAAGACATTTTGATGCTGACAAGATCAGTGAGCTATTAGATTGCAAATATTACTGAAAAAGTATAATCAAGAATGTCAAAGAGTATATAAATACTTGTGACATTTGTCAGAGAATAAAGATGAAACGTCATTTATCATATGATGAGTTGAGATCATTATTTCAACTCACAAATTCATGAAAAGAAATCACTATGAATTTCATAACAGATCTGTCGTCTAGTAAATGAAAAGAAGTCATCTATGACTTAATTCTTGTGATAGTCAATCACTACATGAAGATGACGCGTTATCTGTCTACAAAGAAGACTCTGACTGTCATAAAGTTAACAGAGTTGTTCTTTGAGCAGATTGTTCTAAGATATGAGATATCAAATGATATAATTATTGATAAAGATAGTCTATTTATCAGTGCGTTCTGATTAGAAATCTGCTATCATGCGAAAATGAAATGATGATTAAGCATCGTCTTTTATTTGCAAACAGATAATCAGACAGAATGACAGAATCAAACGCTGAAACATTATCTATGAATATATTGTTTCAAAAAGCAAGATGACTGAGCTATGCTTCTACTCATAGTTGAGTTCATGTATCATCAGATGAAGCACTCTTCGTTGAGCTATAGTCTCTTTAAAGTCATGTATGATTACAAGTCAATCTTTGACATATACATTAAGAATGATGCTATGAAAGAAGAAGTGTCAGCAGCAAAAGAACGCGTTGAAATGCTGCAAGATGTGTGAAACATGTTGATGCAATGATGATAAAATGCAATTGATGCTCAGACAAAGTACTATAATTGAAAACATAAGTTTAAGTTCTTTAATGTTAATGATTTAGTCATGCTATCAGCAAAAAATCTGAAGCAGAAGAAGTTGAGCAAGAAGTTATTAAATAAGATGATAAAGTTCTTTCATATACAAGAACTCATAAACAAGCAGATGTATTGTCTTGATCTTTCAATTATTTATAGAGTTCATTCTATCTTTCATGTATTTCTTTTAGAGTTGTATAATTATAGACTAAAGGATGACTTTATACTCAATTATCTCATACTTAAGATTATTGATGATGAGTAAGAATGAAAGATAGAAAAGATTTTACAGAAGTGAAAAAGAAAGAAAATCTTATATTATAAGATACAATGAAAAGAATATTTCATTGAATATGATCAATGAATATTGAGCGAAGATATGAAAGATGTCTCAAAGCTTATAGAAGCTTTCGAAATGAGGCTGAAACATGAGCGAAAAGCATAATCACTCACTTTCAAGCATAAACTCATTATTAGAAAAGAAGAATTACTGTATTATGATAGTTTCGCTCTCTAATGAGATGATCACATATGTAAATCAACAGACAGAGAAAAGAAGCGCAAAGATGCTCAAATGCGCTTGACAAGAAAGCGTAATCATCACGACACAACAAACATTACTTCATCAAACATTTTTCACATAAGACAAGATTGCAGACTTCTTCTTCTTTTTCATTGTCAGATTTACATTGAAACGCAAAGACAAAGATTTGAAAGATGACAGATTGTGCTAAAATATATCAGAACAATTAAAAATGCTGACAAAATGATATATAATCAAGATTAAACATATCACAAAGCGCTTTACATTCAGAATTTCTCTGACAATATCATTGATAATCATCATCTCTTTAAGAATGAGCTTTCGAATCTTTAAAGACTCAAGTTTGTGAGCTTTCTCAAGACAATTCTTCACACGAGTCGCTGTCATTAACTTCTTGTAAAGAATTTTCTGATAAACAGTGAATGTCTTCAAAGTGATGTTTTCTTCTTCATTCTTAATCACACTATCATGAATATTCTGCAGATGAAAGAATTCATTGATAGTCAAAATGCAGATGTCGAGAATTTAAACATTGAATCATAAGCATTTAGCAAATGTATCAAATAAGTATACTCATTGTGATACAGAAATTCTCATTACTCGCACAGCAAGCACACTTCTTGTACATTGTCTTTCTTTGAAAGATAATGTTACATCGCGATGCTTTATTCTCAATGTGTAAAACTCAAGCACACTTTATACAAATCACTCTATTTAGAATTTTGAAATCAGCAATGCTTCTTTCACTTATTCTCACAATTGACAGTTGAAAAGCATCAGTAATGACATCAAGAGGTGAAATAAATGAATTTCATTATCGTTCTTTGATTTCGCGAAGTCTGTGAGTTTAACAAGATTGTTGACGAAGCATCAACAATCATTTCTTCTTTCATTGTCTTTCAAATTTTCTCTTTGATAATTGAGACATACTTGAAAGTTTGAATAGTAAAAGTGATGAGTTCTTGATCAGAATTTGATGATGTCTGCATCATTATGAGTGATTCAGCATCAGCGACATCAGCAGCATCATGATCATCACATCTGATCAATGTCTTTTGAGCAAACTTATGATACTGTTAGTTGCAGTAATCGTCGTGAAATCTCAAGTTGTAATATCACTTACTTTCGTAATGATCTTGACTCAAGCATCAGTCAACTTTATCATCTTACGACTCTTTTTGAGCATCATTATGCGTTCATGATTCATGATTTAGATCTCTTACTCTTACTATACAAATATACTCAAAGTTTATTAAAAGTAATCACACAATAATAAAAATATGATCATGATTGAAAAAAAATGAAGTTAAAGAAAATGAAAAGTTGAGAAGAATTGAAAGAGTGATAAACAAATCAACAATTATTATTCACTCTTGTTTACACTCTATCATCTCAACAACATCATTTACTCAAAAGATAAACAATGTTTATGTGCTATTTACACGTCATCATTGCTGTCATCTACATCAACTACACATCACATATACTATCTATAATGTCATCTATACGCATTATAATTGAAGACGAATCATCATTCAATCGAAAGTTTCTCTTTTTCTTATTTTCTCACAGAGATTTGAAGATTTTTATCGAGAGCTTCTAAAGTGAATCAATGAATGCATGTCATCGTTTATCAGAGTAAACAAAGACATTAATTATTAAGATCGAGAATGAACTCACTTAAAAGAGAAGACAATTGTCATGATGAATTGATACATAAAGATTAGATCAGAGACTAAAGTCAAAGACTGAGTTGAAGATCAGATCTGAGTTAACTCTGAAACTTTATGACTTTGTCAAGACATCGTTTAGACTACGTTATATCTTCGACTTAATATGTCATGAGTTATGCTGTGCTCAACTTGACAATGCTTGACAAACTTTCTATAGTCAATCGTTTTTCTCAAGTTATTGAGAACTTCTTAATAATTAGCTCTATCATAATATATATTTATTCTGTGCCTGCTTAGAATATCACATTGTCATATCACTCTTATAAATCTCGTTTATTCATTTAGTAAACTTAATCATCACACTCTTACTCTTCTGCAAAGTTTATTACTTGATCTTCGCTTGCATTCTGATGATGCTCTTATTCTTCTGCAAAATTTGTTACTTAATCTTTGCTTGCATTCTGATGATGCTTTTGCTCTTCTGAGAGATTTGTTGCTTGATTTTCGCTTGTGTATCAAGCTTTGTTCTCATTTCATTGTGATTCTTGCTCTTGAAATTGATGCTTTGTTTTCATGAAATCGATGAATTCTTGTTGACTAAAGTATTTCTTATAGACTTCATTGATCAAGAACAGATTTTGAACATGTTGTATCATATGTAAATTGCAAGCGTAATTGTGCTGAAGTTCATCATAATTTTAGCATATGCAGAAAAATATTGAATTCTTGACATCGCAATTGTCATGTTCTTCTTCAAATTTACTATTGAATTCAGACATTCTTGACATTCTCAAACCTTCAATACTCTATTGAAAAATCAATAGAAAAATTCAATCGATAAATTTGAAGCTGTTCAAAAGCACTTACTGATCTTTATTCAAAAGCACTTACTGATTTGTCAAATAACTCTGTCTCGCTCATTGAATTCATTCATTCACTTCAAAATAGTACATCTTCTACTACTATACTAACGTTCTCTAGCTATTATTGAATAGATTCACTGTCATTTTGATATCATTTATAATATACAAGAGAATCTGTTTATATATCATTTGTCATGCAGATCTCAGTTTCAAGTTAAGAAAATCTTTCGTAAGATCTTTTCAATCGTTGAAGACTTTCTTATTACATATCTAAAGTAACAGTCATGAGTCATGCAGAAAGAGATGATGTGATTTCTATGAAAGAAGTGAAGTATACATGTTCATAAGTTCATCATATTCAGAATTTTGAAGAAGAGACACTGAAGTGAAAAGAGAGAACAATGTGTCAACATCAGACAGAATGATGAGCTGCGATTAAACTGAATTGTTGATCTGTTGCAGCTGATAATTGAACAGCTTGTTTTCATTGATGAGACTCTATTCAACAAAACTACAAAGTGACGTCATCAAGTCTATGCATCGATTGATGAGTCAGCTCGCTATCAAGTCTTTAGAAAGAGAGAGCATTTCTGAAGCGTTCTTTCGATGTATACAATCAATGACTATCTACTTTGTATCAATATTCATGAAGACTGATTCAATAACAAGACTTTCTTCGCTGCTTTGAAACTTTCAATGACATGTCTTTTAAAATTACGAAAGCAATTAACTTTGACAGCAGCGTCTGCAGTGTTTGCTTTGACAGCAGCGTTTATAATAATTCTAGCAGCGATGTCTGCTTTGACTTTATCAGCAGCGTCTGCTTTGACTTTATCAAAAGATTTCTTCGTTGATGAGATGCTTGAGAGAATGAGTGAATTCTTTAGAAATAGTTTCTGACTTCAACGTGATGACGACATGATGACTTCAAGAGTCGAGAGAGCTAAAAGAATGTCAGCACTGTGAAAGATTTGAACAGCTTCAAATTTATCGATTGAATTTTTCTATTGATTTTTCAATAGAGCATTGAAGGTTTGAGAATGTCAAGAATGTCTGAATTCAATAGTAAATTTGAGAAAAGACGCGACAATTGTGATGTCAAGAATTCAATATCTTTCTGCACATGCTAATTATATAACACAACAAACGAGTTGTAAGCATGATTACAGACAGTCAGAAGACGATTGAGTTGAGACATGAAGTCAAGTTTCTTGATTCTCATCATACATAAAATGATGACAGAAGCTTCTTCATCTTGAAAAGAATCAATCATGTATGCTTCAACATTTCAAACTTTCAAATCTGAGACTAAACTTCTCTTCAGTAACTGAACTTGTGCAGTATATTCTGTGAGAATGATGATGTTCTTGACAGATATTTTGACTTCAGCGTAGATCTTGACTAGCTCGATTGTGACAATAACTTCAATCTCATTCTGCTTGAACTGAGATGCATCAACTCTTATATCAATCTCATTGACGTTGAGAAATGTTAATGATCATTCTATTTTGCAAAAGCTCTTCAATACAATGATTGTGATAATTATATTGAATCAAAGTGAAGAATTGACTGAGAACTGCATCTGAGCTTTGTATCAGACAGTGAATACGATGTCATCTATGATGAGAATTGCGCAATACTGTTCAGTGAGAAGCATATGAGAATATTTGAGCATAATCAAATGTTCAAATAGACTTCTGTTTATATAGTGCGTGAAGCAATTGTTCTTAATGTCTTCTTTCATCGATCGAAGTTACTCATCATCATTGAACATATGCATTGAATCATTGTTGTGAATCATAGCAATAAAGATTTTTGCGTTCTTAACTCTTGTGACTTTCTGAACGACAGTATGATCTTCTTTGAATTTTTTTAGCATAGTAGTGTTGAAGTTGATCAGCGTGCAGACAACAACGTTCACGTTATGCTCAAGAATATTCACACTTAGCTCAATCTTAATGCACTGAAAGAATTCTTGATCTTTTATGTCAAGAATTTCTTTTATCTTGATTCTTTGAAAGTATGAGCAGAAAGTCTTAATAACAGCGTCACGCTCAGTCTCATTGTTCATTTTATTGAGCTTGACATTGATAATTCTTTGAAGCATACGACGTTCAAATTCATGATCTCGCTTTGAAGATTAACGTGTGACATGAGAATTAAGATTTTCGTAATTCATATCAAATGAATTCTCGTCGCTCTTAAAATCTTCATAAGTCATATCAACTTCTTCATTATTGATTTATACAATTGAAGAATCTTGTGTCTTGTGCTACTTGTCACTCTGTTCACTCTGTTGACTTTGAGATTGCGTCTTATTCATTAAATGATTACTCAAACTCATGACTTTTAAAAGCAAAGTGTTAAGACTGATCTGATGCAATTTGTATCAATGATCTTTAATGTCATGTAAAGTCTTCTTGCTCTGATTGATAATTTGATGTGTCAGCTGATCATAGAAGATATCAGATAACTCATGAAAGATATTTCATAATTATTGAGCGAAATCGTTGTTTACTGAGTGAGACACGCAACTGTCTTGAGCGACTATCTGACGTTCAGTGAACTGCGAGTGAAAACGAATGATTTTTTTATTCATCAGAATAATGTTTTTGTTTTTCAGTCATTGAAGCTGTTCATTCAGTTTGAGAATAAATGTATCAGCTGTATTGTTGAACGAACTCAGCACTTTGACTTTCTTGCTCAGCTTTAAAAGTAACATTGTGATAATGACATTCATCAGTGTCTTCTTGATCTCAAAGAGTCTTTTGATAAAATCAAAATCATTAAAGAGATTCTGAAGATATTGCATGATCAACATTTGAGACTTATTCAGCTTAATATTTCACTCAGCAAGAGTAGTCAAGAGATTCAAGTCTTCAAAGAGAATTGATGTGAATTTGATACGAAGATTTTGACTCAGTATAATATCGCGAAAGCATCGTTGTATTCATAATATTTCTCGTCAATATGAGCAGAATTAAGAATTTTAATTGTCGCTATTTTGATTCTGTCAAGCTTGTCAAACATGATTGAACAAACTGAGATCACATTTGATGCGTTGAAAAGACAATACTGAAGTACTTATTTATTATCATTTTGTTGCTTATGCTCACGAAGATCAAATGTCAACTTCAACTCAATTAAGCTTTAATCTGTCTTAATGAGAAAGCAATGAAGAACTATGCTCACATCTGTCGTGTTGAAGAAAATAAACGATTTGACAAGAATGATAGCAGTTTACTTGTCATCATTAATTTGCACTTCAAAATGATTCTTCGAGTTAAATTGATAGTTGAAGCAATCAAGAAAACGCAGCAAATCAATATACTTCTTGTCTGTTCTTGTGAATGTGATGAGTGCACGTAACTCGCAGAGCAATGTTTGAGTCTTCGTAATCAGTGCTCACTGTGTCTTCATCGACTGTAGTTTAAAGAAATCTTTGATAAGTCAACACTTTTTGTCATTGCGATAAGTACGTTGATATGATAAATAAATAGTTGAATGATTCTTCTTTGAAGTCACTTGTTTTACTTGAATGATATGCTTGTGATTTTTAGACTGACTGAATCACATGTTGAATGCTGAAAAGTCTCATTTTATTCTGATGCTACTGTTGAATTTTCAATACTGATTCAGAAACGTATCTCGTTCAATCATCAAGATGAAGATCTTCAGCTTAACTGTGCAATTTTCTGACAAATCAAAGACTTTTTTGAGTATGTTCTCTATATTTTGAAGAACTGATGAATCTTCATGATTCTCAAGCAGAATTAACTGAGTATGAGTTAAGATTGATCTGAAGATAAATTCAAGAAGAGTCATTCATTCATCTCAACGCAGATTCTTGATCTTTGAATCATTAATGTTATATGTGAAAAACATGAATTTGAAATAAAAAGTATGTGACAAAGACATGTTTGAATAGTTCATAATGATAACTTCGCGAATGTCAGAATTTGAATGTAAGCGAAAGACTCAGTTATGTAAGATGTCATGAACAGAAAGACAGCTTTTGAATAACAATGATATGACTTAATGTAATTTAATGTCAAAGTAAATGCTGAATGTTCAGTTCATCAAGATCTTCATCACAATCTTGTAAGTAATGTAAAGACTTTCATTTGAAGAATTAAATGCATCAATTGCTGATTCAACTACTTCATTGATTTCAAAAATAATCTTAGTTCAAAAGATAATAAATCTGATGCTTTGATGCTCAGTTAAATCTGCTTTCTACATTATTTTCTCATCATTTGAAATGAAAGTAGTGAAATTGTCATTCTCAAGCTTCATCACTTGAGATGTGTGATACATGATGTCAGTCGCTGCATCTTTATTTATCAATGTTGCTTTGAACTTTTCTTTGAACATCATGATGAAATGTTTGTTGAAAAACATAAAGTAATGATGTGAGATGATGTTAAGCTGTTAAATGTGAAGAAGTAATAAGAAGCAGTGAGATTGTAGAATGTACAATGATAAAATGAAATGAGATTGCAAAATGTTGAATTCTATACTGATGTAAGTTTAAACTGAATGATTAATTTTAACAGTTGCAGCTTGAATTGAGATTGTTATCTGATTGTGACGAGAGATAGAAAGTGAGATAGAGTTGCAGAATGTAAAATTCTAAACTGATGTAAGTTTAAGCTGAATGATTAATCTTGACAGTTGCAGCTTGAATTGAGATTGTTATCTGATTGTGATGAGAGATAGAAAGTAAGATAAAGTTGCAGAATGTAGAATTCTTGACTGATGTAAGTTGAAGTTGAAAGATTAATCTTGATGATTGCAGCTTAAATTGAGATTGTTATCTGATTGTGATGAAAGATAGAAAGTCTTTAAGATGAGAATGATTCTGATTTAACTGTTATGATGTCTTGAAAGTTGAGTTTCTTAAAAAAGCACACACTTGAATAAAGTGAGTAAGATCTCGTTGATGAATTGTATTCTTCTATTAAATATAATTAAAATGATAGAAGTGTTGATCTCAATTTTGATATGATGATTATCTTTCATTCATAAAACAACAAAGCTGTTATTCATCTTTTATTGAATCATGCTTATCTACACTGTATTCTTCACTATATTCAAGCTAATGATATAAAAGAAATGATACAGTGAATATTGTTTGCATTTTTATCGCTTATCATGTTTCGCTCTGAGACATAAGCAAACAAGTTGCATCATAAACATCTCAGTCACATCTTCATTGATCTGCGTATTCTTCATGTTGAGTCTTTCTGCGATGATTATTTGTCAACTTTCGTGACTATACTGAAAACGTTCTTCGAAATGAATAAATCAATTCATAGTGAAAATATAATATATGTCTTCATAATTCAATCAGAATCTGTCAAGATAGTCAGTCATTTATATCAAATCGAGATTTTCTTTGCTTAAAAAGCATAACTGATCATCTTTTAGCATCATGATGTCTGTTAACAAAATTAGTATTGCATTGCAAGTCATAATGCTTTCGAGCGAATCTGTTTGTCATTCTCACTGTTGCGATTCATAAGAATGTGATAGCAAGCGCTTTCATAAGAGTGTCGCGAATCACAGCGATTCATCTATTGTCAGTGAGCAGATCAATCATGTAGTTCAATCAAGACATGTTGCATTTATTCATTTGATGATTGCATAACTTTCACATTATTATCAATCACTTTCTGAATACAGTCATGAAAATAAGCACTCTGTTCAAAGTTTTTCATGAGTAACACAGCTTTAACATCTTGTTGTGAAGATTACATTCAAGCGTTTGATGATGCAAATCATAGTTCACATGATTGAAAGATGAGATAATGATTATCATAAAGTCACTGAAATGTGATGTCGTTGTTGATTTGACAGCAAAGAAAGTCAAGAAATTTTCTTCAAGTCAAGACATTAAAGAACAAAATTCTCAAATTAAAGTAGATTCAAAGAATCACTATTCAAGTTCATTGAATATTACACACTTCAATTTTTCAAATGTATTGCATAATTTTACTTTCTTCTCAATCGCTCTTTACATTACTTATGACTTAATAGACATCAAATAACACTATCATGAAGATAGTGTTGACTGAACGCATATGAAACATCACGACTAGTGCTAAACAAGCTCTCACTACTTAACATGTTAAAAGACGAAGAAATACTACTTTTAAACTTCATTCATCTTTCAAACCTGTCAAAAAAGCAGTCGTAAAGAGAATATTGAATGTTTTGAAGCAAACAAATAGAACAGAGTCGTAAGATAAACAGTTTAATTTGAAAGACATTAAGTATCTTTTTAAAAATACTGTCTTATTTACTGATCTGAACTCACGACTCAAACATAATACACAGCATCAATTCAAGCAAATCTTGAGTGTTAATAATAACAGTTGAAAGAACAAAGTTAATTTTGAAATATATGATGAAAGAATAAATGAGAACATGATCGAGAAGTCTGTAGACTTTCATGATGATGATTCAGATGTATATGATCTGTCTTACATTGTAAACTGAACAATTGTACTTGATGATAGAAAGATTTTACACGACTCAGATACAAAAGTATTCAATCATGCAAATGAGTTTGACTTTGAGCTTTGACGTAGTGATCAATCTCATTTAATCTTTGACTGATGTATTAACTGAAACTACATGCATTTTTCGCTTTGCAATCAGACTATTGTTCATTACTTTGATTAATCAATCAAGATGACAAAGATGTTGAAAAGATGTAATGATTAAACTGATCATCAAGTTGAGTTTCAAGTTGACATTTTGAACTCAAATCAAGATTGAGTTGAATTGCTCACATTTTCAACTTGATTCAAGTTGAGTTGCTTATATTTTCAACTTGACGCAACTCAATTTGACTGAGAATTGAGTTAATTTAACTCAACTCATCAAGAACTTGAGCTTGACATCAAAAGAGTTAAATATAGAAATTTTTTCAATTTTTGACTTTTGCATTATCTTTTTGCATTATCTTTTAATAGAGAGTCATGAAGAGAAACATGAAGATCATTTGATAAAGAATCATGATGAGAAACATGAAGAAAAACATGAAGAGAAACATGAAGAAAAACATGAAGAAAAAACATGAAGATCGTTTGACTTTGATAGAAAGTCATGACGAGAAAACATGATAGAAAGTCATGAAGAAGATCATGAAGATTGTTCAATCAAGCTATTTACATTTATTTAATATCTTGTCGAGTCAAGTTGAGTTTTCAAATTGAGTTATTGAATCAAGCTTCTCAACTCAACTTAAGTGCTTGAATTCAACTTCTCAACTTAACTCGACACTTTTTTAAAAAAAATTCAATTCAACTTAACACTTTTTAAGTCAAATACTTGACTTGAACTTAAGTACTCAACTTGACGCAATCAGTCTAGTAACGACTGAAGAAATCTGAAGAATATATTGTTTCATTTGCAGAATAGTGACAAAAGAGAATTCATCATTGAATTGATCAGTTTATGAACTTGCAAAGATCTCAGCGATTATATCACAAATGATGAAACTTCTTTTGAGCTCAAAGTATCAAGAAAAGACAGAGAAATATGAGTGTCAAAAGATGAAATCTTAATTATCATTTTAAGTTGCTTTTTCTGTGTATCAGCTAACTGATTGCTTTCATTCAGATCAGCGACATCACTCATGCAAAGTGTTTAAAGAACAAACGTAAAAAGCATTTGCAGAGAGACAAGTTATACATACTCGATCTTTTTACTCGTTGATGATGTTGTCATGAACAGTTTAAAATCTTCACTCGCATCTGTTATCATTGAAATATAGATCATTCTCATGAAGCGATAAAATCGAAAACGATATGATATTAAGCAACAGCAATCGCGAAAGATGATGAAGAGATTGACTGCAACAATTCTTTATTCAGTCTAGTCATTGAACAACTTCATTCATTCTTAAGAAATGAAGATTCATTGATGAAATTGAAGTCTTCATCAAGCAGTCAGTTCATTGCAAACATTGTTTATAATGTGACATCATCAAGTACATTCTCATTGAAGTCAATGTATGCAGCAACATTTGATTCATTAATATGCACATTGTAATCAAACTCATAATTTAACTATTAACAGTAGCAATAAATGAGTTCAATCAAGATGTGTTGTCAGATGCATCAAAATTCTTGTCGTCATTCAAACAAGCAGTTGACATCACATGAAGAATCATTAAACGAGAAACTCTTTGAAACAAAACTATATCATCTTCAATGTCATTTCATCGTCAACAATCATCTTCGCTCGTTACTGTCACTTATTTGACTGATGAGATCATCTTTACGTTTGTTGATCAGCTAATTTCTTCATCTAAGTTCAAGTCTTTAGTCTTTGATACTTGAATTCTCTCAGTCTTCATTGTACATCAAATAGTAACAACTATAAAATCTAAGCAATCTTGCACTTATGATAAGCTCAGAAGAAGTAACAATGAGTTTAAGCATAATTGACATGCTATCAAAGAGTTTCAAATGAAGATGAAGAAGATAAATGCATAGTCATATATCTTTCAAATTGCTCATCAAGTCATGACAAGAACGAGATAAATGATGATGATAAGATAAAATTTGTAAACTTTGAAGATTGCTTCAACTTGAGATATATAACACTTTAGCAATCATTACTTTCATCTCATAAAAGATTTAAATGATTGCATCATGAGTGATAATAGCTAGATCATGAGAATAATGATGACATTTGTTCAAGTGATTGATTTCGTTCTCTTTACAATTTAGCTAAATATAGTTTATATGATTTACATATTTTAACTATCAAACTCAAATTGAAGTTGATAACTTCTGAACAAACGTGATTCATCAACTTTATGATTGACATTTTTTGATTTATCTCATTACTGACATTTCATGCACAGATAAACAGTTGAGCGTAAAAAATCATTACAATTCATTATTGCTTCATACAAGTTATATAAAAACACTAATCAAAGACTTACAGATAATGCAGCGCGTATGCTCTTCATATGAGATGAAGATAAACAACATCAGCGAGCTTGAATGTCATCTTCATCACTGTCATGTTCGCTTGCATGATTGATCGCGAAAGATTCTCTGATGAAAGTTATCATCATCATCAGAATCATCATCATGCAATTCAATGCAACTCATTTGATGTAATCATGAAACTGCAGAATTAGATTCAAACTCAAATGATTTTCATGATAAGAACATTCAGATGAACATTGAAGATGAGAATCAAGAATATATGTTAATAAATGATTTTGCAAAAGAGCACATAAACATTGAGATGAATAGCGCTGATTTGAATCAGAATATGAAACATATATCATCAAGAATCGAAACGATGCAACTTCAGACTGAACTTTTCTTCACATCATCGGCGTTGCGAGTTGAAATCTTCGTTGAAACAACTGATCATAATGTCAAAACAACAGTCGACGTGTCAAAGAAAGTATCAGAGTCATTGAGCTTGAATTCTCAAATAATCAAGAACATAAACAACAATCAATATTATTCATTTCAATGCAAAGTGAATTACACGTTCGTTCAATGTAGACTGATCGCGTCAAGTCGAGTACTTGATTTCAAGTCAAGTACTCAACTTGAAAAATGTTGAGTTGAGTTAAAAAATTTGAAAAAGTGTTGAGTCAAATTGAGAAGTTGAAATTGAGCACTCAAGTCGAGTTGAGAAGCTTGACTCAATAACTCGACTTGAAAACTCAACTTGACTCGACAAGATATTAAATAGATGTAAATAGCTTGATCAAACAGTCTTCATGATTCTCTTCATGACTTTCTATCATGTTTCTTCGTCATGACTCTCTATCAAAGTCAAATGATCTTCATGTTTCTCTTTATGAATTTCTATCAAATGATCTTCATGTTTCTCTTTATGACTCTTTATCAAATGATCTTCATGTTTTTCTTCATGACTCTCTATTAAAAGATAATGCAAAAAGATAATGCAAAAGTCAAAAATCGAAAGATTTTCTATATTTAACTCTCTTAACATCAAGCTTGAGTTCTTGATGAGTCAAGTCAAATTGACTCAATTTTCAGTCAAGTCAAGTTGCATCAAGTTGAAAATATGAGTAACTTGACTTAAGTTGAGTTGAAAATGTGAGCAACTCGACTCGATCTTGATTTGAGTTCAAAATGTCAACTTGAAACTCAACTTGATGATCAGTCTAGTTCAATGATTTCATTAAACAAAGATTATCAAAGACAGTGTTAATCAATTTTTTCAAGATTCGCGCTTGCGAGTCTTACATCAATATATCAGCTTTCACGACATGAATAAGTGATTGACACTTCTACATCAGATTTCATATAATGTCAAAAACGATGAGTGACATTCTTGAACATTCACAGTCAAATTCAGTTACAAAGAAGTTCAAGAAGAGCAGTATTGCATTTTGTATTGCAACATCATCGAGACACTTTGATTCTTGTTAAGTCACTCATCATTTCAAGACAAGCTGATCTACGCACTCATTCAACATTATAATGTCAGCAACTTTTAAATCTATGACAAGATGCATACTTGTCATGATGTTAAATCATCAACTCAATTTAAAACATAAATCATCAATGTTTTAAATAATCTCAATTCATTGAATCTGTTTTGCAGTTTAATGAATCAAGTCATCAATTTAATCATCATCATTTTAATCTAGTTTCAGCAATTCTGTTTCAATTATCTCAGTCATGTGCATGAATCTTTGCAATCTTAAGTCATAAAACTATTGTCTAGTCTTGATTCTGCTCAATTCATGTATATAAAAGTTGAATTTTCATTTTTTTCTTTCATTCTTTGTCGTTTATCTTATACATTATCTGATGTATTGTTTTGTATCTAAATTCTATCAAAGTAATAATAATATCAGTCTTTTATATTAATAGTATCTTTAGTCTAGCTCAGTTTTTAACATTATGAAAGATTTACACTTTCTGCAACGTTTTCATACATTGAAATCTCATTTAGTTACTCTTTCGCTTAAATGAAGTCATCTCACAATTTCTTAATTAACGATGAGCGTGCTGTTGAACAATTCACTTAAAGTATGATTGAAAATTCAGTTGAAATCTTTCGCGTAATGCGTGAGCTTCAAAATCAAGTTCAATAACCTGATATCATCATTTCATTCTTGTTCATCATTTTCAGTTCTTCAATTTATATAAAGTTGAATTCTCAGTCTCTTGCAATGATAGTTCAGATTGTTGCACAAATCTTGAACAATCAATCTTCTTTTGTCATTCATCTTTCTGCAAATTCTGTTGCTGTTTTCATTGCTTTTAAATTTAAGAAGCTTCTTGACATATTTGAATATGAGAAGAACAAAGATTGATTGAATGCATGAGAGCAGAGTTTGATACAACGCATGAATGTGAATGATGATCATTATTTCTCTCATTGAGTCAAGATCATTTATGTTGAGTCATAACTCATCATAAATAAGAAGACTCACAATTTAATGAGTCAATATTGAGTCAATGATCTTTGTATCATTTTCATCTTTGCAGATTGACAACACAAGTTGCATCATTGCTGTGACAACTTTTTCAAGACAGAAGATGCTCATTTATATTTTTGCAAAATTCTGAAGCAAGACATGAATAACTTTGTTGACTACTACAATCTCTTCTATCAAAAGAAAGAATGTTCTTTAATGAAAGATTTCTCATTGATTGACTGTCTGAAGCGCAATGTCAATTATTTCATTTAAGTTCTCATTTTCTTCTGACGAAATCTCAATGAAACTTGATCATTCATCTTTCATCAGTGAGTTCAAGCATTCTTTAACATCAATGAAGAGCTTCAGCAGCTTAAGCATCATCAATCTCGCTTCGTCTTCATCATCATTTTATTCATCAAAGTCAAGAGCATCTTTGCATTGACTAGTAATTCTTTGAGTTCAAAGATCATCATCTTTGTGACTATTGTCTCAACAGTATCTTCGTCTCTTTCTTTCTCGTTCTTCGATGAGTCAATGAATTTAAGCTTCATCTCTTGATATACAAGAACAAAAGAGCAGATAGACATGTAAATATATTGACTGAACTATGTAGTGAATAGAGCATATGAATGAAGAAAAGAAGTGAGCGAAGAGTAAATACTCATTCACTAGCGTTGAATAAATGCGAAGATTACTAATCAAAGTAACAGTACTGTTCTCTGTTTTTAACACTTTCTCTTAGAAATTAAAGCTTTATATGAAGCTATTCAAGCTCTTTACTGACTGTATATTCATGCTCTTTTACTCGTCGACGTCATGCTTGACGAGAGTAGCTTCATTTCTTGAAGCTAGTTTCATGACTAATCTGAATCTCAGAAATTTGCCTGACCTCAGAGACTTGATGAGATCATTGATCATCATTTGATCAATGAGTATGTATTTCAATCTAATTGCTTTCTCTTCTACCTTGTTTTGAACATAGTGATACGATGTATCAATGTGCTTGACTCGAGAATGATTGACGAAATTGCTACTCATTTTTATAGTCGCTTGATTGTCAGCTAAAATGATAGTTGAATTCGTATTCGAATCATCATATTTCATCTCTTTCAATGCTTGAATCAGAAAGATCAATTTCTTGACTGCATTACATTCATCAACGTATTCAAATTCAGCAGATGACGTGCTAACACATTGCTGACGTTTGAAGCTTCAGCTAATTGATTCATTTCATAGAAAAAACATATAGTTGAAGATAAATCTTTGAGAATTCAAGCAATTCGCATGAGCTGAATCAATATATTCAAAGAATTCAGCTTTCTCAACTCTCTTCGCTTTGAAAAATTCATATTGAAGTCTCAGCTGAGCAGTTTCAACTAGATAACGAATGATTTGTTTGACAGCTAAATCATGATTGAGAGTAGAATTCGTCGAATATTTGCTGTATTTGCTCACTGCATAAACTATGTCTGATCATGTTTGACAGACTATTCACATCAGTGTTTTGATGATTGATTGATAACTTTCTATTTCTTCAGAGATAGCTTGATACTTAACTCACTTCTTGAACTTTCAATAAACATTCTTTTTGAGCTGACATTTGTGATGCATCAATGTTTTAGTTGAGCTGCAGTCGCTCATGCTCAGAAGCTCGATGACTCGCTTGATATAAATGCTTTGATTGATTCAAAGAGTTTACATTGACGTTTTGACAAAGAGCTTAGATAGCTTGTGAGCTAGTGAGCAGAGTTCATTCAATACTAATGCGCTTGAGGCGCATATGCTAGCTACTAGATGAGACGTTTGCTACAAGCTAGCTGTCAGCTGAGTTTGCATCGTTGATTAGCTTACATGCTACATAGATCAGCTACAAGCTGATTTAGCTGATTTAGCACTACTCTTCACTCTACTCGTCTATCTACTCGCTCATCTACTCTTCATTCTACTCGTCTATCTACTCACTCATTTACTCTTCATTCTACTCGTCTATCTACTCGCTCATCTACTCTTCATTCTACTCATCTATCTACTCGCTCACCTACTTTTTACTCTACTCGCCTATCTACTCTTCATTCTACTCTCTATCAAACGCGTCGATCGAGCGCATAAAACACGTCAAACAGTGCTTCAAACAATGCTTTCTACATGACTTTCTATCTACTCGTCATTCTACATGCTCAGCTACCTACTCGATAATCTTCGCTTCGAGCTCTATAGAGCTGACGCTAGAAAGTTCGAAGTTTTCATCTTCTTTTTCCCTTCATAGTTTCTACTTTCTAGAACAACAACAATCAAAATATCAACATGTTCAGCTATCAACTCAACTATCAACTCAGCTATCTACTCGTTCGTCTACTAGTCAGTCTACTCGCTTCAAAACATGCTTCAAAAGACGTGTTGATCAAGCGCATAACATAAGTCAAACAGTGCTTCAAACAATACTTTCTACTGAGCTTTTCACTGAGCTTTCTACTGATCTTTCGATCGATCTTTCTACTGATCTTTCGATCGAGTCATCTAGTGAGCTTTCTACTGATCTTTCGATCGATCTTTCTACTGATCTTTCTATCGATCTTTCTATCAATCTTTCTATCAATCTTTCTATCAATCTTTCTACTGAGCTATCTATTGAGCTATCGACTGAGCTTTCTATCAAACGCTCTATCAAACATTCTACATGCTTCAAAATACGCGTCGATCGAGCGCATAACACGGGTCAAACAATGCTTTCTACATGACTTTCTACATGACTCTCTACATGACTTTCTACCAAGCACCCTTCATGTTTCCCTACCAAGCGTCCTTCATGTTTCCCTACCAAGCGCCCTTCATGTTTTTCTACCAAGCACTCTATCAAGCGCCCTTCATGTTTCCCTACCAAGCGCCCTTCATGTTTCCCTATCAAGCACTCTATCAAGCGCCCTTCATGTTTCCCTATCAAGCGCCCTTCATGTTTTTCTACCAAGCACCCTTCATGTTTCCCTATCAAGCACTCTTCATGACTTTCTACATGGTTTTCTACCAAGCATTCTTCATGTTTAAATAGATGATTAAATAGCTACTTAAATAATCAATTCATCAAATGATTTATTTGATTACATACGAATCTTGAATGTAGAAACGTACGAAAAGTGAACATGTATTGCGCATTATATCTTTTGAGCAATTGATGTCTTTTGAGCAAATGACTGTCATCAAAAGATACAAGCGCTTGTAGCTAGCTATTAGTTGTTGGTGAGTGACTATTAGAGCTTGTGAGCTAGAAGCTCGGCTAAACAGATATTTTTGACTGATGCTAGCTTGGTGAGCTTGTAGCCAGTTTTAGCTAGTTTCGTCAAATGATCGATGTATTCAGCTCTATTACGAGTTATGTGCATTTCTAAATATCACTTGATTGAGTCAAGATCTTTCATTTGAAAGCGCTCTGCAAATTGCAGCTTCAGTGCTTTGATATTAAATATGTTCGATTCTAGAATGAGTAAATCGTTCACATAGATAGCAATAATGATGTCATTATCATGAATGAACATTAAATGATCAATTTCTATTCTTTGATAGTTGATGAAGATGAGATAAACTTTCAGAATTGCATATCATTCTCAAGATGTCTGTTTTAGTTTATATAGAGTCTTGTTTAGATGACAGGTCAAAAAGGTTTCATTTGATTCTTTTTGCTCAAATCTTGATGATTGCTGCATTCAGATCTCTTCTTTTAGATGTGCTTCTAGAAAAGTGATGATGACGTTCATTTGTTCGACTTCGTAGTCATATTTGATCGTCAATGCTAGAAGCATTTTAATGATTGTGACTCTGATCATTGAAGCAAAGATCTCATTGTAGTCAATTTTCTGTTTCTAACGAAATTCTTTACACATTCATCTAGCTTTGTATTTGATTATCTCTTCTTTTGATTCTCGCTTAATGATAGTTACTCAGCGCGTCAACAGTATTCATCGATTTGACGAAAATATCTTCAAAGTAAAGATATCATTTTTGATATGAACGTTCAGCTCACTTCTGAATGCGAGCTTTCACTGTTCTCAATCGAAACTAGCTCTCGCTTGCTTCACTGTTTGTGAAGTATTCGATTCAATTTGAACTTGATTTGCTCGACTGACAAAGTCTTGATTATGATCTTTGACTCAGAAGTTGTTGAGAACTTTGTAATCAACAGATTCAGCGATAGCTCGTTTGAGACGTTCGCTTGAAGCATCAGAATCGCTTGAGTTATATGACTCATTTGATTCTAGTTCTGATGATCTGCTTCTAGCTTTCTGTGAAGTAACTGATGTTTCAGATACGATTGTACATTTTGAAGTAACAGGTGAAGTTCTTGCTGAGTAATCGTCGAGAATTTTCGTGATCTTCGCATTTTCAGTGCTTATTATCGAGAAAGATTTTGACGAGAAAGATTCATCTTTGATTTGATCATCGAAGAATAGTATCGAAAGATCTTCATCATATCTCTCGACTTTGATGACTATCTTGTCTCATTGAATATGACTAGATATTAGTATCTTCTTATCATTTCACAAGCGAAACTGATTGACTCTCTCGTAGCTCAAAAACTGACATTTTAAGCTCTTGTCATCGAGCTTTCGATAAACTCTCTTCACATGATGATAGACTATGCATTCAAACGTATGTAGATAGCTAAGATCAGACTTTTTATCATGTCATGCCTCATAGAAAGTTATATTGTTCAACGCAGTGATAGAACTTCTGTTCTTCAGATAGATGACAGTTATTATTGTCTTTTCTCATAGTTTTATCGACAATTTGACGCTAGTCAGTATAGCGCGAGTTCGTTCAAAAAGAGTGTGAAAACATCGCTTTGCAATCTTATTTTGACTCAAGTTATATGATGTCGTTGACTTTTATTTGATCTCATGCTCTTTGAGCAATTCAATGATTTGATGATCAGCATACTCATCTTCATTATCTGAATGCAGTCAATGAATCAAAGTGCTTCGAGTCTTCATCAATTACAGATAATCTCAAAGTACATCTTTTAGTTTGAATTTTCGTTCTAGTAGATAAATGATCGTATGTTCATTGTAATCATCTGTTAGAAACCAGCATAGAGCGAGTCATATGAATGTCATTTAACTAATAGATAAATGCTAAGAAAGAAAAGTATCTACAGGAAAGAACTCGATTCTTATATGTGTGTTTCTCAGCTCTGTGCTAGGCTCGATTGGGTTGACGCCTTACACATATGATGCAGAGTCTCAATGACATCACTTCTAGCTCAAATGCTCACTAGACTCGATTAGAATGAAACCAAGGCGAAGGCTAGAAAGAATAGGCGAAGGCTAGGCTCGTAACATTACTTCCCCCTCTTGACTATTCATGTTCGCATGAATGTTATTTCTTAGTGCGCTTTTGTTGAATATTTGATATGAAAGTCGTCAACCATCTCTTGAGCGTTCATAAATTCGTCGTCGTCAGCGTTGTATCAGTTGAGATCGGTGTCATAGCTCTTTCATTTAACTCGATATTGAAGTTGTCTTCGATATCGTCGAAAGTTCAATATATCGTTGATTTTTCATTCATCTTCATCGTTTATCACTATTGATTCCGAAAGTTCATTCTTCTGATCAGACAGAGAATCATCGACGACAGAACGAAGAAGCTCTGAATGAAATACATTGTGTATACGCATAGTGTCTGATAGTTTCAATTTATAGAAGAAGTCAACAGAGTTTGTGATCTTGAATGAATCGAGCATCTTGTCATCTAGCTTTTTGAAGAATCTCGCGATAACAATATTTCTTTCGTTCAGAAACATCTTTGATTCGATCTCGTAATTGATCTTCTTTCTATGCTTGTTAGCTTGATTCACCATTTGTTCCCGTGTTTTGATCAGAGCTTCACGAGCGAAGATCAATGTCTTGTTCATTTGTTCAGATATATTCTTGGCTCGATCGATCTGCAAGCGTTCGCGAGTGCTTTCATACTCAATGATGTCAGGGTCGAAGCTCATACGAGAATGAAAGCTCTTGTTCATGAAGAAGAAAGTCAAGAAGATGACTGAGAACAAGACGTTATTGTCGACAAACTCGATCATGAGTAGTCACTTAGACCAGTCGTTCTGCATATACAAACAGAAGAATCGAAGATATCGCTTGACGTTCTGATTGACTCGTTCGCTTTGATCGTCGATCTGAGAATGATAGACGATGAACAATCGAAGGGAAATGCTCAGTCGTTTGCAAAGGAACTTTCATAGTATAGAGGTGAATTGCGAACCTCGATCAGATACTATGAAGCTTGATAGATCATGAGTTCAATATACTCATTGAATCAGCATTTCAGCTGTCTTTTCGACAGTGATACCTTCATCATCAGTGATGCAAGAAATATAATGCCTTTCTTTTGACAATCTGCAGATGATCGTCAGAATAGCGTTGTATTCGCTCGAATCAGATAGATTGATAATAAAGTTCATTGCTATGTCTTGTCATCGCTGTTCAGATATCGATAGAGATTGAAGCAAGTCATTTGATTTATCTCTAGATGTCTTTGAACGTTGACAGATATAGCAGTTTCGAATATATTGATCTATCGTTTTCCGCATGAATGATCAATAGTAGTTTCGCTTTATGACTTTCACAGTTCTAAGAATATCAGAATGATCAACTAATGATTGATCGTGCATCTCACGAATCAGATTCATTTGTAGAAGCTCGTTGAACAAAACTCATAGTTGACTATCATGATACAAGATTTCATTCTGAGTTCGACAATTCTTCAATTTGATATCTTCATATTGTGTCTCGTCTCTTGCTATTGCTTCGCGAAGTAGCGTACAATTCTCGTCGATTCTATTAGTCTCAAGAACCTGTTTATAGATTGATTCACTGATGTTCTTCTCTAGATCATCATAGTCATTCGATTCGAAGTCAGAATAGTGATTCATTGATAGCGAACGCGCTCATCTTCTGAACCTCTGAACACGACGTCAGCTCGACGAGTTAATGTATCGATCTTGATGTTCTGTTTGTCAGATCGATACATTATTCTGAAGTTGAAGTCAGCGAGCTTCTGAACTCAGCGCATCTGACGTCTGCTCAGCTCTTTATCTTTCATCAACGAGATGAGCGCTTGATGATCAATGAACATCTTAATAGAAATGTCAGTTAGCTTCAGTTCGAGTCGTCAGTGTTCAAATGCTCAAATGATGATCAGAAGTTCTTTATCATATATCTCGTAGTTGCATTCAGCAGAAGACATGTTCTTGCTATAGAAGACAATCGAATGTAGTACTTCTTCGTCATCATATTGAGAGAGAACTTCATCGTTGACGTAGTTGAATGAGTCGATTTCAAGAATAGTCTCACGAGTTTGATCAAAGTGACGTAGTATAGAAGTCTCGATCATATGTCTCTTTATATGATTGAAGATGATCTGACAGACTTCATTTCATTCAAATATGATCTTCTTTTGAGTGAGTTGAATCATTGAATGAACAATCTTCGAAAAGTTCTTGATGAAGCGTCGATAGAAATTGCAGAAGTCAATGAAGAACTGTATCTGAGTGAGATTATTGAGTGTAGATCAATCAACGACTGCTTGCATCTTTCGCGAGTTCATCTTCAATTCTTCGATTGATATCAAGAGTTCTAGAAAGATAGTTTTCTGAACATGAAACTCGCACTTGTTGATGTCTATCTGTAGATCAGCTTCTCGTAGTCTATTCAAGATCAATCGTACATGTCGCTTGTGTTTCTTCAGAATCTTGCTGTAGATGATAATGTCATCTAGATAAATCTGACAAAACTGATGTAGATATTCGAACAACACGTCGTTCATATAATGCTGATAGAACGTCGATTCGTTTGTTAATTCAAAGAGCATTACATAATATTTATATGAATCGAAGAAGATAATAAAGATAGTCAAATCTTCGCTATCTGAATGCATACGAAGTTTATTGAACGCGACAATGATGTTCAATCGAGTCAGATACTTGCTTTCTTGTATACGAGCGAGAGTCTCGTCTATCAATGGCAAAGAGTAGCGATTTCGTTTGATCAAAGCATTGAGCTTTCTGTAATCGACGCAGAAACGCAGACTATCGTCTTTTTTTCGATGAACAAGATGAGCGAGACGTATGATGCGAAGCTGAAGAAAATGAATTCTTTGTTTAGATGATCGATCAGATACTTCTTTATCTTCTGAAGCTTGTGATTGAACATCTGATATAGTCTGCTTCGAGAAAGTGTTGCTTCATCAGTCAACTCAATTTTGTGATCGTAGCAACGATGCAATGATAGCTGATCAATCATTGCTCGATCGAAGACATCTAGATAGTCGTGATATTCAGAGAAAAGCTTGATCTTGACTTGCTCGAGAACTTCAGCGTGGGAAAGCTCATGCAGATTCACTTCTTCAGGCTTGTTTTCAGCTGTAGTTATGAGTCGATCGATTTTCGAGACGATAACAGCAAAGATCTTGACGTCTGAACGTTTGACTAACATTCTATATGTCGCTGTCTCTATCATTGCTATGTTCGTTGAACTGAAAGAGAATGGTTTCAGAATGAACGTTGATTTAGAATTGACGTTAGTCAAAGCCGCGTCGCGCTGTTTTAACTGTTCGATGAACTTCTTGTTTTGACTGGTTTGAGATGTAACGAAAGTGAAAGATCTCTTCAGTATATGAGTAGAAGTCAAGCTCTTTCGTTTCGTGATTGATTTATTGCTTGAGAATAGAGCAATCGATTTCTGACTAGTAGGGTTGAAATTCGAAAATCGAAGAGAATTGATTCGCATATCAATTACTAGGTCGATTTTGTTCATTCATGTTTTTTCGAGAATCATTTGATGTTGATCTAATCGAGTGATCAACATAGAAGCTGTGTCAATCGTATGATCTTGAACAGTCAGGTTCGAATAGATGGCATGAATAATGAGTTTCTTAGCATAATGATCGTCGAATTCTCGAATTGACTTCGCTTTGATCAAAGTCAGAGACTCGATTTGCAACTGATCACAAACAATCTGCGCGATCACTTCATCAATGAACGAATAGTCAGCAGCTTCGATGTCAATCAATGACTTCAATGAGTAACTAATTTCATTGCTAGAAAGTACACATTCAGTAGTCAAAGATTCAGAAGCAAAAGAATCATCTGATTCGCTTGTCGTTGAAGAAATTAACACATCTTTCATCGCGTCTTTGATGAAAGTCTCTAGTTTTTTGCCTCGCTATTCTCGAAAGACATTTTCTCATTCTCTTTATTCTTCGAAATGACGATCTCATGTAGGCGAGAGATGAATGCATGAGATGCGAAAGTGTCGATCTTGTTCAGCTGAGAACAATTCTTGAACAAATGATCGAGAGTCTTGCAGGTGTAGCAGATAATTGACGATCTTGCTGACTCAGAGATAGAAGAGATAGTCGACTTAACATAATCGATTATCGAAGTTGTTACTGACAGAGAAGTAGCGCGTTTATCAGATACGACAGTGACTTTGACGATGACAGTGCAACGTTCGCTGCGAAGCTGATAATTGACTCGTTGTTTACTATTCACATCTTGAAGAAAGATTCTTAAGTGAGTGAGCGAAGTAAAGTTCTCTGAACAGACTGATAGAGCGTTCTGCAAGCGATTATTGATTTTATTCTGAAGATCGTTCATCAGAGTGCAATCATCGTATTCAAGATAGTTGAATAGCTTCATAAAGTTGAAGTAGAAGACATTGAAAGACTTGTCTGCTTGTCTCAGAGCGTTGTACTCGCGACGACACTTTTGATTCTTATTCAGTTCATCATATATTTCTTTCAGATGCTCAAATAGCTCGTCGATCGAGATGTATGAATGCGAAGCGTCATGTTGATGTCAAGCAAAGATGTGCTCAGCAGCATCATCTTCTAGTCTAGATATCACATAGACAATACAGATATTCTCATTATCGAAGTGATTGACATTTGTCTGAAGCTTGTCGTCTATCTTGACTCTTCAGCTGTCTCATGTCGATTCATCTTCATCAGTGAATATAGATGAATTCGAAAACTTGAAGAACTTGTGATGATCATTGTCAAATAGAGTGAACGACTCTCGTCGAGTATGATTCTCGATAGAAGCTCGAGACTTCGTAGACTGTCGAGATCGAGAATGATTCGTTGAACGCTGTTTCTTTTTGAGACTCAATACTTTCTCTCATAGATCGATGATAGTCTCTTCTTGAGTGTCTATTGTTGTTTGATTGATCTTTAGCTCATCAAGTCTCTTGATGTGATCGACTTGTAGATCGATTCATTGCTCGTTGAGTTTCAAAGTCATGTCTCGTTGATCTCTTAGCTCGATCAGCATCTTGATGATCTCGTCTGACTGATCGATAGCTCATTGACGAAGTTGTTGACTCGTGTTGATGTTTCATGAGATAGCGACATTCTGAGATTTCGCTGAAGCATCGAAAGAAATAAGGGAAACTCGTTTACTAGCAATGCTTCTAAGCAGACGAGCTGTTTGTGACTCAACTGATTCAGAGTCGCGTGTCATTGTGAGAAAGATAAAGATAGATAGATAGGTTTGATTGTGATAAGATTGAGTGATTGATTTGATAAATTTGAGTAAATTTGAATATGTGTTTTGATGAAAGTAATTCGAAGAATTTCTTGCGAATTTTCTGAATGAACGAAGTAGATTATTTCGTATCATCTACACGTCGATAGCAGAGTAGTTGATGAGCATTTATCTACTGTTAGAGATCAGCATAGAGCGAGTTATATGAATGTCATTTAACTAATAGATAAATGCTAAGAAAGAAAAGTATCTACAGAAAAGAACTCGATTCTTATATGTGTGTTTCTTAGTTCTGTGCTAGGCTCGATTGAATTGACGTCTTACACATATGATGCAGAGTTTCAATGACATCACTTCTAGCTCGAATGCTCACTAGACTCGATTAGAATGAAACCAAGACGAAGACTAGAAAGAATAGACGAAGGCTAGACTCATAACATCATCAATCATAGTAGTTACATATCTAGATTCTTCATCAATCTTAGATATTTTATCATCGTCAACGAGATTCATATGTACTAACTCATCTACTTTGATGACTTTGATGTGAGGTTTTCGACTTGACGTTCTATGTTGCTTGTCTATGACACAGATCTCATATATCGTTTCTGAGAATTTCTTGTTTTCTAGTCTATTTGTCGAATTCACATCGATGTTGATGCTCATGTTGATCAGACGTTTGACGTCTGTCATATTCAGATAAGCTAATCGTTTATATCATTGATGTCATGACGTCTTGACTGATTCTGAACTGCTTGTCAGAATGATTAATTTTGAAAGAATGAATGATGTATTCACGAAATAAACTTTCTCTTCATTTCTCAAGTCAGTGAGAATGACAACACTCTTTGAATTCATAAATCGAAATCTGTCGTTCTTTATACTACACGTATATTCTTTGACTTTCATCTGATCGATTGACATCAAATTATAGTGTAGTTCTGAACAGTGATAAACATTGATCAGTTGAATTTTGATTGATTGATTATTCAGCAAAATGTCGATCATAATTGAATCTTTTTTGACAATGACTACTGCTTCATTATTTGCAGTAACAATGCTGTTATCAATGATCTTTCGATATGATTGTTTATTGAACAAGTTCTCGTCGTAGCAGACATGATTCTCAGCTTTGATGTTTATTCATCAGACGTTGATACGACTGTCTGCTCGATAGACGAAGAAGATCTTCATAGTTCTGACTATTTTGACTTCGAAGTCGATGATCAGATTCTTCTTTTTCTGACTAGACTTTCATTCTTCTGAACGAAGCTTAGAATATAGATATCAGCAATTCTCTTGCCTGTGACTTGATTGCTCGCAATGAAAACATTGTTTATTTGAACTCTTTTAAAAGTTCTTGAATTTTAACTTCTTGTCATCAAACTGAGCTATCATGCTCTTGAAACTGAAACTCTTTTCATCGTTTAATCTTTTATCGTGATCGACTAGAGCGATGATCATATTCTCTATGAATAAGTCGATTTTGTTGATCTTGACGCTCTGTATCAAGTCGAAGATGTACAATTCTAGACTTTCGTTGAGATCTAGAAGAAAGAGATTTCTAAGCATTCAGAGTGCTACTGCATTATCAATGTCTGAACATTTGATGACAGTTTGCTTGAGCGAGTCAGCATAATTCTGTATGAAATTGAAATTCAATTACTTTGATTGAGTGAGTTCTTTAATCG
>JAABUH010001040.1_pt1 | contig 34112 bp, 30 predicted proteins | sample 5559121 | NCBI WGS metagenome assembly JAABUH01 (sample SAMN10711871, study PRJNA513364) | rock metagenome | isolation source: Antarctica rocks | place: Antarctica: Victoria Land, Battleship Promontory nord | collected 2015-12-28
GTCGTGACGACCCGCTGCCGGTGCACAGCGTAGAGCGCGTTGTAGAGCAGGGTGAGCAGCAGCACGCAGGGGAACGTCCAGATCAGGATGGCCAGCGCCGGCGCGGCCGCGAGGTAGTCCTTGCCGCCCACGACGCGCAGAGCCTCCCGGGGAAAGAACGCCGTCAGGAGCGCGACGGGCACGCCGAACGCGAGGGCCAGCGTCCCCGACGCGCGCACCAGGCGGGCCAGCGTGTCCCGCGCGCCGGCACCGGCGCGCATGAACGCGGGCAGCACGGCCGCGTTGACGCTGCCCACGAAGATCGTGACCAGGATGTCGAGGGCGCGGTAGGCCGCGCTGTACTCGCCGAGGACCGGGCAGCCGGCCGCGCCGCTCGCGTGGCTGCAGCCGCTCAACAGCTGCAGGATCTGCCGGTCGGCGTTGTTGTACAGCACGTTGACGAAGGTCAGTGCGGCGAACGGCAGGGCGGCCCCGACCAGGGCGGGCCACCACGCGGGGTCGAGCTCCAGGCGGCGTGGCAGGAAGCGCGTGTAGACCACCCACGCCGCGACGAGCGCGAGGGCCGTTGTTACCACTGTATAGATCGCCACGAGGGCCAGGACCTTCTGACCGAGCGCCAGCGCCAGGAGCCCCAGGCCGGCCGTGGCCGCGGCGTTGGCGATGTTGAGCGCGGCGCCGTAGGCCAGCCGCTCCGAGAACTGGAAGACGAGCCCCAGCGTGTTCGAGATAGCCAGGGGGACCAGCCCCAGCGCGAGGATGTAGACTGCGGCCCGCAAGTGCGGCGCGATGATAACCTGCGCCAGCGCCACGATCAAAAGGATCGACAGTGCGGAGAGCAGCGTGCGCACGACGAGCAGGTTGGAGATGTAGCGCACGGCCAGCGCGCGGTCCTGGGCCACATTGCGCACAGTGAGTGTGCCCAGCCCCAGATCGGCCAGCACGGCAAACAGCCCGACATAGCTCGTCGCGTTCACGTAATCGCCCATGAGCCCCTTGCCCAAGATGCGAAAAGCATAGAGCACGAACGCGAAGGAAAACACCTTCGCGCCGATGTTCGCCAGCGCCAGGTAGCTCGCGTTGCGGATCGGGCGCCCCGCGGCCTGCTCCTCCCCCGCCAAACCCACCTCGCCCTCAACGTCCTCGACCGTCGCCATGCTGCCGTCCCTCACCCGCGCTTCGCGCGCCGCGCCATGCTGCGGAGCAACTCGCGCGCGCCGCGCGCGTAGCGTCCCCGCGTGACCACCCCGCGCACCTGGTCGATGGTGTCGTCCACCAGCCCCATACGCGCGTAGACCTCGGCGTAGGCGAGCCGCACGTCCGCGGCGGACCGGCGGCGCAGCGGCGCCTCACGCCGCGGCCCGCCGCCCTCCGCGAGGACGGTGTCCAGGATCGTGGCGACGCGGTGGTCGTAGGTGTGGTGGGCCCGCACGTGCTCGTACCCCTGCCGGGCGATACGTTCGCGCGTCGCGTCGTCGCGCAGCATCCGCTCGGCAAGCTCCACCAGCCCATCGTCATCGTACATGACCACGTGCTCGCCGTCCGTGACGAGCTCGGGGAGCCCGTTGCCGATGCGGTCGGTCAGGAGGAGCGCCCCGGTCGCCGGACCCTCGAAGACGCGCATGTTGACCTCCTGCCGCAGGGAGCAGTTGAACACCAGGCGCGACTCGCTGTAGAGGCGGGCCATCTCGGCCGGCGTGTACGCGCGCCGATAGTCGCTCACCGCGAAGCGGCTTTCCAACCGTCGCAACAGCGCGCTACGCCGCTCGTAGCCGCGCCCGCTCGCCCCCACGAATCCGATGTCGTAGCGCTTGGGCGCGTCGTGGCGCCGATGCGTCTCCGGGTCACACGCCAGTGGAAGCCAGTGCGCCTGGGGATGGCCGGCCCGGCGCAGCATGTCCACGAAGTCGCGCTGCGCGGAGAACGCGTAGTCGAAGAACATCGCCTGCCTGAGGTGCCGATCGGGGGTCACGTGCACGTCGATCAGGTAGCACGCGGTCGGGCAGTCCAGGGTAGTCAGGCCGCGCGGAAAGTACCACGCCGCCCCCGAATCGACATACAGATAGAGGTCCGGCCCGCGCGGCAGGTCCGCCGCGATCGCCCCGATGTCGCCGGTCGCGGCGAAGCCCGGGCGCGCGGCGTAGGGTGTGCCGACGAAGAGGGTCTCGGCGCGGCGTTCCAGGGCGCGCTGCAGATATGTCCCCGTCGTGACGGGGTGATAGCCGTAGCCGATTAGGACGTGCACGGTAGGCGCGCCGCTACGCCGGTCCCGCGGCCCCGCCGGCGCCGTCGAGCATCTCTCGATAGACGGCGTAGGTGCGGCGGGCGACGGCCTCCTGGGTGAACAGCTCCAGGACGCGCGCGCGGCCCCGCTCGGCCAGGCTCGCGCGCTCCCCGGCGTGGTCGCGCAGGCGGGCGACGGCGGCGCGCAAGGCCTTGCTGTCGCTCTCGGGCACGACGATGCCGGCGTCGCCGATCACGTTGGGGATCTCGCCGCTGTCGGAGCCGATCACCGGCACGCCGCAGGACATGGCCTCGACGAGCATGCGCCCGAACTGCTCTTTCCACGACGGCGTGGTCAGCGAGGGCCCGACGAGCAGGTCGAACGCGCGCATGGCCTCGGGCATCGCGGCCGATGGGCGCACGCCCAGGAACGTCACCCTACCTGCGATGCCGAGCCGGCGCGCCAACCCCTCGCAGTCGTCGCGGCTCTCGCCGGTCCCGACCACGCGCAGCTCCCACGCTCCCTCCAGCCCCGCGAGCGCCTCTAGCAGCACGTGCAAACCCTTGGCCGGGGTTAGCCGGCCCGGCCCGCAGACGAAGCCGACCACGAACGGGTCCGCCGGCGAGCGCGCCCGGTCGCCCCGGTCGTCCGGCGCGAAGAGCGTGGGGTCGACGCCGAACTGTGGGATCACGGCGATGAGACCGCGGTAGCCTTTGTCGCGGATGATCGTCGCGGCGTCTTTGTTGCCGGCGATGGCGTGGGCGGCGTGGCGGAAGTTGTAGCGCTCGAGCAGCGAGAAGGGTGGCGGGTAGTCTCTGGCGATGTTCTGCCAGGCGAAGAAGAGGGCCGGGATATGCCCCCGCACCGCCAGGCGCATGCCCTGATAGGTGGCGACGTTGTAGTGCTCCTCGTCGAGGTGCATGACCTGTGGACGGACGCGCGCCACGAGCGCCCCGAGGCCTCGGTAGAAGTGCGTGTGGTAGTGCCCGTTGAGCGCCATCGGCAGGGTCACCAGGCTGTATCCGGCCGTGTAGGATCGCTCCAGGGCAATGCGGTGCCCGCCCTCGCGCCAGAACGGCGGGACGGCCACGGTCAACTCCATCCCGGGCAGCCGCGCCAGCTCCTCGGCCTTGCGCTGGTAGGTCCCGACGACGAGCGCCTTGGTGACCATCAGGACGCGCACGCCGCCCCCGCCCCCGCCCCCGTCCCCTCTGTTCTCTCCGTTTTTCGCACGTAGAAGACCGCGTCGCCCCAGGGCGCGAGTTCTCGCGTTTCGACGGCGGGACACAGCGCGCGCAGGCGCGCCGACCAGTCGGCGGGGTCGACCGCGGCCAGCACGGGCGCGTGCCCGCAGCCGCGCTGGGGTAGCGTGAAGGCGAGACCGCGACGGCAACAGGCGTAGAGCGCCCGCACGATCGCCCAGGCCCAGCGTCCCCAGCGCGGCACGCGCAGGTGCAGCAGCCCGCAAGCGATGACGTAGTCGAACCGCTCGGCGGAGGCTACCTGTTGCGCGCCGGCCGCGAGGAAGCGGGCGTGCGGGTAGGAGTGCGCGGCCCGCTGTACATGCGCTTCGGAGAGGTCGCAGCCGGTGTAGCCGGCCATGATACCCTGTTCACAGAGATAGCCGTAGAGGTGGCCGAGGCCGCAGCCAGCGTCGAGCACTGTCGCCCCGCGCAGGTCTCCAATGGTGATGAGGGCGGCGAAGCGGGCGTGCTGGGCCGCAACGCTCTGCCAGTCGGCGCCACGCGGGTCGTCGCCGTACGCGGCCAGCCGCGCGCCGAAGTAGTCGCGGATACGTCGGGCTACGTCGTCTGTTGTATCGGGGAATGTGGTGGGCATAAGCGTAGTATGCCAGGGAATGTTGTTTGATCGCCGTCTGCTGGAGGGGCCTAGGTGTTGTTAATTATGTGTAGCCTGGAACGACACGATCAGTACACGCGCGGCGCGCTCGACGAAGCCAATACAGATAAAGACCCCTTTCAGCAGTTCGCCGCCTGGTTCGCGGACGTCCATGCCACCGGCGCGCCGGAGCCGAACGCTATGACGGTCGCATCGAGCACGCCGGACGGCTACCCCTCGGCGCGCGTGGCCTTGCTCAAGGGCTTCGACGAGCGCGGCTTCGTCTTTTACACCAACTACCAGAGCCGCAAAGGGCGCGAACTAGAGGATAACCCGCGCGCCGCTCTCGTCTTCTTTTGGCCGACCCTCGAACGGCAGGTACGCGTCACCGGGACGGTGCGCCATGTGTCGCGCGACGAGACCGACCGCTACTTCCGAAGCCGTCCGCGCGGCAGCCAATTGGGCGCCTGGGCCTCGCGTCAGAGCACGGTCGTCGAGGGTCGCGCGGAGGTCGAGAACAGGCTCACCACGCTCGACGCCGCGTATGGCGAGGACGTCCCGACGCCGCCGCACTGGGGCGGCTACCGCGTCGTGCCCGACACATTCGAGTTCTGGCAGGGCCGGCCTAACCGCCTGCACGACCGGCTGCAGTATATCCGTGAGATCGATAGGGGGTGGCGGATCGAACGGCTCTCACCGTGAATGTGGACTCCATTAGTAATGCGTCGAAGCTGCTTTGAGTCGAAGCTGCTTTGAGCAGTTGCCGCTCTGGGAGAGGGCGTCCTTGACAGACCTAACTAACAACAACGCCCCCGAGAGGGCCGGTATCCTCGGCCCTCTCGGGGGCGCCACGCACAATTAGGGCTGATACAGGCCCCTCGCAGGCCTAGGAGTGCGACGCCTCGGTGTGGTGCTCGGCCTCTACCTTGTGCTCGCGATAATCCTCGATATGCTCGAACACGTCGTCGGGAAAATCGAGCTCACGGTAGAGGTTCCCCGAGTCGGGGTCGTCCGCGTTGGGGACGATGGGAAAATCCTGCTTGGCCTGGTACTCCATCAGCTTCTCGCGGCGCGGCGGGCTATAGCCACGGCTCTCTACCTGGCTGATAAGGGTCCGCACCTTGGCCTCGTCAGTGTCACCCCCCTTGAGCATGATCTTCTCGAGCTCGTCGTTGTCCAGAAAGCGATACGCCACGATGGCGAACACCAGCCGCCCGTAGTGCCCTATATCCTGGCCCTTCTCCTGCGCCTCGAGCAGATGGCTCATCGTCGAACTCTTGCGTAGATCCTCGACCGACATCATGATCCTCCTCGTGCCCCTGCACGTCATATCCACGCGGCGGATAGCCCTCCGCTACCCCTCGCCCACCTCCCCATCTATCGCAAGTTTCTTGCCATAGTTAGAACAAGCGGCCTAGAAAATAGGGCTGTTGTGGGATACGCGCATCGTCGGGCGAGGCTACACGGGTTATGGGCTATGCTACGGGTATGCTGTCGGATCTGCACGTCGCCATCGATTGCCGGGTCATCGACCCGCACTACCCCGGCATCGGCCGAGCGGTGCTGGAGACGGTGCGCGCCATGGCGCGCGACGACCGCTCCCCGCGCCTCTCGCTGCTCGTCGGTCCCGACGCCCCGGCGCCCGCGCTCGCCGAGCTCGACGGGGCGGACCGGGCCAGGCTCGTCCCGGTCGAGGCGTGGCTGCGCTCGCCGGCCGACCAGTGGGCGCTCCCGCGCGCGCTGCGGCGACTGGACCCCGACGTCTACCACGCCCCCTACTACGCCGTGCCCGCCGTCATCCCCGCGCCCCTCGTACTCACGGTGCACGACCTGATCCCCCAACTGTTCCCCGGGTACTGGCCGAACCAGGCGCTCAGGGCCACCATCGACCTGTGGACGCGCTACGCCATCCGCCGCGCCGGCCGCATCATCGCCGTCTCGGGGAGCACGGCCGCCGACCTAGCCCGGCTCATGCCCACGACGGCCGACAAGACGCGCGTCGTGCCCCAGGGCGTCTCGCCGCGCCCGCGCCCGCGCCCGCGCCCGCGTCCCCTGCCGGCGCCGGCCGATCCACCCTATCTTTTGTACGTCGGTAGCAACAAGCCGCACAAGAACCTGCCGCGCCTGGTCGCGGCGTTCGCCCGCGTAGCGCCCGAGATGGCGGGGGACCTGGTGATCGCAGGCGCGTGGGACGAGCACTACCCCCAAGCGATGGACCTCGCGCGGCGACGCGGCCTCGCCGACCGGGTGCGCGTCGAGCGCCGCCCGACGGACCAACGTCTGGACGAGCTCTTCGCGGGCGCGACGGCTTTCGTCTTTCCCAGTCTCTACGAGGGCTTCGGGCTGCCGGTGCTCGAGGCGATGGCGGCGGGTCTGCCCGTGGCCACCGGCGACCGCGGCTCGCTCAAAGAGGTCGCGGGCGACGCCGCCCTCTTATTCGACCCCACCGACGAGGGGGCGCTGGCGGCGGCGCTGCGCCGGCTGCTGCGCGATGAAGAACTGCGCGCGCGCCTCGCCGCCGCGGGACCCGCCCGCGCCGCCCTGTTCCCGTGGTCGCGCACCGCCGAGGGGGCGTGGCAGGTCTACGCCGAGGCGGCCCGGATAAAGCAATCTACGCGGCATCGAAGGCGTCAGGGCGCGCATAGGAGGCGTCAGGGCGCATGAAAAGTTGATGACGACCCTCTCTGGGAGCGCTGCTCCAGGAGCGCGGGCGCTCCCGGGACAATTCACGAACCCTGTAGGATGCGCCAGGGTAGCATGCGGTCGTGTATCCTTCGGGTCTGGGCCCGCCGCGGGCGCGATGGTAGGGGCGATAGGCGATTAGGGTTAGCGGAGAGTAGCAGCGGCGTGCGCGTCGTCCACGTATACAAAGACATCTACCCGGTCAAGGGGGGCATCGAGGACTATATCCTCGCGCTCTGCACGCGGCTGCGCCAGACGCACGGGGTCGACGCGCGCATCCTGGTCACGAGCCAGGGGCGTCGCACCGAGCGCGCCTCGATCGAGGGCATCCCGACGGTCAAGGCGGCCCGCGTGGCCGCACCGGCCTCCACGCCGCTCAGCCCCGTCTTGCCGTCTCTTTTGCGCGCGATGGAGCCGGACGTCGTTCACCTGCACATGCCTTACCCCATGGGCGAGCAGGCCTACCTGCTAGCCACGCCGCGCGCGCCGATGGTCATCACCTACCACAGCGACGTGGTGCGCCAGCGCGCCCTGATGCGCGTGTACGGGCCGGCCATGGAACTCGTGCTGCGCCGCGCACGGGTCATCTTCGCCACCAGTCCGCAGTACAAAGCGTCGTCGCCGTGGCTGCGCCGCCACCGCGCGCGCTGCCGCATCGTGCCGCAGGGGATCGACCAGCGCCCGTACACCCATCCTACCCCGCACACACTGGAGCTCGCGGCGCGACTGCGCGCGCGGTACGGACCCAACCTGCTGCACTCGCACGGCGTCTTCCGCTATTACAAGGGCCTGCGCTACCTCGTCGACGCCCTACCCCTGCTCCCCGAGGCCTGCTTGCTGCTGACGGGCACGGGACCCGAGGAGGCGGCCCTGCGCGCGCAGGTCGACGCCCTCAGTTTGCGCGACCGCGCGCACTTCGCGGGCTTCGTCTCCGACGAGGACCTGGCGGCCTACCACCGCGCGGCCGACCTCTACGTGCTGCCCGCCATCGCGCGCAGCGAGGCCTTCGGCCTGTCCCTGGTCGAGGCCGAGGCCAGCGCGGTCCCCTGCCTCTCCACGGAGATCGGCACGGGCACAAGTTATGTCAATTTAGACGGCGTGAGCGGGCTGGTAGTCCCGCCGATGGACCCTCCCGCCCTGGCGGCGGCGGCCCGCCGCCTGCTCGGCGACGATGCGCTGCGCCGCCGGCTCGGCGCGCAGGCGCAGCGCCGCGCGGCCGAGTTGTTCGACATCGACGCCAACGCCGCCGCCGTCGCGGCGGCCTATCACGAAGTCGATAGTCGATAGTCGACGGTCGACGGTCGACGGTCGACGGTCGACGGTCGACGTCACACCTGCTCCTGGTCGACCTGGATCGGTTCCAGGACCGGCTCCTGGTGCAGAGCCCTGTCGACGATCTCAGCCGCTTCGACGCTGATGCGCTGCTCGCTGGCCATGAAGCCCTCGTCGTACAGAAAGCCGACGGTGAGCAGCCCGGCTTCGGTCAGCGACTGCTGCATCATCTTGACGTCGGGCTCGGCCTGCATCAGCCATTTGTTGATCTCCTCCTCGACACCAGCCGTATTGGCGCCGCTGAACGCTTTGAACCGTAACACGCCGTCCTCCTCTCACGCTCTCAGGGATCGATGATCGATCGCGACACGAACAACAATCGCTTGATGGTCGCCAATCGCTGGCCGATGCGGAAATGGGCTGACGCTGTCCGCCAACGCCTCCGGTGACTACATGATACGCGCCGCGCCGCGACAGCGTGTATCATGTGCTGTAAAATAAGGGGAGAGCGTATGTGTGCAGCGATAGCAGTGTGACGTGGGGCGGCTGATGGCGAGCGAGCGGGCGCAAGAGATTCGGCAGAAGGCGCGGGACGCGACGCCGGAGATGGTGCGCGCGATCGAGCAGCACGGCGAGTTGAGCCACCTCCACGGCCGGCCGCTCGACCTCGGCGACGACGGCCCCGACTGGTTCCTGCACCGCATGCTCAAGCAGGACGGCCTCTCGCTCCCCCTCATCGAGCGCAGCAAGGACATCGATACGCTCGAGAGGGAGACGTCGGCGATTCTGGAGCGCCTGCGGCGGCGACGAGAGTGGCTGCTGGGCCGTGCGGCGGCCTGCGCGCCAGCGGAGGCTGCGGGCTTCAACGATCAGCGCGGACGGACTCTGGAGGAGTACCGCGAACACCTGGTCGCCCTCAACAAGGCCATCCTCGACTACAATCTGACCGCGCCCACCCCTCTGCACCGGCGCGGTATCATCGTCGACCGGGCGGTGGACGAGGCCGCCGACGGCGTCCCTCCGCTCAGCGCGTCGGCTGCCGCCCCACCCTCCGCACCGGCGCCCGCCTCGTGGCGTGAGCGCGTACGGCAGCTTTTGGGTTTCTGAGCCGCCGGCCCGCCGCTTACGGCTCCGCCGATAGACCGCGGCAAGAAGCTCCTCTTCTCCTGCACCCGCGCGGGCGCACCAGGTCACAACGCTTACAGGGTTGCGGACAGTCTGTAATCTGTCACGTGTATCTACTGTCCGCCACGCGCCAGCCACGCGGCGGCGGCGCGGACCGCCGTATCCGGGACGTCGTCCGTGATCGCGACCTCGCCGGGCCGCCGCGGCAAAACCCAATAGATGCGCCCCCCGATGCTTTTCTTGTCGACGCGCGTCGCCGCCAGCAGGTCGTCGGGGTCCAGCCTCGGCAGCGCCCCCAGCAGGCCGTAGCCGCGCAGCAGGTCGTCTTGCCAGGCCACGAACGCGCTGTCGCAGGTCCCGATCTCCACCCCGATGCGCGCGGCGGCGGCCATGCCCCAGGCCACGGCCTCGCCGTGCAGCACGACGCCGTAGCCGGCCACGCGCTCGACAGCGTGCCCCAGGGTGTGGCCGTAGTTGAGCACGCGGCGTAGCCCCACCTCCAGCGGGTCCTGCCGCACGACATCGATCTTGACCCGCACCGCGCGCGACACCAGCCGCGCCACCACGCCCGGCTCGCGGGCCATGATGGCATCGTGGTCGCGCCCCAGCGCGTCGAGCAGGTTGGCCCCGCCGATGATGCCGTGCTTGACGACCTCGGCCATGCCGGCGTGCCACTCGCGCGGCGGCAACGTGGTCAACACCTCTGGATCGGCCACCACGAGGGCCGGCTGATGAAAGGCCCCCACGAGGTTCTTCCCAGCCGGCAGGTCGACCCCGACCTTGCCGCCGACCGTGCTGTCCACCTGAGCGACGAGCGTGGTCGGGACTTGCGCCAGCCGGATGCCGCGTAGGTAGGTGGCGGCCGCAAAGCCGCACAGGTCGCCGACCACGCCCCCGCCGCACGCCACGATGGTATCGCGCCGCTCCACGCGCCGCTCGGCCAGCCACGCGTACAGACTTTCCACGGTCTGCAGCGTCTTATGGCGCTCGCCCGCGGGCATGGTCCACAAACTGGTCTCCACGCCCGCCCGCTGCAGCAGGGCAACGAGGCGTTCGCCGTGCAGAGGGGCCACGTTGTCGTCGCTGCACACGACGATGCGCCCCGCGACGCCCCACTCCGCCAGCAGCGACGGCAGCGTGTCGAACGATCCCGCGCCGCAGACGATGTCGTATGACGGGGCTTCGAGCAGGACCTCGACGCGCAGGCGCTCCACGCTCATATCCGCGCCTCGCCGGCGAGGCCGGCCTTGCCGGTCTTGCCGGCGTCGGCGTTCAGCGCGACGCGCACCCGCGCCACGCTCTGCTCGACGTCGAGGCCGTCCGTGTCGACGATTACGGTGGCGCACGAGGCGTACAGCCCCTCGCGCTCGGCCTCCAGCAGGGCCAGCCTGGCGAGGGCATCACCCGCCAGCAGCGGACGCTCCTCCCCACCGCGCAATCGCGCCGCGAGCGTGGGCGCCGGCGCGCGCAGCCACACCACCTGGTTGCCGCAGGCCAGCGCCTCTCTGTTGCCCGGCGACAGGACCACGCCCCCGCCCGTGGCGACCACGCCGCCCGACGCGGCGCACGCCTCGACGACGACGCGCTCCTCCAAAGCGCGGAAACGCGCCGGGTCAGACCGCAATAGGTCGGGGACCGGCTGCCCGGCGCGCGCGGCCAGCAGCGCGTCGGTGTCGTAAAAAGGCTGCCCAAGCAGAGCGGCGAGCCGTCGCCCGATCGTGCTCTTGCCGCTGCCGCTCAGCCCAATGAGGACGATATGCCCGCTCACACATCTATCCCCGAGGGCTCTGATAGGGCTTGCCGGGCTGCCGCGCGCATGACCGCGACCGGCGCCGGCTGACCCGTCCAGAGCTCGAATGAGGCGGCGGCCTGGGCCACCAGCATGGCCAGCCCGTCGGCCACCCGCGCGCCGCGCGCCGTCAGGTCGCGCATCAGCGGCGTCGGCGAGGGCCTGTAGACCATGTCGTAGAGGGCGGCCCCGGGGCGGGGCCGCAGGTCCGCCAGCGGGAGCGAGACCCCGTCTAGGCCCGCGCTCGTGGCGTTCACGATCAGGTCCGCGTCGGCGCCCTCGACGAGCGCGGCGGCGTGGCCGCCCGCCCGCACGCGCCCGCCGTAGCGTTCGCGCATCATCGCGGCGAGCCGCTCCGCGCGCGCGCCATCGCGGTTGTAGACCGTGAGCGACGCCGGACCTTGCGAGAGCAGTGCAGCGGCAGCCGCGCGCGCCGCCCCACCGGCGCCGAGCAGCAGGATGCGCAGGCCGTACGGTACCATACCCAACGTTTCCACCAGGGCTGCGAGCAGGCCCCGGGCATCGGTGTTCTCGCCGCGCAGCCGCGCCCCGTCGCGCACGATCGTGTTGACCGCGCCGATCGCCGCGGCGTCCGCCCCGAGCCTGTCCATCAGGGGGAGCGCGCCCTCTTTGTGCGGCACGGTCACGTTGGCGCCGCGGTAGTCGCCACCTCGCAAGAGGGCCATGGTGTCGGCCAGAGACTCGCCTGGGACCCGGCGCGCCTCGTAGCGCCCAGGCAGGCCGAGCGCCTGGAAGGCGGCGTTGTGCATCGCCGGGGAGACGCTGTGCGCGACCGGATCGCCCAACAGCACAATATTGAAACCCATGACCTGTGTTACACCCCCTGCTCCCGGGTCCCGCACCCCTGTCCGTGGACAGCCAGCCTCGGTTGAAGTGTAGCGCACTACCTTTACTTGGCAGCAGCAAGTCCCGACCCATCGACTCCAACTAATTCAGCCTCCTGTGCGCCCTACCACACACCTCACGACGGCAATAGGTGGAGCCGATGAGACAGATGCCGGCCCTATGGCTCCTGCCTCAAGCCGCTGGCGTTGCCGTCGGCATCTTTCACCCAGGCAATCAGCATGCCGCCGCCCACATCGGTGACCGGTTTCTGGGTCTCGGCGCCAGCATCAACGAGCTCCTGCAGTCTCGCCTTGATGTCTTCGACACGCCAATACACGATGGGTCCGGTCTGCCCGCTATTGTGGCCATTTGGATCCAAACCCAGCTCTTGGTCACCAGTGCGGAAGCCAACGTAGTAGGGTCCATCAACATATGGGTCGACACCCAAGAGCTTGCTATACAGCACCTTCGCTTGCGCGAGATCTTTTACGGGATAGACGATGAGATTGGCGCCTGATGCCATGTGCTGAACTCCTTACACTCGGTACACTCGTTGTGTCACGCCGGCTAACATTCACCGGCTACTATTATGACAGACCGCATCGAGAAAGTGTGACACATGGAGAAACGCGACGATGCTCTCCGAGCTATTGGCGCAAAAGCTGGCCAGCGGCGATACCGCCGGCGCAGAGGCACTCAAAGGGATCGCGCTAGCCGCCTGGGGGCATATGAACCTGCATGGCCGGTTCGAGTTCACCACGCGGCCACACCCAGTTGATATGGCGGCACTCGTGCAACAGCTCGCACAACACATGGACGGTGTGCTCGCCCGCCTCGCCGAGAGGGCGCGCACCGTGCTGGTATGCGCCACCCGTGGTGAGGCGGGTGAGATCCACAACCCTGATCTGGACCCCGAGGAAGCCAAAGAGAGACTGGGCGCCATCCGTGAGGAGGAGCTACGCCGCGCGTGCGCGGTCCTCAAGATCACGGAGCGGCCCTGCTCGGGACCGGCTTCGCCTTCCGCTACCCCTCCTATCACGAGGGCATGCCCGCGACGCTCGCCGCGCTTGCCACGCGCCCGGCGCGGCCTCATCCGTCGCACAGGCCCCACGGGCCGCGCACGCCTAACACCTACCTCCCGACCCTACCGCGCCGGCCGCGGCCGCGGTCGCTGTCGATGATCAAGGCGCTCCCCGTGATGAACACCGCCGCGGCCGGCGCGAGCAACAGCACAATGCCCCCGATCTCGGTTGGCTCGTCCCAGCGGCGCAGGGGGGTGTTGGCGCTGAACGCTGCGTCGGCCGCGGGGGCGTTGGTCAGTGGCGCGACTGTCAAAACACCGGCTGACTGACTACTATGCTCTACGTTGACGCGTGTTGATGGCGCGTGTTACGGTGCCATCGTATGAGGGGATGCGTTACACGGGTTCTATGTAGTATCGTTTTATTATGTGCAGCTACCGTCGGGGCTGCGTGCGGGCCGGTGGTTGCGCCGCCTCAGAGCCCCGTCCACGGTGATCCGCGCGCCGGCCTCTCCGCCTATCGCTTCTCCGGCTGCGGCGCCTGCCACGCCATCGCCGGTGTCTCCGTCGGCGTCGGCACCCCTCCCCCCGGACCAGCCCTCGACGGCGAGGGCGCCCGGCGCGGCCCCTCCTGGCTGCGCGGCATGCTGCCCGCGCATCTTCGGCAGGAAAAGCGGGCGCCCCTCTCACCCCGCGACGCCGAAGATCTCATCACCTACCTCGCCAGCCTACACTGACCTCCGTCCACGCCCACCCCATCGCCGTAGGCCACCACATGATGGGGTAGCGCGTGTGAGGGCCTCTGCTCAGACCATCGACGACACGCACCGGGTACAGATGCCTGGTAGGGCCAGGTGGCGCAGGTCGACGCGCACGCCGTAGGCCGCCGCGAGGTCCGCCGCGAGGCGCTCGAAGAGGACTGTGTCCAGCTCGATGATCGCGCCGCAGTGCCGACACTCTATGTGGTGATGAGCATGCCGGTCGCGCTCCCAACGCAGCACCCGGTCGCCGAACGCGACGCGGACGGCCAGTCCGTGCGTCTCGAACGCCTCCACGGTCCGGTAGAGGCTGACGCGATCGAACGCTGGATACCGCTCTTCGACAGCGCGCGCGATCTCCTCCGCGCTCAAATGACTCGGGACCGCGTCGAGGGCCTGGAGGACGGCGACCCGGGGGACGGTCGCGCGCAGGCCATGCGCCCGCAGGACGCCCTTGAGGTCGGCGATGTCCCGATGGTCGGTCGTGTCCATAGTGTCACCTTCGTCGTCGGAAAAGATGTTTACGGGGACATGGCCGCGCCTCTACGCCGACTGGTGCCTCCCTATGATATGCGCGCTGGTTATACACAGCGCGCCGGCGCATCCCGCTTGTCTACCGTGCGGGCGACCCACCCGCCGACGGCGCCCGCGGCAACTCATCGTCCAGGCGGTCGATGTGGCGCAGCTTGTAATAGGCCATCGACCCGATCCAGGCCAGCAGGAAGAGGCCAATAATGTAGAAGCCCCAGTTGCTGATGCTGATCTGGGTGGCGATAAAGTCCCACACCCCGCCCGAGAGGCGGGTCTCCTGGATGAAGACCTGCAAGCACTCCAGGCCGCCGATGAGCAGCGCGATGGCCACCGAGATGGCCGTGATGCTCATGTTGTAGTAGAGCTTGCGCACCGGGCGGATGTAGGCCCAGCCGTACGCGCCCAACATGGCGATCCCATCGGTGGTATCGATGAACGACATGCCAGCCACGAAGAGCAGCGGCAGGAGCAGAATGAGGTAGACGGGCATGCCGCTGGCGCCGGTGGTCGCCGACATGCCCAGGATGCCGACCTCGCTCGCCGTGTCGAAGCCCAGGCCGAATAGGAGGCCGATGATGTACATGTTCCAGCTGTGGGTCACCACGCGCAGCATGGGGCGCAGCAAGCGGGCGATCAGGCCGCGGTTGGACAGGTAGTCGTCCAGGGTCTTGTCGTCGTAGGCGCTGCCCCGGACGACCTTGCGCCACGTCTTGTAGATGTCGATGAGCACGATCAGGTTGATGACGGCGATGACGACGAGGAAGACGCCCGAGACCGTCGTCCCGATGACGCCGCCCACGTTCTGCATCTGCGGCAGGTTCTTCTTGACGAAGGCGGCCGAGATGGCGACCACGACGGAGAGGGCGAAGACGACAGTGGAGTGGCCCAGCGAGAAGAAGAAGCCGACGGCGACGGGGCGCTGGCCATCCTGCATGAGCTTGCGCGTGGTGTTGTCGATGGCGGCGATATGGTCGGGATCGACGGCGTGGCGCAAGCCAAAGCCGAACGCCACCGGGGCCAGTCCGAGCAGGACGGCGTACTTCGCCGACGAGACGAGGAGGATTGCCCAGATGAGGGCGTTGAAGCCGATCAACAACGCGTAGATGGTGATGAGGCGTCGCCGCAAGCCCGGATCGGCCTGGTGCCAGACCGTCGCCAACCGGCCGACGAAACCGCCATCCGGCGCTCCCTGTGCTCGTGTGCTCATGGTCGCGTGCCCCTCCCTGAATTCTCATCCGTCGCCCGCTGGCGCGTCCAGCGGAGACCAAAAGTACGATACCATTTTATGCAACGATATGCAAGTGTTTATGGTTGCTTTCGCTAATACTAGCATAGCGACGATGCACGCGAGGTTCTGCTTCCCTCCCATGACCCGGTGAGCGGGTCGACAACGGTGCTCCAGCAGCACGAGGCGCTGCGCCAGCGTGGTGGAATGGAATATAGGCTAATAGGTACAGCGAGAAGGAGAGTGATCATGAACGTATTCGTGACAGGCGCAACCGGGTACAAATGCTTCCACTCCCCAGATAATTTCAGTTCATCTTCTGTACGGAGAGGCATCAAGACCTAGCCGATTTGCCGGTACCGGCGCCGGCCCTCGCTTTGGTACCCTGTAGGCAGGTACGGTTGTACTATACCCCTGACACTATCCCCCCCACGACAAGGAACATCACAACATATCCATGGCTTTCGACCACAACGGACACCATCCCCCCACCCCCCCACCGCGCCGGCCCCGGCGGCAACAGAGCAACGACGCGCCCCCCGTTACCTCGACATCGGCAGGCCCGGACGAACACAAGACGCGTCCGCGGGCGCTCGTGGCGGCCGGCCGCCGTCGCCTGCACGCCACGGTCAACGCCGTGCGCAGCACGCTCGCCGGGCTGCCGCGCGTACTCGGACTCGTCTGGGGCGCCAGCCGCGCCCTCACCCTTGTCCTGGCCCTGGCCACGATCCTCGCCGGCATCGTGCCGACCGCGCAGGCCTACACCACCAAGCTGCTCGTCAACGCCATCGTGCAAGGCATTCTGACGCACAAGGCGCACGCCCCCGATCAGGCCCGGCTCGTCGTCCCGCTGCCCTGGGGCTCGCTGCAGTCGCCCGTCATCGGCGTCATGGGCGTGGTCGTCGCGCTGGCGCTGATCCAGCTGTTCATTGCGGCTTTCTCCTCGCTACTGCAGACAGGGAGCAACATCAGCCAGCAACTGCTCCAGGAGCGCGTCGGGCAGCGCGTACAACTACTCATCATGGAGCGCGCCTCGACGCTCGACCTGGCCTTCTTCGAGGACGCCTCGTCCTACGACACCTTGCAGCAGGCCCAGCGCGAGGCCACCTCGCGCCCGGTCCAGATGGTCTCGGGCACGTTCGGGCTCGCGCGCACGCTCATCACCTTCCTCTCGTTCGTGCTGGTGCTGCTCCAGGTCAGCCCCTGGCTCGCCCTGGTGGCCCTGGTCGCGCCGATCCCCTCGTTCATCTCCGACTCGCGCTACGGCTGGCGCGGCTACGCTATCGCCCGGCGCAACTCGCCGGTGCGCCGCCGCATGTCCTACCTGCTCACGCTGCTGACCACCGACACCTATGCCAAAGAGGTCAAGATGTTCACGGTCGGCCGCCACTTCCTGGAGCAGTTCCGGGGGCTCGCTCAGGGCTACTACGACGAGCAGCGCGCCCTGGTAACGCGGCGCTACCTGGCCGGCTACGCCTGGGGCGTGCTGACCACCCTGGCCTCGTCGGGCACCTACCTGTTCGTGGCGCTGCAGGCCGTCGCGGGCCGGTTCAGCCTGGGTGATCTCACCTTCTTCACGCAGGCGTCGTCCTCGGTGCAGAACTCCTTCCAGAGCATCCTGAGCGGGCTGAGTTCGCTCTACGAGAACAACGTCTACCTGAGCTCGCTCTACGAGCTGCTCGAGATGACGCCGCGCGTGGTCGCCCCGGAGCATCCCGTACCCGTGCCGCGGCCCGTACAAGGCCACATCCAATTCGAGGGGGTGACCTTCGGCTACGAAGGCTCCGACCGCACCGTCCTGAAGAACGTCAGCCTCGAGATCGCGCCGGGCGAGACCGTGGCCATCGTGGGGCGCAACGGCGCGGGCAAGACCACGCTCTTCAAGCTGCTCTGCCGGCTGTACGACCCGACGTCCGGGCGCGTCTCTATCGACGGGCACGACATCCGCGACTACGACCCGGACGAGATCCGCAAGAGCATTGGCGTGATGTTGCAAGATTATGTCACCTACCAATCCACGGCGCGCGAGAACATCGGCATCGCGCGGGTCGAGCACATGGACGACGCGGGCGTCGTGGAGACGGCCGCGGAGCGCAGCGGCGTGGCTCCCGTGATCGAGGGCCTGCCCGAGGGCTACGACACCCAACTCGGCAAGTGGTTCGACGAGGGCGTCAACCTGTCGGGCGGCGAGTGGCAGAAGGTGGCCATGGCGCGCGCCTTCATGCGCGAGGCCCCGATCCTGATCCTGGACGAGCCGACCGCCGCGCTCGACGCGCAGGCCGAGTTCGAGCTGTTCCAGCGCCTGCGCGCGCTGACGCGCGGCCACACCACGATCTTCATCTCGCACCGCTTCTCGACGGTCCGCCTGGCCGACCGCATCATCGTGCTCGAGAACGGCGAGCTCGTCGAGCAGGGCACGCACGACGAGCTGATGGCCCTCGACGGACGCTACGCGCGCCTCTTCACCCTCCAGGCGTCCTCCTACCTCGGCAACTTGCCTCAAATGGAAGACCTGGAGGAGGTCGACCGCGAGCTACGCGCCCTCGAGGCGTAGGGTTGTGAAAACACGCTCGCCGCGCGGCCGGCGCCGCCCCTCCTCGAAACCGCACGGGCGCACCCCCATAGCCTCCTCGCTGCCGGACGACTTCGCGCGCGCCGCGAGCGACTGGCTTGGCGACGAAGTCTCCTCCTTCCTCGCGGCCTGCGCGCGGCCCCCACACCTGGCCGTCCGAGCCAATAGGCTCAAAGGTGGCCTCACCGCCCTGCGCGCCGCCCTGGACGGCGACGCCGTATGGCCGTCTGTACCGTGGTGGCCCGAGGCGTTGCTGCCGCCGCCCGACGACGGCGCCCGCCTTGCCGCCGGCCTGTTGGCCCGCGTCGGGGCGCTCTATGCGCAGGATCCCGCCGCCCTCGCCGCCGTGGCCGCGCTCGACCCGCGGCCGGGCGAGCGCGTGCTCGACCTCTGCGCTGCCCCGGGTGGGAAAAGCACGGCCATCGCCGACCGCCTCGGCCCGTCCGGGCTACTCGTAGCCAACGACGTGGACCCGTCGCGGGCGCGCGAATTGGCCCGCACGATCGAGCGATGGGGCGTCGCCAACTGCGCGGTCGCCTCGCTCGCGCCGGACCGCCTGGCCATACTCGCGCCGGCCCTGTTCGACTCCGTGCTCGTGGACGCGCCCTGCTCAGGCGAAGCCATGTTCGCCCGCCACGACCGCGCCGCCGCCGACTGGTCCCCCGGCCACGTGCGCGGTTGCGCCGCGCGGCAGCAGGGGCTGCTCGAGGCGGCGCGCCGGATCGTCCGGCCGGGCGGGCGCATCATCTACTCGACCTGCACGTTCAACCCGACGGAGAACGAAGGGGTCGTCGTCGCCTACCTCGCGGCGCACCCGGACGATGCGCTGGATGACGCCCATGAGTCTATCCCGGTCGCCGCGCCCGGCCGCCCCGATCTCCTGCCCGCCGGCCTGCATCGCCCCGAGCTGGCGCGCTGCGCCCGGCTATGGCCGCACAAGACGCCGGAGGCGGGGCACTTCATCGCTCGCATCCATGTCGCGGACGCGCCGTCGCCGCCCTCCCGCGTCCAGCGCCACAAACGCGCGCCGCTCCCGCCTCTCGTGGCCGGCGAAGGCGAACAGGATGTCGCCTTCGTGCGCGCCGCCGTCGACCTTGTCGCGCCGCGGCTCGACCTCTCGGGGCATGTCGTCGTACGCGGCGACCGCGCCTTCCTGGAGCCCGACGGCCTGCCGGCCGCTCTGATCGCCGCGGCCTTTATACCGGGCCTGGCGCTCGCCGAGCGGCGCGGCCGCACCTGGCGCCCGGCGCACGCCCTGGCCATGACGCTCCAACCAGGTCAGGCGGCAACCACGCGCGACCTCACCGACGACGAGGTCGCCCTCTTCTTGTCCGGCCACCCTATCGACGATGTAGCCGCCGCTGATAGGCGCGCCGTCCTGGCCTGTTGGCGCGGCTATCCCTTGGGCTGGGCGCGCGCGCAACGCGGGAGTCTGGCGCCGCAACTGCCAAAGGGGCTGCTCACGCCGCACCACACCCGCCAGCCCGCCTGATAGAATGCTAGCGTCGAGTTACGACGCATATTGACGCATCACAACCTCCCGAGTCCTCGTCCGCCACAGACGCGATGACTGGACGGTACATCCCCTGACCAGCGGGAATGCCGTTAGGGGCATGTATCTTGCGCATAACAAACTTGTAACACCCTTCATTCGTATCAGAGACACAGACAAAAGGATCGCATGTTGCATTTCGCCACGCAGAATATCTCACAGTTGCTCGCGAGCTACGGCTACTGGGCCGTGCTCATCTTCGTCGCGATCGAGAGCACGGGCATCCCCTTCCCTGGCGAGACGATGCTGCTCGCCGCCGCCATCTACGCCGGTACTACCCACCACCTCGCCATCCCCTTCGTCATCGCCGCGGCGGCCGCTGGCGCGATCCTCGGCGACAACGCCGGTTTCTGGGTCGGGCGTGAGGGCGGCTACCGCCTGCTGCGCCGCTACGGCAGCAAGATCAAGCTGGACGAGCGCAAGCTCAAGCTCGGGCAGTATCTTTTCCAGAAACACGGCGGCAAGATGGTTTTCTTCGGCCGCTTCGTCGCGGTGCTGCGCGCCTGGGCCGCCTTCCTGGCGGGCACGAACCGCATGGCATGGCCGCGCTTCCTCGTCTTCAACGCGTCGGGCGGCATCCTGTGGGCCCTCATCTACGGGATGGGCGGGTACCTCCTCGGCGACAACGTCCACCGGCTCGAGGGACCCGTCGGCATCGCCACGCTAGCCCTGGGCGTCGCGGCGCTCGTCGCCTCGTTCGTCCTCTTACGTCGCAACGAGAAACGCCTGGAGGACGAGGCCGAACAGGCTATGCCGGGCCCGCTCGACCAGTACCGCGCCGAGGGGGTCCGCGCCCGCTAGCGATCCGGCGCGCCCGTACCTGTTGGAGCACATCCACCCGGTCACGCCTATCGCCCGCGACAACGAGTTCCCCTCGGATCATACCCTGCTGGCTACCCTCCTGGCCGCCAGCCTCTGCTGGGTCGACCGGCGCCTTGTCGGCCCTTTCGCCCTTGTCGTCGTCTTGGTCATGGCGGGCCGGCTGGCCATCGCCGCCCACCACCCGCTCGACGTGTTGGGCAGCGTCTTGATAGTCTGCGCAGCGCTTTCGCTAGCGACAGCCCTGCCCCTACCGGCGGGCTTGCAGCGCCCGCTCCCTAACCCTCGCCCGCGCTAGCGCGGGCGAGGGTTAGGGAGCGGTACGACCTACGTCCGTCACTTCCCGATATCGCGCATTGTGTAACGGTCATGGCGCGTGTCCGCGGCGAACGTGCGAAGATAGGCCAACGCGGCGTCGAGCGCGAGCCGCGGGGCGCGCGTTTCTGCGCGTCTGCGCGAGGAGCAGGCCGCCTTGCAGGCTCGCCATCGTGACCGCCGCCAGGGCGGCCGGGTCGGCCGAATCGGCCCCGGCCCACAGCTCGCCGCGCGTGCGCATCCGGTCCAGGCCGCGCGCCAGGGACCCCTCCCAGCGGTCGAAGGAGGCGACGGGATCGGCCCGCGCGGCCTCGTCCTGATCCGCGAGTTCACTGGCCAGCGACCCGAGCGGGCGGTCGCCCACGCAGCCGCGCCCCTCCTGTAGCCGCACCAGGCCGTCGAGCCACCCGGCGATGGCGGCCCACGAATCCAGCGCGTCGAGCAGCGGGCGTTGCGCATCGATCACGACGGCAGCGTGCGTACGCACGAGGAGTAGACGATGACGACCGAGCAGATCATACCCGAGCGCGCCTTGCAACAGCAACTAGCCGACCTCAAAGAACAAGTGGGCGCACAGGCCCCGCCCGGGGCGATGGCGCAGTTCGACGCCGAGGTCGAGCGCGTGGTGCGCTCCGGACTCGCCGCACATAGCCTTGTTGGGCCACCAGACATCTCTCACGAGCGGCGGCGCCGCGGCCGCGCTGGACCGGCGGATAGGGCGGTCGCGAGAGCCTGTTCGGCCACGGCGCCGGCGCGGTACACCCGCGCTTCCCCGAAGAGGCCGGCGCGCACCACGGCCCCGCCCAGCTCGGCGATGAGCGCGTCGTCCGGCTCCGGCAGCCCAGCGCCCTTGCAGAGGGCCACCACCTCGTCGAGCGGCGACCCGCCATCCGCGCCGTCGAGCACGGTCGCGAGGGCGGCGCGCGCCTGTTCGACCGCGCCGGCCGGCGCCAGGCCATAGCCCGGCAGGTAGCGGCGTTGGAACAGAGGCGCGCCCTCGGCCCAACTCCCAAAGACCTCGCCTGCGCCGGCGTCCGGCGGGAGATCGGACCAGACGGTCGTCAGCTCGGTCCGCCCGGCGCACCCGATCGCGGCGCAGATCTCCTCCTCGCTCAGGCGCGGCCCCTCGGCGGCGCATAGCCGCGCCAGGGCGCGCCCCGCGGGCGCGCGGCGACGCGCGAACGGGTCGAAGTAGGCGTCCAGGGCCTGCGCCACCTCGGTCACGCCGATCTGGCGCCCCGCGCGATACGTCACCATGGGGAAGCCGCTCGCTTCGAACAGGGGCGCGCGCTCCTGGTCGACGATGAGGAGGAGCTGGATGCGCCCCCGCAGCGCGGCCAGCTTGCGCCGCTTGCGCGTTAGATAGTCCTCGGTGTAGTACCCGATTACCTCGCAGAGCGTCTCCACGTCGCCGCGCGCGAAAGAGAAATCCGGGAGGAAGACGGTGTCGCCGACGATCACGACGCGCGGCTCGCGCTCCATGGACCAGCCCCGCGCGACCCCCAGACGGCCCCCCACCTCCGCTGCGAGGAACGCGCGTGCGAAATCAGCCTCCACGGCGCTATCGTAGGACACGGCGTCACCCACGTCGCCCGCGTCGCTCGCGTCGCCCTCAGCCACCCGATCGGCCGACGCGTCCACGTCGCGTAGGGCGGCGAGCGACGGCTCGTCCAGGGGCGCGTGGAACAGGCGTCCGTCCTGCCCGAGGAGGCGCGCCCACCCGTCCCGGACGGCCCGTGGATGGCACCGCAGCAGGCGCGCCACGACCGACGCGACCGGCAGCCCTCCCGGCGCGGGGACGGAGACGCTACCCAAGGTACTGCCTGGTCCCACCGGCCCCGCGTCCATCATGTCATCCGCCACCGCCGGCGCGTCGAGCTCGCCAGACTCGTCGGGCGGGTCGTGGGGCGGCGTCGCGCCCTCGACGGCCGCCGTGGAGGAGCGGTATACACCCGCGCCAGACTCGGCCGGCCCGGCGTCGGGCGTCCCTTCCACGACGCCGCGCGCCTGCCGGCCGCGCACCAACGCCCTGCTGCCCGGACCGTAGAGGGTCACCGCGAGGAGGTCCTTTTCGCCGCCGAGTCCGGTTCCCGCGCGCAACGCGAGCTCGACCCCGACGTGCAGGGCCTTGGCGTGCCGGTACAGATCTTTGAGCGCGGCCGTCTCCGGCGTGGGCAGGAACAGCGTGACCCAGGACGAGGCGGCCAGGAGCGTGCCCACGGCGCCCGCGTTGTACTGGTCGATGATGCGCGCCGGTTGGGGGCGGTCCGGCGCGGGCGCCTCGCCCTGGCCGTGCCTGTCCGCGCCGGCCGGCAACGTCCCGGCGCGCAGGAGCATGGCCCCCGGCCGGTCCGCCCACAGGTCGGCCTCGGCCTGCGCGGCCGCGCCCCCCCACTCGGCGGCGAGCTCGGCCAGGAACGTGGCCCGCCGGGCGCGCGGCACGTACCCCCGGTATCGCTCCTGGGCGAGACGATAGCAGCGGGCGCGCAGGGCGGCCGGCTCCGCGGGCAGCGCGCGCGGCGGCGACTCGTAGTGGTACCCGAGGCTCTCGATCGTGCGGGCCAGGCAACGCGCCAGCCTGTAGTCGTCGAAGATGTCCTCGATCCGCGGCGCGAGGTCCTCGACGGCGGAGCGGGGCTGCCCTATCAGGCCATCGTAGAGCGCGACGGCCTCCGCGACCCGCTCCCGCATGCGGGCGCTCCGCGGGTTGAGCAGTGCGGGGCGCAGCGCCCACTCCACCTGCACGTCCCGCATGGCGGCGTCCGCCTCCGTGGCGTCGGGCAACAAGGGCACGGGCGGCGTGAGGCGGCGCACGATGCGGGGCACATCGACCAGGCGAAACAGCGTCAACACCATCGCTACGATACTCCCCCACGTCCGCGGCCGTCGGACGGACGCGGACGGACGCTCGCCTTATCATCGGCGCCGTCGCGCTCGGGTCGGAGCCGGCGGCGCGCCGCGATACCCTCGTCCGCCGTGTCGCGTGCGACCAACTCGTACAGGATAGCCTTCTTGCCCGGTCCCGGCCGCAGGATGCGCCCCAGGCGCTGCACCGCGTCGCGCTCCATACCGGTGCCGGCAATCACGATCGCCACCGCCGCCTCGGGCACGTCCACGCCCTCGTTCCACACGCGCGAGGTGACGATCTTGGTGATGCGCCCCGCCCGGAAGTCCTCGGTGAGCGTCGCCCGCTCACCCGCGGGCGTCTGGCCCGTGATGGTAGGCATCAGGTAGGCGCGCCCAATCGCCTCGACAGCCGCCACGTGCTCGGCGAAGACGATGCATCGCTCGTCCGCGTGCCGCTCCAGCAGCGGCTCCAGCGCGTCGATCTTGGCCGCGCTGGTCAGGGCCAGCGTGCGCGCGCGCCCGTAGGCCAGCAGCGCCGCGCGTGCGGCGCGATCCACCGCCGAGCGCCTGCGGATGCGCTCGAGCACGGCGAACGCCGGCTCACCGCGCCGCGCGATGCGGCTGCGATAGTCGCGGAAGACGGTCATGTCCTTCTCGTAGGAGGCGCGATCGTGCGCGCCGAGGTCGACGTGGAGCCGCACGACCTCGAAGGGGGCCAGGTAGCCGTCCCGCGACAGGGGCGCGGCGCGCTCCGTGTAGACCACCGCGCCGAGCAGGGCGGACAGGTCGCCCTTGCGGCCGTCGCTGCGCTCCAAGGTGGCCGACAGGCCCAGCCGGAACGGCGCCACCGCCGCCTCGGCGATGGCCCGGTAGGTGTCCGCCGGCAGGTGGTGCACCTCGTCGGCGATGAGCAGCCCGAAGGCCGAGACGTGCCCGAGGGCCCGCGCCGCCCCGTCGTAGGTGGCGACCACCACCGGCGTGTCCCACGCGCGGCTGCCGCCGCCGACTACGCCCACCGACGCGGGCGGGAGGCCGAGCAGGGTGGTCAGGGCTTCGCGCCACTGCTCGCACAGCACGATCGTCGGGACCACCACCAGCGCGCGCGTGCCGGCCCGCGCGATGGCCATGGCCCCCACGAGTGTCTTGCCGGCCCCGGTGGGGAGCACGACCACGCCGCGTCGGCCACCCTCCTCCCAGGCCTGGAGCGCCTCCTCCTGGTACGGGCGGGGCTCGACGGTCAATCGAGGCTCGACGCCCAGGGGCGGGGCCGGATCGAAGGTTAGATAGACCGGCTGTTGCTCCTTGATAACCGACGTGATCGCGGCGAGGTCGGCCGGCCGCGCGCGGTAGAGGTGCGGCCGTCGCCTGTCCGGCACGACGACCCCGCGGAGGGCGGGCATGCCGGCGAGCTCGAGTTCCGTGCTCAACACCAACTCGGGCCCGCGCAGTGTAATCTCCGTGTCGCTCCCCGCTTCCCGCGCGCCCGTCCGATTCTCACGCCTGTCCGTCGCCGTATCCTCGCCCACGCGGCCCTCTCCCCTTCAGCTATCCTGCTTGCGCGCCCACACCCGCTCTCCGCGCGAGGGATAGAGTACAACATCCGCCTTCAGTTTACGCACCTTCAGCCTACGCTCAGCGGCGGGTACACTTGTACTCGACGAGGCAGAATGAACAGGGGGAGGAAAAACGATGCCCAGCCGCGACGCGCACAGTACAGCCCGGCCGGCCCCGGCTCCCAAAGCGCCGCGCGGGCCGCGCATCCCCGCGGCGACCCGCGTGGCCGCCAGCGCGGAGGTCGACGCCGCGCTCCTCGCCTTGCGACGGGCATCGACGGACGAGGCCGCGCGACACCGCCGGGGCGGCGATGACGACGCACAGCGTCGCGAGCAAGGCTATCGCACGGCCATCGACGAGTGCCGCAAGGAGTTGCGCAAACGCAAGGCGCTAGATCACCTGCGCACGATCGGCGAACTGGCTCTCGGTGCGGGGCCAGGCTTCCGCGAGGGCGTGGAAGACGCCTACGCGCGGGCTCAGGCCTTGTACGACGCCGCGATAGTCGCGCACGCCGCCGTCAAAGACGAGGTTGCGCCGAACGGCGACGAAGAGCCTGGAGGCGCATGACCCTCACCCTCACCCCATTACAGGGGTGGGGTTTTGTGCGGGGGGGGCGGGCTGCGGCGCTGCCCGCCCCCCGCACGAGGAGTATGGCGGGGGCACAGCCCTCGGCGCCTCCCTCCTTCGTGAAAAACCTACCGCGCTCTCCCGCGCGCGGGAGACGCGGGAGAGCGTGGTGAGAATCAGAGCTTACGAACGCCGGCGCAGGAACGACGGGACTTCGAACTGGTCGACGGCCCGCTCGGGTTGGCGCGGCTGCTGCGCCGGTGGCTGCGGCGCCTGCGGCTGCTGGCGCTGCTGCTGCTGGATGCGATTGGGCGTACGCCCGTCGAAGCCCGTGGCGATGACGGTGATCTGCAGGTCGCCCTGCATCGACTCGTCGATGACCGCGCCGAAAATGATGTTGGCGTCGGCCTCCGCGGCCTCCTGTACGATCTGCGCGGCCTCGTTGACCTCGAACAACGTGTAGTCGGAGCCCGTGATGATGAGCAGCACGGCCTTGGCGCCGTCCATCGAAACGTCGAGCAGCGGGCTGGCCACGGCGGCGCGCGCGGCTTCGACGGCACGGTTGTCGCCCGAGGCGCGGCCGATCGCCATCAGCGCCGAGCCCGAGCTCTGCATAATGGCCTTGACGTCCGCGAAGTCGACGTTGACCAGGCCGGGGATGGTGATGGTGTCGGAGATGCCCTGGATGCCCTGGCGCAGCACCTCATCGGCGACGGCGAACGCGCTGGTCATCGTCGTCTTCTTGTCGGCCAGTTGGAGCAGGCGGTCGTTGGGGACGGTGATGAGCGTGTCGACCTTGCCTTTGAGCGCCTCGGCGCCCTCGTCGGCCGCCCGGCGGCGGCGGTTGCCCTCGAACATGAACGGCTTGGTAACCACGCCGACGGTGAGCGCGCCGAGCTCCTGCGCGATGCGCGCGACGACCGGCGCGGCGCCGGTCCCCGTGCCGCCGCCCATGCCCGCCGTCACGAAGACCATGTCGGCGCCCATCAGCACCTCCCGCAAGTCCTCGTCGTTCTCCTCGGCCGCCTTCTCGCCGATCTCGGGGTTGCCGCCCGCCCCGAGACCCTTGGTCAGCCGGTCGCCGATGCGCACCTTGACCGGGGCCAGCGAGGCGGCCAGCACCTGATAGTCGGTGTTGACGGCGATGAACTCGACCTCTTGCTGGTTCCGCGAGGCGATCATGCGGTTGATGGCGTTGCACCCTGCGCCGCCGACGCCCACGACTTTGATGATGGCATGGTCTGCGATGGACGGGATATTCATCTGGCGATCTCCTGCGCAGCTACTAGCGGCCGACCACGTGTTTTTTCGACTCCATGGCGTGCACTATAGCATGGATACGCAAGGATGTCTCCTGTTATCCCCGCACAGAGGGCTTCGCTGCAACGCAGAGGCTGTCATAAGTGCACCACCACCTCGCCCGATAGCCCGAAGATGCGGTCAGGATGCCCGGGAGGCTACAGGCGCCGAAGTGACCTGCGTTGAACAGAGCGGTACCCCACACACCCATGTTGGGCGTTTCGCCGTGCAGCCTCAGGGCGCGGGGAAGCCCGGCGTCGAGAGGACGGTCTCGTCTGTGAGAATCGTCATCGCCTGGTACCCGACGAGGCGCGCGGTCCAGTCCGGGCCGGCTGTCCCCATCGCAAAAGCGGCCGTCGCGTAGGCGTCGGCCGTCCCCAAGTCGGGGCCGGTGATAGTGACGGAGAGGATGCCGTCGGGCGGTTGGCCGCTGTACGGATCGATGATATGGGCGCCCCGCGCGTACGCGCCCGAGGTCGCGATGGCCAGGTCCGTGGCCGTCACCACGGCGGCGATGCGGTCGCCCAGAAGCGGGTGCTGGATCCCTACGCGCCAGTAGGGGGCGGGCGCCCCCCGCCCCCGCACGCGGATGTCCCCGCCGGCGTTGATGGCGTAGTTGCGCGCGCCCGCCTCCTCCAGGAGCGCGGCCGCCCGCTCGACCGCCCAGCCCTTGACCAGGCCCGACGGATCGACGGCGCCGAGGCGTAGAGCGACATCCCCGACCCGCTCCCACTGCGACAGCAACGCGACCCCGATGTCGAAGTAGCCCGCGGTCTCCTCGCGCAACGCGGCGCAGCGCGCCAGGACGGCCTGGACGTCGGGATGGGCGTCTTCGAGCGCCAGGTCGCCGCGGTTGAGCCGGCTGATCTCGCTGTCCTCCCGGTACGTGCTGAACGTGGCGTCCACCCGGCGCAGCCAATCGAAGGCGCGATCGAGCGTCGCGGGGTCGACATGCGCGTCGCGCACGTCGACCCCGATCGGCATGCCCATGATGTGCTCCACGCGGCGCTGCCCGGGGAGATCGCGCGATAGGGCGGTGCTCACGCGTTTAGAGGCTATGGGCTTTGTGAGCGTTGTCGACCGCGGCTTGCAGCGACTGGGCATAGGCCTCGCTGGTGAGCGTCGCGCCGCCGATGAGATCGATGGTCGCGCTCTGCGCCCGCAACACTTCGCTGCGCAGCATCGGGATCGCTTGCTGGTTGATGAACGCCGAGCGCTCCCGCTCCGTGGGCGCTGTGGCTTTCACGTCGGTGATGCGCTTGCCCTTGACGACGATGGTCACCTGCACCGGCCCCCACTCCATGTCCGCACTGGGGCCGGCGTAGGTGCGCAAGGGCATGATGGCGGCCTTGCGCGCCGTCGCAGTGGCGGCCTTGCCCGCAACGGCCGTCGCGGTCTTGTGGGCGACAGCGGTGGCCGTTTTCTGGCGAGCGGTTGGCGTCGCGGTCGGCCGGGGCGCCGGGTGTGTGGCGGCCCAGACGCCGCCGGCTGGAATCACGGCCGCCGCGGCCGTGGCAATGAGGGTCATCGAGCGTCGCGTCATGTCGATCTAATCCTTTCTCTATCTGTTCTCTATCTGTTCTTTGTCGGGCAGTTGCTAGAGGGCGAAGCGTTCGGTATGGATGTACGCGGGCGGCGCCCCGGCGCGGCGGACGTTTTGCTCGGCGGCGCGCATCATCGCGGGCGGCCCGCAGATATAGACCTCGCGTGTGGCGATGTCGGGGACCAGCTCGCACAGGTGCTCCGGCGACAAGCGATAGGCGCCCTCGGGGCCGCGGTGATCGCCGACGACGTAGTAGAGAGCGACGCCGCGCGCGCGCGCCAGCGCGTCGAGCTCGTGGCGGAAGACAAGATCGTCCTCGCGCACGACGCGATAGATGAGCGCGACATCGACCGCGCGCGGCGCCGCCTCGACCATGGCGCGGATCGGGGTGATGCCGATGCCGCCCGCGATGAAAAGGACCCGATCGCGTCGCCGCACCACGTCAGTGAAGACACCGAAGGGACCCTCGGCCACCACGCGCGTGCCCGGCGCGACCCCACCGATGCGGCCGGTGAAGTCGCCCACGTCCTTGATGGTGATACGCAGTGAGCGGCCGTCGGGCGCCGCCGAGAGCGAGAAGGGGTGCGACGCCCACCAGCGCCCGCGGTCGAGGAAGCGCCAGAGGAAGAACTGGCCTGCATGCGCGCGGAGCCGGTCGAGATGGCGGCCGGTGATGCGTAGCGAAACGACGCCCGGCCCGTCGGCCACCACCTCCGCGACCCGCAGACGATACCGGAACGCGCCCACGACAGGCCACGCGATCCGGAACGTTACGAGCAGGGCGAGCGTGACCAGATAGAGCGCCGTCCAGTAGGCGGCGGCGGTCGGGTTAGCGGTCAAGTCGTTGCCGGTCGGGATCTGGTGGACCCAGGCCAGCGCGATACCCGCGTAGGCGGTGAGATGCACGAGGTACCACGCCTCGTAGGGTAGCCGCCGGCGCACGATGACCAGCGAGGTGACCACGACGAGGACCATGAGGGCCGTCCCGACCGTGGCCGCGACCATGCCCGTGTAGTCGCCGAGCAAGGACGCAACCTCGCGCGGGATAGGGATGCGATCGTTGGCCGCGTAGCCAAGCGTAGTGAGCGCGACGTGCGCGAGCACGAGATAGAGGCAGGCCTTGCCGTTGAGCCGGTGCCAGACGGTAAGCCGGTCGAAGCCCGCGAGCCGCTCGAGCGGGGGCAGGCGGGCCAGCAACAGAACTTGGAGCAGCGCGAGGTAGGCGCCGAGCAGGCCGGTGACCCGGCCGAGGCTGGTCAGCAGGGCGCCCGTCGTGCGCAGGCCGGACACGTTCCCGCCCTGTATCCAGAGCAGGACGATCGCCGCCGCGTTGGCGACGACGACCGCCGCGATGGCCCACGCCGTCGCCGTCCGATAGCCGTGGCGTCGCCACGGCCCGGCGTCCGGCGTCGCGGTCATTGTCGCCCCCCGTGTGTCGTCAAAGAGTCCGATATCCATAACCTCTCACCTCGCCGCGCGTCGGATGGCCGCCTCCGTGGCCCACCCGTCGATCATGAGACGCCCTCCGTCGTCGACGTGAACGCTCCCATGCGCGATCCTCGTCCGGTACCGTCGCGTCGTCTATAGGTATCGTAGGTGAGGTAGATGAAGGTTGCATGAAGAAGACCAACGCCGTCCAAGAGTATGCTAAGAAGACTCTAAGAGTTTGTTAAGAACGCGCAGAGCGTTGCCCGGCCTCCCGCTCCGACAACGCGCTCGCCTTCGACATCGCCGGAGCCTTCGGCCATGCCCTTGGGTCCTGCAGCCCCACGCCCCGCGCCCCCGTCGACGGCGTCTCTGGCGACGGCCACCGGTGCGGTGCGGCGCTCCGCCGGCTAGGCCAGGTCACCGTCCTCCGCCCCCGTCCTCGTCGATGCCCGGCAACACGACGATGAACTGCGCCCCCGTCCCCGGGGCGTCCAGGCTGTTGGTCTCGACACGGATCTGGCCGCCGTGGGCCTCGACGATCGCTTTGCAGATGGCCAGCCCCAACCCGCTGCCGTCGGCGCGGCGCGGACCCTCCGTCACGGCCGTTTCCCCCGCGTCCCCGCGATGGAATCGCTCGAAGATACGCTCCCGCTCGTGCGGCGCGACCCCCGGCCCGGTGTCCTGGACCCGGAGGACTGCCCGGTCCGCCGCGCCGGCGCCTCCCGGCTCACGCTGCAGCGCAAGCGTCACCGTCCCACCCGCCGGTGTGTGGCGGAGCGCGTTGTCCAGCAGGTTGCGCACGACCTGCCCCAGGCGCCCCTCATCGCCCATAGTGAGCAACGCTCCCGGGGGCGACGATGTGCGCAACGCCACGGCGCGCTCCTCCGCCAGGGGCCGCACCGCTCGCGCGGCCTGGCGGCAGACCTCGTCGAGCTCGACGAGTTCGCACTCCAGCGGCAGCCGCCCGGCGTCGGCCCGCGCCAGCAGCAGCAAGTCCTCGACGATGCGGCCGAGGTGGCGGCCCTCGTCCAGGTTGTGCGCGAGGGCGGCTCGATACGCGTCGGCGTCGCGGGGGCGCCGCAGCGCGACCTCCGCGCCGCACACGATCGTCGCCACCGGGGTAGCCAGTTCGTGCGCCGCGTCGGCGGTGAGGCGGCGTCGGCGCTCGTCCGCCTCCTCCAGCCGCGCCAGCATCGCGTCGAACGTTCGGGCGAGGCGGCCCAGCTCATCGACGCGCGCCCGCCCCCCGCGGCCCCGCATCTCCGCCGTGTCGCCCAGCCGGCGGTGCAGGTCGCCCGCCCCGATCCGCGCGGCCAGCCGCGTGATGCGGTCCACCGGCCGCAGCGCTCGGTCCGCCAGGAACAGGCCGCCCAGCGCGGCCATCAGGAGGATCGCCCCGCCCGCGACGCCCATGGTCTCCAGGAGCTGGCGGCGCACAGCCTCGACCTGATCGGTCGTCGTGATAATTTGAACCGTAGCTGCACGCTGCCCGTCGCGGACGACGGGTTGAACCAGCACGCGGACGTGTCGCTCGCCCGCGAGCTCACGGTCGTACACGCCGGCCCGTGTGACGGAGAGGAGGGCGGCTGGCAGGCCCCGCAACGGCGGACCCTGGCGCACCGCGACCCGGCCGCCCGGACCGAGGACGCGGACCCACAGTGTCGTCTCCCCGAGCTGGCCCGCGCCCTCGTCAGGCGCATCGGGGCGCAGGACGATCCCGCGGTCGAACCGCAGATCGCCGACCACGTCGCCAGCGCGCTGGCGCAGCGTCGCGTTGAGCGCGGCGCGCGCAGCCTGCCCCGTCTGCCACACGACCGCGCCCGCGAAGAGGCCCAGGCCCAGGCACAGAACCGCGACGTACCACAGGGTGAGGCGCCCGCGCACGCTCATCGCGCCCCCTCGCCCCCCCGCGCGTCGTCGAGACCCTGAGCGCCAACGGGAGCATCGAGCGCGTAGCCCACGCCGCGCACTGTCCGCACGAGTTTATCCGGGTGGGGGTCGTCGATCTTGCGCCGCAGGTTGCGCATGAAGACGTCGACGACGTTGGAGGCATGCTCCGCGCCCAAGTCCCAGGCGCGATCGGCGATCTGGTCGCGCGTCAGCGCCTGGCCAGGGTGGCGCAGTAGCAACTCCAGGATGGCGTATTCGCGCGCCGTGAGATGGATGGGGCGGCCGGCGCGCTCGACGCGCCGCGTGCGCGGGTCGAGCGTCAGGTCGCCCGCGCGCAGCGGCCCCACGCGCACTTGCGGCTCGCGGCGGCCCAGCGCGCGCAGGCGGGCGAGCAGTTCGTCGAAGGCGAAGGGCTTGGTCAGGTAGTCGTCGGCCCCCGCGTCCAGCCCCCGCACGCGATCCTCCACGGCGCCGCGCGCCGTCAGCAGCAGGATCGGCACACGCCGGCCCGCCGCCCGGGCTTGCCGGCAAACCGTCAGGCCGTCGCAGCCGGGCAGCAGCACGTCGAGGATGACCACGTCGTAGCGGTCATCGCCCGGCGCCAGGAGGGCGTCGAGCGCGCCCGGCCCGTCCCCGACCAACTCGACGCTGTACCCTTCTTCGCGCAAGCCGCGGGCGAGTTGCTCCCCCAGAGGGCGCTCGTCCTCGACCACCAGGAGACGCATAACGTGCTGTACCCCCTACTCGACTACCCGAAAAATCCGCGGGACCCTCGTGCGGCGGCCGCCCCGCTCTCATGGTAGCGCATGCGCGCCATCTTCATGCGATCTTCATGTCCACCCCCTACGCTGTTCCTCAAAGGTAGTTGGATAGGGTTGTATGGGAGGTGGTCGCATGCGTGCGGAGACGACGGGGCTGGTGAAGACGACGACGGGAGGGGGCCGAGCGGAGAGAGGCGGGGCAATCGAGGCCCTACTGCGACTCGGCGGCATCGGGCGCGAGCCGGGGCGCGTCCCCGCTGCGGCGATCCTGCCGCTGCGCCTTTTCTTCGGTATCACCTTCATCTACGCCGGCGTGCAGAAGCTGACCGACCCACAGTTCTTCAGCCCGACGGCGCCCGGCTTCATCGGCCGGCAGATGAGTGGCTTCGTGCATGGCGGCTCGCCGCTCGCGCCTCTGCTGACCCACCTGGCCGTCCCGCATGCCGCCCAGTTCGGTGCTCTCATCGCCTTCTGCGAGATCTGGGTGGGGCTCTCCGCCCTGACCGGCCTGCTGACACACCTCGGCGCGCTCGGCGGCCTGGCCATCAGCCTGACGTTCTATCTGACCGCCACGTGGACGGTCCACCCCTACTTCCTGGGGGCGGACCTGCCCTACGCCCTGGGCTGGCTCACGCTCGCGCTTGCCGGCCCCGGCCCCTATAGCCTCGACGAGTACTTCTTCGGGCGGCCCGCGCGCGCGCGGGCCGCCGCCCTTTCCGCGCCGGCCCGCAAAGGCCGGCCGGCGCCCCGGCCCGTCCCCCTCGCGCAGGACCCGGTGGCGCGGTCGGCCTTCGTACGCGGGTTGGGCGCGGTCGCGGCGGTCGTGGCCGGCGGCGGCATCGCCGGCGGCCTCGCCAAGCTGCTGACCCCAAACAAAGCCTTCGCGCACCCCGGCAGCGCCCTGCCCGGCGCGGCGACAGGCGGCGGGACGCCCGCCGCTGGCGCCAGCGCGGTCGCCGCACCGCAAGCGCCGGCCGGCATGACCTTCCTGGGCAACGTCAAGGGACTGCCCGCGAACAGCGCGGGCCAGTACACTGATCCCGCCTCGGGCGACCCCGCCCTGCTGGTGCATCTTCCCGACGGCCGCTTCGTGGCCTACGACGCTGTCTGCACGCACGCCGGCTGCACCGTCGAGTACGACCCGACGGGCCATCAGTTGGCCTGCCCCTGCCACGGCGCCGTCTTCGACCCGGCCCACGGCGCGCAGGTGCTGGCGGGTCCTGCTCCACAACCGCTGGCGCCCCTGGAGGTGCGGATCGACGCGCGCGGCAACGCCTTCGCCAAAGGCAACGCGAGCGGCGCGCCGGCCCCGACGCGCCCCGCCGGGGACAACGGATAGATAGCGCGGCGGGGGCGGGGTGGCTACACCTGGCGACTGGCGACCGAGGGCTTATACGCCCCGATCGAGGATGTCTCTCCGTGTACGATGGTCGTCACCCGTGTGGATGTTTTATACCGTGTGTGCGACGATGCCGGGTACCGGACGGAGGCAGCGACCGGCGGGACAACTCCGGGTTAGACCACGAGGGGACGACGCACGACGTGCGTCGTCCCCTCACCCGCCCTACTCCTGCTATCGACAACCGGGCGGGTGCGCCGGCCGGCCGGGCGGGTTAGCTCCCCTGCATGGGCAAGCCGTCGCCCCCGAAGTTGGCG
>JAABUH010001043.1_pt1 | contig 34026 bp, 55 predicted proteins | sample 5559121 | NCBI WGS metagenome assembly JAABUH01 (sample SAMN10711871, study PRJNA513364) | rock metagenome | isolation source: Antarctica rocks | place: Antarctica: Victoria Land, Battleship Promontory nord | collected 2015-12-28
GATGGTCGACGTAGCACCGTGACAATACAGGAGAAAGATATTAAGCCTTGATCAAGGTCTTGCCGCTTGTTGATACTCAAATGCATCCTGATCTCCCGGTGTGAAAGTATTCCCAGACTTGAGCACAAAAGGGGAAACTCAGCTCCTCAAAAGATATCTTAGTCTATTTACGTTTCTCCCCCAAAGATCAACACGTCACGCGTCCCGCTGGAATCCTCTCCTTTCCCTTCTTTTCGCATTCTCGTGATATTCATCTCGCACTCCACCAAATCCATCTGGCTTGGAGACTCTTCCAACTCCTGTGAGTCGTCCTCCGTCATCTATACGATAGCTGATCTTGCCGGGGAAGATGGACCATATAGTCGCTTCTGGCGGATACTTACCCAATCCCGGCGCATATCACACCGTCCCTGGCTCGAGCACTCTTCCATCGCATCAGGAAACATACTTTGAACGACTGTTGAGGGCGAAGGCGGAACAAGAGGTGGAAAAGAAAGCGGAGGGCAGGTTCACAGGGATGAGTATCATAGCTCCTCCACCGTCGTGTCCGTCTGGATTTCTATATCATAGCCGATACATGCTGACCTTTCAAAGCCGTGTGGAATACATCCACTAAATCTCTAATCCCCGATCAGACTTCACCTACCGCCGACAGTCATCCCTCTCGCCGGTTCAAGGAGCTGTTGCGGGCGAAGATGGCAGCGGAGCAAACGCTAACTTCCCCTGCCTCGACCCAAAATTCCCCAAACTTCTCGGCATACACGCAGGCTTTGGCGATGCATCAAGCCGCGCAAACCGTCTTCAACCTATCTTCTGTGGCGGCACACCACACTTCTACAGATACAGGGCCCAAATTGAATGCGATCCAGGCCACAAATGGTCCGACTGCCCCATCCTTCACATACTCTTACACTTACCGCGACCCGGCCGGAGACATCGCTTTTGCTCCGAGGACAATTGTGGGGCCAGCGCCATCCAACAATGGGACAGGTGGACAAGTGGCGAGCGACCCCAATGTCCGCCCACCCGATGACTTGAGGTCTGTTGATTTGAACATCACCGGATATCCAGTACTGCAGCACGCTCAAAATGTCGAAGGCGCAGCCGAGACCACACCGCCCGCCTTCGAGTACTGGGCACCCCCACCCGGTACCTCAACTTTCGAGCCTACACCATATCCACCGATGGATTCGACAAAGCTTGGATACCAGAAATCAGCGGGGGCCTCTTCCCCGTCTTTTGAGCGAGACTGCTCTCCCTTCCCGCCGACCTACGTCTGGCCGCAAGCATCGCAGCAGTCCTTCAACGGTCAAAGCGCCAACAGTCTGATACCTGCGTCTCGAGTCTCGCTGGATGGTGCGCCGCCGACTTCCTTCGACTCGTTTCTCAACGCGTATCCATACATGTGGAACGAGCGCATTAGTCGACCAACAGTGGATGAGAGGATAGCAACTCCACCGCAGCCCCCGGCCGAGCTTCCCAAACTGTCTCGAAAAACGACCGACAGCTCAGTCCCGCTTTTGCCCTCACATGTCAACGATACATATCAAGCATCGCCGCCAGCTTTCGCCTCGCTTGTGCAGCGAGAACTACGCTTCGCGCCTCACGCAGGTTCTCGAAGACAGGGTCAACGAGAATCGCATGAGGGCCTCGAACCGCCCATTCCCTCCCCGACTGCTTCCACGTCGTCTCATGCGTCTATTCACGTCGCTGTCTCTTCGCCTATCAACCAGCGCATGTCATTATACGCAACCATGGACGGCGTAGGTCCTCTTTCAGGACAGGGTAACTACATCAGTGCCATGGAGGGCCAGGCCAATGGCGGATCCGCATCAATGTATGACAATGTGGGATCTTCGGCTTCGGGCAGTGGTAGCAACGGGGGCAACGATGGGGCGAATGGTCATAATTCTGGATACGACTTGGGAGGTCACCGTGTGGGCGGGAGTGGTGATGGCGATGGTGATGGTGATGGCGAAGGCGAAGGCGAAGGCGATGGGGGTGTTGACGATGAGCAGCGCAGGCAGAAGAAGCTCAGCCTAGCTTGTCACTTCTGTCGACGGAGGAAGCTCAAGTAGGTCGCCTTATTCACTTGCAGAGAAAGTCTGACCGGTATTAGGTGTGATGGCACCCGACCTACATGCGACAATTGTTCGAAGCGAAATGAGGTCTGCTCGTATGACGAGGCTGTCCGACGGCGAGGTCCGGGCAAGAAGACGAAAGAGATGCGAGATAGAGCGGCGCGAGAAGCCGAAGCCGCCGGGTTAACGAACGCGAATTCAGCGGGTATGGGTGTGGGGATTGGCGGGGGACCGGGACCATCTACGTTGGCGGAGCTGGAGTTGAAAAAGGGGAAGAAGAGGAAGTCGGAGGGGGCGAGCGATGTGGAGAAGAGACCGAAGATGGAGGATGAGGACGGGCAAGGGCCAGGACCAGGGACCGGTCCGGAAGGGCTTGGGATTTTGTGATGTCTTCATCTAGGGATAATTCATGTCATTGTAATCAGCGGGCGGAGGGGATCGCAGCCATGAAATAGATCTTGTACGATCCGAATGATAAATTGTGCCCAAGTGGAGGTGATTCGTTTCGGTCCTGTGTTTTCAGATTTCCCTACCACACGACTGTCTCAAGCCGTGTCACCTCCATGGCCGCGAAAAGACGTCCCGCCAATGTCGTCCGCTCAGGCAACGCCGGCAATTCCTCCAAGCCGAAAGACCCCGCCAAAGATGGTCCTCCTACCGACGGTCCACCACGACCCCCACCTCTCTTCCCGGCTGGATACAAGACGCCGGTACAGATTCTCAATGAGAAATGTCAGAAGGCTGGCTGGGAACGGGCCATTGTCGACTCGGTGCGCCTCCCCTGATAGCTATCCAGTGTGAGCTTATGGGTCGTGGTAGAAAGCTAATGCCGGCTCGGACCCGGTGACATTCACTGGCTCCGTAACGCTGAGGAAACGGGTCAACAAGAACGTCTACGACCTCGAGACGGTCCGACTCGTCCCGCACCCGACTCTCGAGATTGACAGTGCTCAAGCAGCCAAGCACTATGCGGCGACATACGCTCTGTTCCGCGTACGTCTTTCCTGACCCAAATCATTCGACCTGAAGTGAAGATTACAGTTCTGTTCCCATCTACCACTATCGATGACCCTTCCCCCGAGTATACGGCCGTACTGGTCGAATTTGACTTCCGAGAAAGCGATAGCGCCGGAGCATCAGGCATGGGAATGGACGGCGGATCCTTTTGCGGCGAAGAAGGAGGTTGAGGAGAGGCAGAAGAGGAGGAAGGAAAAGGGAGCTGTCAGAGAGGCCGACAGGAATGGAGTGGATGGTAGGGGGACGCCGATTGTGCCGAGAGGTAATGGTGTTGGGCATGGTGGGAGGTCCTGGGAGGGGGCGCCGGAGGTGAGGATGGCACCTGGGTTGAGGGAGATGGTCGAGGGGACGGTACGGAAGGTGAGCAGTCACGTTATGGCGCGCGAAGCTGATGAAGTAGATGATGCAACGCTTCCCATCGGCTGTGCTCGAAGCCACTCGCGAGACTTCGGAGACAGCTTCGGCTCTTCCCTCTGGCACTGCGACACCCTCTCTCGACCTTGAGCCCCTGAGAAGTCAGCTTACCACCCTCGGCTTCCGACCAGCGCACATCACTTCCGCTCTGTCAGCACTTCAAGCTGCGAATGCCCGCCTCCACTCGTCTTCGTCGTCTACAACCGATCCCCTTGTGCTCTCGCTGAGCATCCTCTCGCCCCTCGAAGCGGCTATCGAATGGCTACTGCTTCATCTACCCGAAGACGACTTACCATTACGATACCGACCGTCCACCTCGTCTTCGGATTTCGTGACAGGCGCTTCGACGACGAATGGTGGGCAATCCGCACTTGTAAGGGGATGGCTAGTGGATAAGCTCGTCAAGCAGGCTGGCTTCCCACGGAAAGCTGTCGAGCGGGTATTAGTCCGCGAGGCCACGGAGTCAGTCGCGCTTGACATCCTCGGCCGAAGATTGTGTGGGTGGGAAGAGGGGGAAGACGGATGGGGTGCGAAGGAACATACTATCTGGACAGGAGATGAGGCGACCGACGAAGAACGGCGAAATACGCGCGACGAAGAGATACTGGCCATCGAAGCGGTACTGGGCGAGCGGTACCGGAGAGCATCACCGACAGAATTAGAGATCGACATAGACACGACACCCAGCGATCATATCAACCTGCATATCATATTCGACCAAGCATCGCCATATCCATCACCACAATACCCAACATATCCACCATCATTCTACATCACTTCCCCTACCCTACCCGCGTACATGCGATTGCACCTCCACGCCTCGATGCTGCGCCAATTCCGTGATCCAGAGCGGCACGACCTCATGTCTGTCCTAGAGTCTGGCGCAGGTGGGGCCATTCTCGGCGTGGTCGAATATATCGAATCCGTCTTACCGGACGTCATCGAGAATCCTCCAGACATCGGCGAGGTGACGAGGTACCTTGTGCCAAGAGTTGGAGAGGTATTGAAGGATCCGCAAGCACCGGCCAGACGCGCAGCGAAGCAAGCGAGAGAGTCGCCAAAGAGACGCGCTCCAACCGCGCAGGATGAGGAGGCTATGAAGAAGGGACAACAGGCGATGATGGAGAGTCCGGCGTACAAGCCGATATTGGCGGATCGGGAAAAGTTGCCAGCGTGGAAGGAGCGAGACAGGATCACGAGCGCGCTTGAAGCGAATAGGGTCCTGGTTGTCGTCGGAGAGGTGAGCGGAATCACTCTTTAGATGGTGCTAAGCCTAGGTAGACTGGTTGCGGAAAGAGGTAAGCATTATTGAGGCGGCGACTTTAGCCAGCACTAACACCTTGCAGCACACAGCTTCCGCAGTTCATACTTGATAAAGAGATCGCCTCCTCCCACGGCGCCTCCACAAATATCGTCATCACTCAACCTCGCCGAGTCGCAGCTATGGGTGTGGCTGCACGAGTCGCACAGGAACGCCTCGAAGATGTCGATCGCCATCCTGAGACCGTAGGATATGCCATCCGCGGTGAGCGGAGAACATCGCCAGACACGAAGCTGCTGTTCTGTACGACTGGTGTAGTCTTACGTCGTTTAAGTTCCGGCGATCCGGATTTACAGGGTGTCAGTCATGTTGTGGTTGATGAAGCGCATGAGAGAGGAGTGAATACGGATTTGTTGATCTGCTTGTTGAGGGATCTGTTGGAAAGGAATAAGACTATCAAGGTGGGTTGAGACGAAACTCCGGCGTTTTGAGCTAATTTGGTCAGGTCATCTTGATGTCCGCGACAATCAACGGTGAGCTTTCATGCTGTGACGAGAGGTTGTCGCTGATCTTCTGTCGCAGAGCAAATCTTCATCAGTGCGTTGTGTCGATGCAATATCTAGCCATAGACTGATGCGGCGCAGACTATTTCGGAGGATGCCCGAGCTTGACGATTCCGGGTTTCACCCATCCTGTTACGGATCGGTAAGTGTCTTGATTGCTCAGTCGTCATCCCCATAGCTTATGAACAATAGCTATCTAGAAGACGTCATTCCCCTTATCCACTTTCAGCCACAGGCAGCTCGCTATGGCCCTCGCCAAACGGAAGAGCAGAAAGCTTCGATCCGTTCAGACTCTGCCAAACTCAATCTCGATCCCGATTCGCAAACGGCGCTTGAGATCCTCGCTGCTTCCGACCGAATCGACTACTCCCTCGTCGCTGCTGTCGTCAAGCATATCGTTTCCTCAGCTAAGACAACAGCCGGTGCCATCCTGGTCTTCATGCCAGGTGTCATGGAAATCCGACAGTGCATCTCTGAGCTACAATCAACGAGTCTCGGTGCAGTCGAGATTCTGCCCCTTCATGCGAACTTATCCAGCATGGAGCAGAGAAGAGTATTTCTCCCCACGGCCCCGAGGCGAAAATTGGTGGTAGCCACGAACGTAGCGGAGACGTCGGTGACGATCCCGGACGTAGTCTATGTGGTGGACGGCGGACGGGTCAAGGAGACGCAATTCGATGCGGAGTCTGGAATGCAGCGTCTGGTCGAGGCTTGGACCAGCCGTGCTTCTGGCCGACAAAGAAGAGGACGAGCAGGACGGACACAGCCTGGACAAGTGGGTCTGGGATCTAGCTCATGCATGAGGATCTGACGTAGGACAGTGCTACAAGTTGTATACCAGAAGGACCGAGTCCAACAGCATGCCTCGCTTTCCTGTTCCTGAGATCCTCCGAACTCCGCTGGAAAGCCTCTTCCTGCAGGTCAAAGCAATGAATGAGGATACCGATGTCAAGGCGTTCCTAAGGCCCGCCGAAATCTTGCACCGCGGGATGCTTTGCTTATTTGTAATGCATTGACAGTAAGGCGATCGATCCGCCCAAGATGGACGCGATCAATGCTGCTTGGGAAACCCTACAGGATCTGGGCGCTGTCGATGGTGACGATCACCGCAGTCACCTGACCGCGCTTGGTCGACATGTGAGTAATGTGGCTCGGTAGCTCCCGAACAAATACTGACCATATTAGATGAGCATGATCCCTGTTGATTTGCGTCTGGCGAAGATGCTTGTCCTTGGGACCATATTCAAGTGCCTTGATCCCAGTACGTGCAAGCATTTCGTGGTTTGCTGTACTGACGACGGGCCAGTTCTTACAATCGCTGCCCTTCTGTCCGCGAAACCGCTCTTTACTTCGCCGATCGACAAGCGGGACGAGAGCAAGAAGTAAGCTTGTGCACCAAGTACGAAGTACTGACGACTTAGGGCTCGCGAAACTTACGCCTCGGCCCGGTCGGATCTCCTCACGGATGTCAAGGCGTATGACGCTTGCATGGCGTTTCGAGAGAAGGGCGGGCCGCATGGTGCGGTGAGGCAGTTCTGCGAGCAGGTAAGGCTTGACAGGCGTTTGAACCTCCTTTGCTAATCTCACGATATCAGAACTTCATCAGTTCCTCGACCATACGGGACATTACTATCCTTCGCCAGGACTTCCTTTCAGCATTAACCCAACTCGGCTTTGCCGGCAGTCCGGCCGAACTCGCCCGGTTGAGCGTTAACTCTCGGTCAGACAACCTCGTCAAGGGCGTCATAGTAGGCGGCCTCTATCCTCGCATCGCACGCATAGCCATGCCTAAAGCTCGATATGAGCGCGTCCAGCAGGGTGCGGTACAGAAAGATGTGAGTTTCCGTACTGTTTGACTTGGGTCAAGCTAACGACTACAGCATGAAGCCAAGGAGGTCAAGATGTTCGACCAAGCTGGACGAGTTTTCATCCATCCGAGCTCGGTGCTCTTCTCGGAGAGCGGTTTTCGAAGCGGCTTTCTGGTATACTTCAGCCAGGCCGAAACGTCGAAGGTATTCCTGCGGGATGCGACAGAGGTGAGCACAGAAACATTTCCGCAGTCAGTACGACTGAACTTGGGATTCACCAGGTACCGCTCTATGGTCTCTTGCTATTTGGCGGTCCGATCACAATCAATCATTGGGCAGGTGGCATCCTCATCGGTAAGGATGGACACATCAAGATGCGTGCCGGGACGCGGATTGGCATGTTATGCTCTCAATTACGGTGAGCTCAAACCTGGCAAAGCGGTCTGGCAGCTGACATTGACCTATCTGCTAAGACGCCTCCTCGATGCTCAGCTCGCGGAGCAGATCGAGTCGCCTCATGCTGCAGATCTGACGGGACATGAGGAGGTTACTGGGGCCATGATGGCTTTACTAGCACGGGACGGACTCAGCTCGTGATGCCATTCTGCGGCGCGCAACTTGTTCGATTTCCATGCGCTCGAGGGCTTCGCTCTCGTGACCCACAATGTTTCTCCCATTGCTGCTTCCAGCTGACGTCACCCTGCTTGAGCCTGCGCGCTCGGGACGAAAGGAGCGACCCCTTGACAGAAGGTGTGGCTATTCATGTCGAGGCTGGCTATCCTGTTATATTCCGCTTCACTGCAGGCTCTTCGAATAGCATCCTTATCTCACCTCCATTCAGACGAGTGTCTCGTCGCCGATGAAGATTGGTTTGAGATGCGATCGACCGCTTCCGGCATATCGTTTCGACGATCCCTAACCGAACCTTCCTCTTTCCCAGCATCCCATGACATGAACGACGAGCACGTGAAGGTATACCGATCGTCCTCGGCCTTCCAACGTGTCAACCGAGCAATTCTCGCTCCTTTCCCTTCAAGCGGGCTGATAATCCATGGGAACACTGAGACCGTCGTCACCTCCGCCGAGAGCCGAAGAAGTCGGCGATGTATGTCCTTGGTCGACACGTCCTCTCCCGAAGACTGTTCGATCGGCGTCGGGTAACGGATCTTTGAGAATGTCCGCATAGGCTGGGGCAGGCTCGGAGCAGTTGGGGAAGAAACACCTCGGATGGGTTTGAGGAATCATCCTGGGCTGCTCAGAGGTTTTGGGGGAAGGTCGGGCTTTTCGGGAAGGGGTTATCGAAGATGATTGATGTTGGCTGAGGCGATGGGACGGCTATCATCAGCAAAGAAGAGGACGTCGCAGGCTGCTCTCAGTGTGAGGACGTTGCCGCCGACGACGAACGCAGTGACTTGGCAGTGACTTTTGGGGTGATTAGGCGAGGCATGCTGGAGGGAGCGTATAGATGTAGAGCAGCAGAGATCCTCTGTGCATCTGCACGGCTTTGTCGCAAGATCCTACATGGATTCGTTGCGTCTCAACACATCCCCATGACCCTGGGTGGATTCTCCGTGGTTTATCCGCGTTTCAGATCAGTCTGGATGTAGCTTTGTTCGGTCCAGAAGCTAGCTACGCAACCGGCTCTCCTACCTTTTCTCCACCTCGCACAGCCATGTCCTTCCGTCTCCCGATCAGGATCGGCATCGGCATTCTCTCTCGACCATTCCCTTTCCACTCGATGGGACTGTGCCATTCTCGTCCACTTACGACCTCAACTAAAGCTATCCAGTGGACGCCCCGCTTCCCACCGATCAACGCTCTGCGCCTCCGGTCTAGCCCCTCTCTAATCCTCCACTTCCTCCAAACCACTCACCGGCCATCCCCCATATCTCTCCTCCCCCGCACGTTCTCCACCTCCTCCCGCAATTCCGTCCGACACACCTCCTTCCCCAATTCCTCCGGCGGACGAGGTAATCCCGGTCCTCGACCGAAGTATTGGCGGCATTGGATCTTCTGGAAGACCGTCATCGACGCCAATCCGCCGATGTTCATCGTCAATCCTGGTCCACTATACCGAGGTCATTGCTGATCATTGGACACAGATCTACGGGTTGATCGCGGTTAATGTAGCATTGTTCGTACTCTGGCAGTACGCCCATGAATCTTGGGTCGGTATTCCTCAGTCGAAGTGACTTTGGGCTGATGAGAGGTCAGACGAGGTTCAAAGATCCGGGGCTGCTTCTGTTCATGCAGAGGAATATGGTGCTGAATGAAGCGAATATCATGAGTGGGCGGATGTGAGATTCGATTTCCCCTGATTTAATGTGTTGGCTGACTGAGTTTGGGATAGATGGACGCTCATCACATCATGTTTCTCGCACTCGAAGGGAGACCACATCTTCTTCAACTGCTTGGGCCTATACTTTATCGCACCAGCAGCGGCGAAGTGCGCATCTCCCTCGTAGCCTTGATTTGCTAATGGTTTCGGAACAGCATGATCGGCTCGTCTGCGTTTTTGGGACTTTATCTAGCAGGTCAGCAAACCCGCCTTACCAATGACCTTTACGCTGATTGTCCCTTCAGGCGGTGTCATCGCATCCGTAACCTCGCTCTTATGGCACCGATCACGCGGCGATCGATGGGGCGGTAGCGAGGGTGCTTCAGGAGCGATCTACTCCACCCTCGGTGTGTCGCCCATCCCATCATTCCAAGGGATCACCTGACATCGATAAGCATTCTGGGGGGCTCTATACCCCGAAGGCCGGATCCTACTCTTCTTCGTCATACCCATGCCTGTATGGGTATTCATCAGCGGTGTCTTCGCGGTGAGCTCGCCTTCACTCAGTTTATCACCACGGGCTAATGAGTTGTCCGCAGTATGATCTGTATGGAAGTGTCTTCACCCCAAATTCGGGCATCGATTCGGCTGGACATGTGGGTGGCCTGCTCGCGGGCTTGGCTATGGCATATCGGATGAGGAAGGGGAGGTTCGGCGGGTTCAGGCGGTACTAAGCGAAATGCATGCATCGCTTATCCACGATTTAAATCCGAGTTCGAAACGGTGACGAAGTACTGGACGTGCACGCAAACGTGAACGCCCATGCGAACACTATAATGTGACACGAGTACAACAGCCCAAAGCGCCGAGACTTTAGCACGATATGATTCTACAGGTGCAAGCAATACCCAATGCCTACTACCCAAAACCCGACGCCCAATATGCCCACAGTCGACAGAACCCTATATCCGAGGCTTATGTATCTTCGCAGCCGCCACCATCGCCGCTGCGCCGTTCTCTTGCGGTTGTCGGGGAGGGGGCGCTTTGGCTGTATTTGGCTCAAGGGGGGCACGAGGTTTTGGTTCGTGAGGTGGAATGTGTTTCTGATCGGGTGAGAGGGCGAGGGGAGGAGTGGCAATTCTGATGGGTTCTTCCGAGAACGCCAGGACTGCTTGTTCGACCTTCCTCGCTTCGATCGGCTCTCCGGGAACGGATGCTCGCTTCTCAATTGGCGTCTCGTCTATGGCACGCTTGAGGTCCGGGCCCGATGGAGTCTCCTCTAGAACAGGTTCGAAAGTATCCGTGTCCGCCTCGACCCTGACGACCGATGCAGGTTCTTCGACAGGAATCGACTCTCGCTCGACGACAGGCTCAAACTTCTCAGCAGCCGCATCCTTCGGCGCCTCCAGCTCAACCTTCTTCGGCTTCTTCTCTGCAAGTTTCCGTCTCCGCGGTCCGGGTACGACCTCCATCTCCTCGAACCGTCTTTGCAGACCGCCTTCCGCGTGCAGCAAGGTGATTTCGTCAGACCCGCCGACGGAGGTGAAGTCGAGGATGACATTGGGGACAGTCCGGCGGCCAATCAGTGCGTGGAGAAGGTTTTGGATGGGTTTGAAGTCGGCTACCGTGGAGTCAGCGTTGCCAATGGTGTTTGAAGAAGCACTTACATCTCTGGTCGAGCTCGATGACGAATGGGACGGGGTTGAGGTGGTAGGTGTCGAAGATCGCTTTGGCTTTCCTCGAGTATGGGCAGTAGGTCTGACCATGTCAACTAAGGTGCCGTGCTATTGGAAAGGCCGCTTACCTTTGAAAAGACCACTGTCCGGTACATCTTCTTTGCATACTCCGCCCATCCCTCCGCGAAGATCGGCTCCTCCTCATCCCCTTTGTCGATACTCTCCAACATCTTCTCCATCCCCCTGCCACTGATCTTCTTCATCTGACTGGCGCCCGGCATCTCCCAGTTCGAAGGAATGACCCCTCCTTCCGCCAACCACCATATCATCGCTTGGAGCGCATGTTTACGATCCCGCTGTTGTACGTCGAGGCGGTGCGCCGCAATTTCCTTTTCCGCTTCGATCTCCTCGTCCGATATCGGGTCCGACTCGGTGTATGAGTCCCAGAAGAGGTCGTCCTCCGCGATGAGCTCATCGTCGTCCGAAAGCAGGAGGGAGATCCCGTTGTTTGAGGATTCGTACGGCGAATCGTTAGACCGGGGATAAAGGTGGGGCCGGTCGGGTTGGGTGTGCGATGAATGGTTATACCGTAAAACGAAGAAGAGGAGGGCGAGGACACCGCCGAGAGTGAGGGGGAGGGAATAGTGAGAAGCTCGAGACTTTATATTGTAATTCAGCCTGCGGCCGGTAGACCGGACTCGTCCGGGTGACGCGATGGAAGGTGCGGATAAAGGTAAAACAGGAGTTTCAGGCGCAGCGAAAGGCACACGGATGGTCGGCATACTGACTGCTCGTCGAGTAGGAGCGTTACCGTCCGAAAGGGAGGTTGAGTGTGGACTGGCCAAATGGAAGGATGTGGGGGTGTGCGGAGAAAGGAAGCATGCTCTTCTCCCGGCTCCGCTCGGAATCTCGTAGGCCGAGAGGCGGTGCCTTTGTTTACCGCTTTTGTCAAGGCTGCGTAGAAAGCGAAACGGAGCGAATCTCGTGCTAGGCGGTTAAAGAGCGTTGGGACCGCGAACGTCTAGAGATTATACGAGAGAGTCTGAAGAGAGGAACAAAGATGAATGAGCGCGGCGATTCAGTGTAAATGTATCATCCCCATCACGCGGCCTCGGCCCCGTGCATGTCCCAAAGTCGATCAACATCAAGCTTTACCTTCGTCACAACCTTACTTGCAGGCACGCTATGGATGCTGATGATGATATTACCTGGATGTTCGCGATGGTAAACAACGAAACAAGGTTGAGACCATATGTCCTCATCGGATGGTCAACAGCCACAATGCAGGAGGGCCTGTCGGAATTTGCTAAATTGTAATCAATTCATTGGTTGGGTAGAAGAGAAAGAACTATTCCGAAATAGTATAACGGTTAGTATACCCGCCTCTCAAAATTCTCGAAGGTGCGCGGGTGATCGGAGTTCGACCCTCCGTTTCGGAACATACAGATTTTTTTTAGCGTAATCGCTCTCCGCGTCTTTCATGTGTGAGGGTGGGCTATTCTTGAACTGAGTTCTTTATCGCCCTATCAGTCTCGTTTACTAGTCCCTGAACAACACCGATGCGAGCGTGCTCGACTAGTGAGGACACATAGCAGTATTTCCAGCCGATTCTCACGCATACTGAAATCCGCAAGGCCTGTAAAGCTGGTTCTATCTATCCCAATACATGCTACATCAAGCTAATCTCACTGCCCGACAACCAGTGAAGCCTTACGCTGCCATCACCTCTTGAGTCACGCCTGTGCCCTGCTGATCGAGTAATGAGTCCAACACCGTTCTGTTATTCGAGACACCCACGGAAGCCATAGCCAACCTCTTCTCCCGCTTCATCTGATAGTCCTTGATCGCGGACTTTATCGCGTCCTCGGCCAACAACGAGCAGTGTACTGACCAGACCACGCTTCAGCGATCTACATTTAGTGGACAACATCGGCCAACACACGTTTGACAGGAGGGAGGCAAAGCTCCTTTGCGATCTCGGTATTCTTGACTGCTCCAGCTTGGGCTAGAGACATCCCCTTGACTCGTTCGGTCATGTATGATGAGGAAGCGATGGCGGAACCGCAGCCGAATGTCTTGAACTTGACATCAGAAATAACGCCTTCGCGGAGATCAGCTCTTGGGCGATGAGGATAGGGAGAAGAGGAACCATTGTCGTCGACTCGGATCTGAAGCTTCATGACACTAGAGACATCGTCAGCTTTGAATACAGACGCAATGAGACAATCGACATACTCTCCGCAAGCAGGTGCGCCGACCAAACCCGTCCCCACATCTTGGTCAAGTTTGTTCATGTTCCCAACCTGCTCAATCTCAGTCATGGATCCCTCTTGGAACCTCCATCGGAAGTACAGGTCCGCTAGGAGCTGTTCCTGGACGCCGACAGAGGGAACTCACATTTCGAGGGTTCTCATAATGGTCGATGACCTTCTCATGATATCCTCTTTTCGCCTGGGCCGGCGCTTGCGCCAACACCGGTCGAGCGATTCCTCGAGCGACGACGGGTCGGGCGAAGGAGGTGGAGGCGAAGGAGGTGGTGGAGCGAAGTGCAGTGCGAATCATTCTGGGGTAGATGAATAGGCAAAGTAAAGAAAGAAGTATGTCGATGGAAAATCTAGGATCGAACGCGGATGACGATTCCAAGTGGCGAGCGGCGTTTTCGAGGATTTTCCTCGAGTGGCATTTAGCAGGTTGGCCGACTGCATTTTCTCCAGTAGTAAGTTATGGAATAGTCTCTTAGCTTGACGAAGCTTGTAACCCTACGTGACCCACACGGAATGCCTTGTTGCTGCGATGGCATTGCTAATCTGGTGATACCTGGCTTGTGATGCTGCTCCCTCGAATCCGCAGCTCCCCTCGGATCGTCGTGGCGCATCATCTCCTCCTAAAAGCATTCTTCGAAGCGCTCCTCCCCCTGCCTACATCCCTCCGTCTCGTCCGTCCCCCTCTCTCAACCACCTCCTCCTCCTGACCCTTTTCCATCCCCGCCCCGAACCGCTCAATCTTCCGATCCTTCCGCCTCGTCCCGCCTGAATACTCATCGTTCTCATCCTGACCACCTGGCGATCCCGATTGAGACTTTTGCGGGATGAAGGACATCTCCATTCCCCCGTCCGCTGATCTACGCGTCGCGAGCACCCCGTCGTCCTCTTGTGGCCGGGATGAGAGTTTCCCCTTGTTGGGTCGGGATTGGAGGCGGGACTCGAAGGTCTCTTGTCTGGGTCGAGGAGCGGTGTCACCGGATCCAACGATGAGGCGGGGTCTGGGACGGCTAGTCGCGGCCGGGGGGAGGATCGAGTTGGATCGCTGAGAAGGTAAGACGGTTCGAGGGTCATATTGACGCAGGTCTGACCGATCAGCGCATACCTCTGGGATGTACAGGGGACTTACTTCCATCCCCGCTATCATCGCTGTTTCCCTCCGCTTCAGGCTCTGAACCGCTCTCACTCTCCCCGATACCTGAGGACGACCGATCACTCTCCTCGTCCTCCTCTTGAGCAGCCGTCTTCCGCTTCGCCTGATTCACATCAGCTTGTCTCAGACGTCACAGACGGTAAGCTTACATTGTTATTTGCCGTGGCCGGATTCAGCAGCGCAAACTCCCTACTCTCCTCATCCACCTCATAGTCCGGATTTTCAAACACCTCCTTGAATCGCGAATCCTCCATGACCCCTCCATCCTTCCCATCTTTCTTCTCCGACCGCCGTATCCGCTCCGCCAACGCCTTGTTGACCTTCGGCTGGTCCTTCCGAGCTCGTATCCGGCTCTCAGCCTTGGCTGCCACACGCTCGGAGACGACTCGGTCGCGATATTCGGCGTAGGATTGCGGGTTTGTGATGAGGCGCGCGGTGGCGTAGAGCTTGAGGGAGAGGAAGTAGCCGTGCATGTATGGTTTCAAGGCGGGTGTGCCGATCAGATGTGGAAGGCCGAGACTGAGGTTGAGACATCAGCGCAGATCTGTGGAAACACCCTTCGATGCCTCCTTCCGCTTCCACATACTCCTCACCTCGGCCCCAAGAAGAGGCTCCGCAAGCCTTTTCAGGAGGCCAATGCGGGAGAGATGGGGAGGTGGAATATGCGCCGGGTACAGTCCACCATGCATATGAGGTGGGATAGGAAAAGACTTGTTTACGTACGTGTCAAGCTCAAACTTATCGACAAACTTGAAGTCGGTGTATGCCCCCTTCCCAGCCCCTCCAGTCGGATCATCCGCCAGCTCCTCGGTGACGGAATCGAGGAAGCTCGCCCAGCGGGGTGCGGGACCGATTTCGGGGATGTAGTAGGAGGAGAGAGGCGCGGCGTTGCAAGCCACGAATAGAAGGCCGGATTGCGGTACAGAGTGGAGGTGGACGAGCGGGGACGGCGGGTGAAGGGACAGGTGGTTGGTCGATGGCTATGAGCTGTGAGAAGAGGATACCAGATGAGGAGGGGGACCCACATCTTCTTTTCCCCAGATCTTGATGACCTTGCTATCGGCGCTGACGACCCGCCCCCCGTCCTCTTGTGCACCGCCACCTCGTAGCCAGTCGACAGTGATGATCGGCTCGCCGTAACCTTGATCCTTCACCGCGAACGGGGTAGGACTCCGCAGGTCGTAAAGCAAGGTATGACCAGATGAGGTCCCGACAGCCAAAGACAGGCCGTCGGTCGGATGTGAAGCGAGTGAGGTGATGGATAGCTTCGGGACAGGCTGAGCCAGGATTGACGGAGCGTCATACGATTGAGCCGGGAGGAGCGTTGATACCGGGAGCGTGAGTCTTGTTAAGGCGCTTCGAGATCTCGGATCCCAGAGCTCCACCGCGCCTCCACCTCCATCCAGCCCGAAGCTCCAAAGTCCATGCCGGGAATTGACATCGACGACGTTGACTCCCTCCACATCTTCGAGTCCGTGACCAAGTGATATAGGTGTCATGAATCGGCCCTCCTCGAGGTTGAAGCGGTAGACTTCGGAACCGGTACATGCGACCAGCGCATCGGCTGTCGGGGGATGATAGGCGAGTGATCGCCCGTATGTGGGTAGGCGAAGGGTATGATGGAGTCCCATCTGGGTGTGCAGAGCTAGAGACCGGTCTCGTTGAAGGTGTAAAGTCTTGGTCCAGTCTGAAGATAAGATCTAGCCCAATCAGCCCTCGTCAAGATCCCGGGGGGACCTTGTACTCACCACAAAATCCACATTCTCCGCATCCGTCACCCGCTCAAACTTGACCGTCAACTGCGCCAGGTCCCACACCTTCATCATCGGCTTATAACTGCCTGTCCCAATCGCATAATGTCCATCTGGCGTCGTTCGTATCCGGATGGCGGATTCGGGGAAGGCGAAGTCTTGTATGAGCTCGAGCTGGCCGAGCTGACGTTGGGTTCGGACTCTTTTGCGGTGATTGGAGGCTCTGGGTTTGATGGTCAGCCATGAGGGGAGGGTGGATGAGGAGGTGGATGAGGGGCCGTTGACGGTGTATACTTTGGGGAAGGACATGCCGGTCAGGCTGATTGGGGCATTAGGAGGTGAGTAGGAGTTGACCTGGATCTGAACGGAAAAGCAGCATTCGGATGGTTGAATGCGGAGTTTAGCTGAGCGCCTGATTTCGTTATCATTCCGTTCATTTCTCTTCTCGTTACCAAACAACCTCAGTTGATTTGCCTCTCTTCGTCGTGAGTGAGAAGATGCTGACTCTGTTCGGTGATCTGCAGACGTGACTGTCAGTGAAGAATCGAGACCATATCGCGGCGAAGAGCTCGGCGAAGGTGCTCGCCAGCAAAGGCTTCAACTCCCCGGTCATACCCACAGGCAATCGACCCCCCTCTCCCTCATCCAATGCTCTTCGGCGTTTCATGACTCTCCCTCCAAGTAGTCCTGTCGACCCCGTGTCACCAGACACGCCTCCTTTCAATCCGCGCCCGCCGATCCTAAAGATCATCAAAGGCCGGAACCTGAGGTAGAAGTGGAGATGGAGGCACAGACGGCGACGGCGGACAGAAAGAAGGAGGAAACGGAAAAGGCGAAGGAGAAGGGGAAGAGGAAGAAGGAGGAGGACGGGGAGGACGGGGAGGAGGTGGACGAGGTGGAGGACGGAGGACGGGGAGGAGGTGGAGGGGGAGGGAGCGACTACGGAGAAGGAGACGATCGTCGTCTCGATAAATGATGTGGGTCGCCGAATCAAGGTCGACATTCCTGTGTCAGCTTCGGCTCCGTCCCTGGACATGCCACCGGCCATACAACACAAGAAGGCACGACCAATCGGTCGACAATTCAAACTCTGTCACTTGCCAGCTTCCCAATTCCCAGCTGGACGCGGAAGGTAGCGTGTATTATTAGGAGGGGACCCACCGTATCCGCTGAGAAGCCAAGCGATCCACAAGCAGCATCTTACAACCTAGACATTTTGACGGCCTCAAACGCACAGGGTGCAGATCAAGAAGGCAGCGATACTGCTCAAGGTCAAGATGATAACGATATTGACGTAAACGACCCCGAGGAGATCGAGATCAACGAAAAGAAGGACGATCAGAATGATGATGAAGATACCGAAAGTGAAGATGACGTGGGTTTCAAGAGCGGTGATGGTGACGAGTATGAAGACGACCATTGCATCAACAGCGACTCGTGGACACGGATGAGGCTTATGCGGATATGGAATTGATAGATGAGGAGCAAGGCTGGGCACAGTGAGGTAGGAGCCCAAGCAAAGACTACCACGGTAAGAGCCCAGATGTAGACGACCGCTCGAGATCGCTAATGAGCTCAGCTTACAGGCGAAAGCAGCAGCAGCAGCAGCAGCAGAGCAACAGCCGTCTCCGCAACCTCATCCACAGCCTTCACTACCTTCTCAAGATTCAGACTCAGAGCAAGCTGACGATGAGTCGATGTCCAACCACGGCAATCGTAGAAGTGGTGAGCATCGGCAGATAGTACGAGATCTGACATCCAGCTCGCCTCAAGAGAAAGCGTAAGTGGATGGGATTCCGAAAGGTCAAGCCCATGTCCGAAGCACAGAGGAGCTGTTTGGAGTGACGCCGGGTTCGCCGTGCGGTAGTGCTTATCATACACCCGATGCAGATAATCAAACCCCCGAAATCCGCTGCGATGTGTGAATAATGCCTAAGACCGCCTCAATGTCCGTTGTCCCTCCTCCCAGGTATTAATTATGATCCTCCACGAGATACTTGGCCGAAGCGACATCCGCCACGACCATCTCCTTGACCAACTCCTCGAACCCTACCGTCCTCTCCCACCCCAACTCCCTCTCTGCCTTGCCACAATCCCCAAACAACTCCTCCACTTCCGCGGGTCTGAAATACTTGCTATCCACCCTGACCAACACCCTTCCCGTCTTTTTGCACAAGCCCACCTCGTCGACACCACTCCCACTCCACCTGAGGCGCATGCCTACGACCGCGAAGGAGCGCTCGATGAACTCGCGCACTGAATGCGTTTCGTTGGAAGCGAGTACGAAATCGTCGGGTTTCGTATGTTGCATCACGCGCCACATCCCTTCGACGTAGTCCCTCGCATGCCCCCAATCGCGCTTCGCGTCGAGATTCCCCATGTACAGGCAGTCTTGGCGACCGAGGCTGATCTCGGCGACTCCGCGGGTGATTTTGCGCGTGACGAATGTCCGACCTCGTCGTGGTGACTCGTGGTTGAAAAGAATACCGTTGGCCGCAAACATCCCATACGCCTCTCGATAATTCACCACGATCCAGTACGCGTACAACTTGGCGACTCCATAGGGACTCCGTGGGTAGAACGGTGTCGATTCATTCTGCGGACTCGTCCGGACCTGACCATAGAGTTCCGAAGTGCTCGCCTGATAAAACTTGACCAACTTCTCCAACCCACACGTGCGTACCGCATCGAGCAGGCGTAACGTCCCGAGACCATCGACATCCCCGGTATATTCTGCCATCTCGAAGGAGACTTTGACGTGTGATTGCGCGCCGAGATTGTAGATCTCACTGGGTTGGACTTGGGAGATGATGTAGACGAGGTTGGTGGAGTCGGTCAGGTCGCCGTAATGAAGGATCATACGGGGGCTCGGCTCGTGTGCGTCCACGTAGAGGTGGTGTAGGCGGGAGGTGTTGAAGGAGGAGGAGCGGCGGATGATCCCGTGGACGGTGTAGCCTTTCCTGAGGAGTACTGCGGAAGGTCAGCGACGCTGATCAAGAGGAGAAGGGGCGGGGGGCGAGAAAGAGAGGGTAGGCGAAAGAGAGAGAGCGGGGTCAGGGGAAGAAGCGTGGAGAACGCACATTCAGTAAGATACGACCCATCCTGCCCGGTGATCCCCGATAGCAACGCGATCTTCCTCCTCCCCCAACTCTCCCTCGTCCAGCTGTCCAGTCCAAGCGCGGCAAACGGGTTATACCCGCCCGCGTAGATCGGCGTTCCCGATCCATTCCTCACATGCCCCGTTCCATTCGGTACCGCGGAAAGGTCGAACGCAGATGGTAAGGGGATATGTGCGAGTGGTCCAGAAATCGGCGCGGTCTGTGGAGGAGTGTGGTATGGCGGGCCGTTATGTACGTTTAGCACGTCGTCGGTTTGAAAGTCTACCAGCGGGGAGGGAAGGTGGTTTGATCGCGGCGAATCGCCTCTTCCGAAAGTCGGTGGGGGTAATCGGCTGACTCGGGTGGAAGCGCTCCGCCGGACGGAGGTGGTTTGGGATGGGGAGTCGGACAGGTCGATGACGAAGGATGAGGGACTGTCGTCGAGGGGAGGAGACCGGAGGTTGGGGTTTGATTTTTGGCGAGATGCAGTAGGACGATACGCGGAGTTGAGGTTCCGGTTGACGGGGGGTTGGGTGGATTCGAGTGTTGGGAGGAGGGTGGGCGAGGGAAGGAGGGGCATCGCGTGACTATGATATGACAGAGCTGGAAGTCAAAGAAAACGAGAAGAATCGAGCCAGACGGTATGTTAAGTCGACAGGGGGAGGAATGCAAAGCCAAGGCAGATAGACTATAAAATTGAGGGAGTAACGTCGAGATTGAGCGATGCGAGAGGGAAGATGCTTGATGCGCTGATGCTTTGCGGTGATGGAAAGGATGCCTTTATGACTGATGATGCCAGAAATGAGTATGTGGAGGTCGGTATTGACTATAAGTGGAGAAGCTTCGAAATCAAACGAGCAAGAATACGGCGACCAGAGACAGTACCTCGGCGGACCTCTCAGGGCATTTTCACGGGTCCTGTGATTCGGTATCACCTTTTGAGAAAGAACCAGGCGGCCCCGAAAGAGTGGGTGCAATGAAAGAGGCACGAGGCTGTGTGAGCCTAGCAGAAATGACACGGTATTCCTTGCATCGACAAAAGTCCGCCCGGCTGCGCTGAGTACCAGTCTTCAGGAAAAATGACCGCTTGGGGTAGCGTGAGACCTCCGCATTGCTTTTGAAAAGCACACTACATCCGCGCAAACACCTCGAAAGGGCCAATCGTTAATCTTCGAGCGAAATTTCCTGCATTGCAGCCGACACTCGAGCAATCTGGCGCCACTCGAGTAACCTCGCTCTCACTCTCGCAAACGATTGTCGCGGCCCGTATACATTGCGGAAGGAAGGGAATCTCGCGGGACTCAACCATGCTCCGCACGGTAGCATGATAGCACGAGTCACAGCGTCAAAAATCGCTCCCGAATCCCCGTGTGACCACATTCTAGCTCAGCGACGGTCAAAATGTCCTCGCTCGCGTCCCCTCCATCCACATCCCCGTATTCCCCATCCCCGCTCACCGCCTCCACCTTGACTTCCGCTTCCGAGCGATACAGCGTGTCTCCACTTCCCTCACCTGCTGCTTCGTTCTCGCGATGGAAGAGTGCATTCAGGATCGGCAAGTCGACCAACGTGGACGGTCGACCGGTGCCAGACCCTAGCGCGTATGGGCGCGACGGACCTCTGCCGGATGCAGCGGAGACACCTCCCGCCTCGTCGTCTCGACCAGTCCGAGCGGCGCAGACGCGATCACAGACAGATCCGAACCCGCTAACTCAAGCGACCCAGGCGGCTGAGGGGAAGGACGCGGTGGACGGCGGCCGGAAAGATAGCTCCATCTCCAACAATCGGGCTCAACTTGGCGCGCCGCATACGCCATCCAATCATAACAACCCCCAGACCGCCCCACAGTCTACGCCGACCTCCGGGGAGCAATCCCGCCCCTACTCCGGCGCGACCGATACCGATCGCTCCTCTCATTCCTCATCGTCTCGATTACAAGCGGCGTCCACATCCCAAACCTCTATCTCTCCGAATGCCCACACCAATGGCAGCTCCGCCGCATCGCTGCATACCAACAGTAGAGGTCCCACACCTCAAACGCCGATGCGATCGCCGGGTCTGGGCTTGAGCAATTTCAAAAGCCGATTCTTCTCGACTCCATCACCGGCTGGAACCGTGGTGGATCCTAGTCCTCGACATAGCAGATCCAAGGGGGACAAGTACAAGGGAGTGGCCAAGGAGCCCGGCTCCAGCTCGAAGAAGCAGTCCGCCGGATCTTCAAGCGTTTCTTCTGCTGGTGCTGCTTCACCCCGAACCCCCGGAAAGCCGAAGCGCGATCCCTCCTCCTCGTCGAACCGTCATGTCACGGCACCAGACGCCACTTCAGCGCGAGGCTCCGCTGCGACGCGATTCCTTCGACGAGTCGTTTCCGCTCCAAACGCCAAAGCCCTCTTCACCCCGAACTTCCTCGAGAATGCTCCAGAAGTCCCGCCATTACCGCCAAATAGCCAAATGCTATCACCGGTAGTAATCACCGAGCCAAGCGAGGTCGATCTCACCTCTTCACCCCCATACAATGCTCAAGCGAGTCCCGGGAAGTCTACGTTACAGAGCTTCACACCGCCACCTCATTCATCCACGGCATCGCTTCCGTGCCGAATACCGAATGGATCACCGTTAAATCCTTCGGGTATCTCCACGACAGGTACCAGAAGCTCTAGATCCCTCACCGCAAGTGCCGCGAGCAAGCCGAAGGATCCTCGAAACATACTTGGCGTGGGATCCCCGGGCAACGAGCCGCATCACAAGCAGGTCTTCAGGCGGACGTACAGCAGCAATTCGATCAAAACTCGCACAGTAGGTCTCCCAATCATATAGCTGACGTACCGCTAATCGAGTCCAGGTTGAGGTCTCGCCATCATCATTCCAAAAGATCAAGCTGCTCGGAAAAGGAGATGTAGGCAAGGTCTACCTCGTACGGGAAAAGAAGACAGATAAGCTCTACGCGATGAAGGGTTCGTTCCCACTGCCCTTCAATGTGCATGGCTGACCGAGATCGCAGTGCTCTCGAAGAAGGAGATGATCAAGCGGAACAAGATCAAGCGCGCCCTCGCGGAGCAAGAGATCCTCGCCACGTCCAATCACCCATTCATCGTTACCCTCTTCCACTCGTTCCAATCTCAGGACTACCTCTTCTTCGTTCTCGACGTACGTATTTCCTGCAAGACGTTTGGTGCAAGCTGACTGGGTTCAGTACTGCATGGGCGGCGAGTTCTTCCGGGCTCTCCAGACCCGGCCTGGAAAATGCCTGTCAGAAGAACATGCCAAGTTCTACGCAGCGGAGGTCATCGCGGCATTGGAGTATTTACATCTTAACGGATATATCTACCGGGATCTGAAGCCCGAAAGTCAGTGATCGCTCCTTGTCCCTATACTGCGATGTTTGCTGATTCGCGACGTGATAGACATCTTGCTGCATCAGAGCGGACATATCATGTTGTCCGATTTCGACCTGTCAAAGCAATCCGGCGAGCCGGGTGGAGCGCCAGCAGGGATCAAGCAGTCCGGCACCAATGGGGTGAGCGCGGCCGTCTACCATATCTGACAAGAGCTGATGGTTGAGACAGATGATTCTGGTGGATACCCGGTCATGTATCGCCGACTTCCGGACCAACTCGTTCGTCGGTACAGAGGGTGCGTCCGGTTTTCCACGTACATAAACAGCAGAGAGCTGACAGGACTGCGCAGAGTACATCGCGCCCGAAGTGATCAAGGGCTGCGGTCATACCTCCGCTGTGGACTGGTGGACCCTCGGCATCTTGGTCTACGAGATGATCGTGCGTTACCCCTCCTTGCTCTTGCTTTCCTCTTGATAGTCGCCTTCAGTTCGCCACGACGCCCTTCAAGGGCCCCAACCGGAACGCCACTTTCGCGAATGTCCTCAAGAACGAGGTCGGCTACCCAGATACGACTCCGGTCACAAGGTGAGACCGGCTCTGCACATCGGGTTCAACACTAACCCGGGTCAGCCTATGTAAGGCGGCGATCAAGAAACTCCTGATCAAGGACGAGCATAAGCGACTCGGTTCCAGCTCTGGCGCAAGCGAGGTCAAGCAGCTCAAGTGGTTCGCCAATGTCAATTGGGGATTGCTTCGGCACATGACTCCTCCCGTATGTCTCCCTTCGACCACTTCAGTTTCCCGCATCGCTGACGCCTACTAGATCATCCCCGCAGAGTCGAATGGCATCGACGCGATCAACTTCCGCACCTTACGCGACTCCAAATCCGTCGACCTTGAAAGACGCGACGACCTCATCCATGCCCAAGCTGGGTCACCGTCCATCCTCACCGGAAGCTCAACGCCGGGCATGCTCACTCCTAAGGAGATCATCGCTGCACCGGCGATGGGTGAGGAGGAACAGCCGAGCGGGTACGACGCGGAGCTCAATCCGTTTGGCGAGTTTTCGAGCATCACGAGGGATATTGGGGATTGGTAGGCGACAGCCAAAGACCGGGATGTTGAGCGGAACAAAAGCAGGGGGAAGTCATTGCAGGTTTTGAGTGGAGGGGATGCGGAACAGTTGTACTGCGTCGAGAGCACGATGAATCGGCATGAAAGAGGGCGTGCTCTACTTACGGGTGCTGTCTCTACTCTCGCGAGGCGGCCTCGTGATGCTGCTCGCCACACTCTCAATCTCGGGGAACGTCACCCGTCCCATGAGGGAAGTTCGGACAGCTGCCGACTCTGACTCTTTTTGAGCCCATCAGGAGGACCGTCTTGTCGACGGTGGTCTTGGGCGGCAGTAGTCAGATTTACTGAAACTTCTGCTTCTAATTCCGAAATATGCTTCTCTGTGAACACAGAGCTGAGCTGTAAATGACGAAACCTTCCTCATCCACACCTCCTTTCTGCCCATTCCCTCATCATCTTCCTCTGAGATACTCAGCATAGCTCGGGTACTATATATCTCTGTCTATACAGCATTTCTACTGACACGTCGACTCAGCCAACCGACAATACTACGTCAGGGTAAGCGTTCATTCACCAAACTTCCATGACTCGATCTGACGACATGACTTGTCAGAACACCCATGTTCGATCCTAGCTCAACCAACCGACGAGGAGCGCTCCACATGGCGTCGTCGACAGGCACGCTTGACTTCGGTCGAGCGCAATTTGACGAGCACAGATTCGGTGATTACGTGTCTACAGGAGCTCCGGGACAAAGTCCGAGGCAAAGTGGCAAAACGGTTGGCTACAGCAAGAAGAGACAGAGGAGCCTGACGCGTGTATGACGGAGAGGAGGAAAATCTACCTCGACAGGATGAGAGAAGATGTGCGATCGAACAAAACATCAGGGAACTGAAAGAGGTGAGCGAGCGGACAGTGAAGGAGATGAAGGATATCGCCAGAGATCACAACAGCCATCTTGGGCGATTTCGCTCACCCCGCTTTCTCAAGCCTAAACACTTCTGCTGAGATACAGGCGGTTCTGGCAGGGACGGGAGGGGCCCACGCATTGGCTGCATTACGACGATGAGCACTCGGCCCAGCAATCCGAGGTGTCGTCCGAACTCCGGAAGCAGGCCGAGGATTCGTTGAAAGCGGTGGGACATGCGAGCGATGACGCGAAGAGAAGGAGGCTGACGAAAGAGGCGGAGGGAGCTCGGAAGATCCTCGAGGGTTTCGAGAGGTAGAGCTCGGCATAGAAGCATAGTTGGAGTTCAAGCGAGTATGAGAATCGGAAGAGGGCGGAGCCGGCGGGAATCGACCTCGAGGACGAAATGCAGAGCGACGAGAGGGAACCGGTCGAGGAGTCGGAGACGATGAGAGACTAGTCACGGTTCGTGAAACGAATGGTTCGATTTTGAGACCTGTAAACAGGTCTTAGAATTCCTTCTATCCTTCCGGGTGATGAGAATAGCGGATTATGTCCATTCGTGGAAGATACCTTGGGTAGACTAATGAATGAAGACGAGGAAGGAGGACATGGTGGGTGGAGACCGAGGGTGTTTGCTCATACGAAAGTGGGTCTGGTAGTTCGAGGTTCCGAGAAGGGGAAGGAGGAAGGAGGAAGGGGGTGATAGTGAGAAGAGGGATGGGGTGTATGTCGACCGGTGCTGAAGGGCTGAAGGGGTTTGATGTGAGAGCTGATTCTATAGGCGTTCCAGATTGGGTCATCCCGGCTTCAGAAACCGCTCTGTCTGCGCATCTGACTTCCTTCCGATCTGGTTGATCATCGCAGGTATAGCCCCTACTATGGAAGCGATGACGAAGGGTTGAAGGGCGGACGTCAGTGGATGACCCCCGTCGATCTCGCGATGCTCCTTGCTATTCCGCGGGTCAGCAAGTCAGCGGACACCTGTACGAATGGGTTTTATTTGGCTCGGACGAAGTTATATTAGTGAGGAGTTCTTTCCCAGAGAAGTTTGTGTCAGATTCCTTCTGCAAAGATAGTCGACAACGCAGATCAGCAGCATCCCTTCCGATTCCGATGATGACATCAGGATCAGATCAGTACCCCATCCTCGTCAACAAGCAATGCATGGAACCGTCTCGGACAGCGTGCGAAAAATGAAGACCATTCCGGGATCAGACCAAAACCCTCTCCTCCTCCTCCTCCTTTTCCTCCCTCATCGCCCCGACCCTCTGCATAACTTTCTGGACCACAATCGGCAATATCCTCTCCCTCTCCCTCTTCTCGCGTAATCTCTCCCGTCTCTGTTCCCGCCGGAGTCGGGTCAGCTGGTCCTCGAGCTGGGCGATCCGGTCGGCGGATTGGGAGAGGGATAGTGCGTGGGAGAGGTGTGTTCGGGCGAGAGACAGGGAGAGGAAGAGGGTGGTGGAGATGAGGAGGATGGGGATCATCGCTGCGGGTGGGAGGGCGGAGCCCGACCGACGGGTTTTGGCGGGATTGAAGTAAGGGGGAAACGAGATAGAGGGGTTCGCGAAGAGACAGAGAGCAGGCGAGATGAAAGTGAAAAGATCGAATGAATCGATAGAAGCGAGCAGTAGGTTATCAGCGCTGGTACGGAGCTGGGGACGAGTACAGCCCAACTCACCAGGCACGATCTCCCTATACCAGACCAAATGCGGACTAGGCTTCTTGACCGCCGCTCCTGCCGCGCTTGACCCAGATGCCAGCGTCGTGCTCGGTCGAGGAGTCGTGAGTGGTGAGGCTGGTGTGGCAGTGGGTCGGGGTCGGATGTGGGTGATGTGGACGTTTCGCGAGGGGAATTTAGGAAGGGCGAGGCGGAGACGAAGGGATGGGGTCGGGGATGCGAAGGGGAGGGACCGGGGGAGGAGTGACATGGTGGTGATTTGTTGCGCGGTACTCGATTTCGCAGATCCTACAGCTTCTCTGCGGTATCTCAGTGATGAAGCGAGGATAGTGAGCTGTAGTGGTTAAACTTGTTGAGGAGTCGCAAAAGTCAGGAGATCCGCATGACCCAGACAGACCTTTACGTAATCATTCGAGCTCTCAGACGTCAAATGTTCTTGCACTGTGCGGCGTGACATATCGAGGGTGAGGTATTCAGAAATGTGGCTCATTCCGAGACGAGCCGACACCGCCAACAACCTTTCCCATAAGAGCTTACTTGGGCCACCAACGTTACATATTTTTATGCCATTCATATGCACATGAACTTCTATTCCTGCATCACCACATCCTCCCCCGGTGCCGCCGGAGCCTGCTCGCTCCCCTCCGCCGTCTGTGCCTCTTCCGCTTTCACTTCCGCCTCCACCGGGGCATCCTCATTCGGTCCATCTTCCGGCTCCCCCCGACTCCTCCTCCAAGCCCTCAACAACCCATCCACATTCTCATTCTCCCACACCCTAAAGTCTCCCCTCTTCGCGGGGCCGGAGATCCCCAGGTTCTCGATCTCGGGTGAGGGTGATCCGATGATGGCGATGGAGGTGTTGTTGATGCTGAGGTGTTTGTCTTGTTGTAGGGTGTCGTGGAGGGCGGAGAGGCCATGGTTGATCAGTGCGGGCAGGTCGGCTAGAAGTGGATGGTTGACAAGTGGACGGGGCGCAGACGGAATCGTCAGCACTCAAGTCGACACAATCCAGCGGATACCGACCTTTCACGAAAGCCTCGTAGTTCTTCTCGAGGTATGTCTTTGCGCTTTGACTCCTCGCTCCGATCGAGTGGGCATAATACTCAAAGGCAGTACCAGCGGGAGAGAACTCGTAAAGGTGCGGTCCCGTCTCCTGCAGATCCCGTCAGCTGATGCGATGAATTCATAAAGGGGAACGCACATCCCGCCCAATGACCAGGAAGCCAACACCATAAGGTCTCCGTCCGTATATCTGCGTGTTATTCTGCGCACCTGCTCTCTGCGTCAGTATCGGTGATACCCTCTCACAGAGAGACATACGGTCCGCGATCCCCTGCACCGCCCGACCAACCGGTATCGGCCGTCCGTAAAGCATCCTACTCGACATCGCCCGCTGCCGCATGAAATTGCTACAATCGTCTCATGGTCAGCGGCTCTCCACGGCAATCATGCAGCCAGAAAGGCTGAGAAAGGGCTCTCACCTCAAGACTCTCGCATCACTAGTCAACCCCGCGATAGCGACGCCCACATGATCGTCGATCCGGATCATCTTCTTCTGATAAGTAGCCAGCTCGCCAGTCGACCTCTACGAAGCACGTGTCAGCCATCATCACATCTTGGCAGCAAACAAGGCTGTCGTCTGTGGAGGAACGCCTACGGACTTTGAGGGTGAGGAGTACAGCATGAGTCGCCGAGCGTAAGCCGATAGCCGCAGACCCTTGCTTGACCGCTTCGAGCGCGTAGTCGACTTGGTGCAGCTTTCCTTGTGGAGACTACGACACCTCAGTCTCTCAGCTGGAACTATCGCTACCCAGGATGATGGGCGAAGGACGCTGGAGACTGACAAAGGTGGTATTGTCCGAGTCGTAGGAATTTCGGAACTGATGAAGGGAACACCGGGAGGATCAGTCGCTGACATAGACCATATGGTGGATTACGCGCCATGATGTTCTCTCGCAGATGGACAGTACCCTACTCGAGATTGGGAGTGTTCAAGCTGTACTGCGAGGAGGAGGAAATACGACACCGCGCGTTCTGTCGTGGTGCCCCTCTTCGTGGCCTTTCTTAAGCTTTTCTGCAATTTATCCCATTTGGGTATGGCGGTGATAATGGGACGCGGACTCGTAGTAGGACCAGTCTATGCACAAGTGGGAGACTCCGGAGAGACTATGGTCCCAGTGCAGTGTTAACTGCTATTCGCGTCATGAGAGGTTTCCAGATACCCAATGCCTCAGGGTATTCCCGGTAGCGAGCTGTTCAAGCGCAGGTATACATGATGCAAAACCGATCCGAATCAATGCCTCTCACTACTTCTTCTTCCCGCCCTTCTTCTTTCCCGCTGGTGCTGATGCCGCCTCCGTCGATGCAGGTGTCGCTTCGTCCTGCTCAACCGTTTGTTGTGGCTCCACGTCAAACCGCTTTGTCTCCTGCGATACGTCGCCATTCCCGTTGCCCACGACCATCTCCTTCACCTTCTCCGCCAAGTCCTCAATCGGCTCTGTGACCGTTTTCACCACACCCTTGGCGTCCTCCTCATCTTCCTTCTCGACCATCACCCCGCTGCCCTCTCCATCGGGAACCCCACTGCCCATCCATCCCTCTGTGAACAGCTCGCTATCCTCTTCTGGGTCCCCGATGGTCTGTGCGAGCTTGCTATTCCCAACAGTCTCCAGCTCGCGACGCCAAGATTTGACGATCCCCGGGATGAAGGCTGGGTGATATGATCGAGCAAACAACGCTGCTTCAGGCAATCGGCCGGTGTTTAAGAGCAGCTCGATACAGCTGGGTGCATCGCCGAGCTGGAGATACGCCGCAAAAGCGATGTTGTTTTGTCCACGGGACGAAGCCAGCTTGCCGAGTCTTTCCAGTCCACTTCGATCTGACAGCGAAGTGAACAGCAGCAGCAGGGCTGGGAGGTCGCCAGCCTTTTCGAAAGCTTCTTGAGCGAGATCCATCTGCCACGCAGCGAGGGCATTGTCTCCCACTACCTTCCATTTGGCCTGAGAACCGGCTTCGGGACTGGCACGGACGAGAGTCAAGGCGGTTTCGAGGTCGTTTAGGCTGATGGCGAGGTCGAAGCGGTGATCCGGATCCGTAGAAACGGAAAGAGCCAGCTCTTTCAAGTCTGGAATAGCTATGTTAGCTAAGCTTAAGGCACGAAATATGGCTTACCTTGTCCCTCGAGGAATCTTGCGATGCGGTTTCTCTGGTCTGCGGGAACGGAAGGCAAGACTGATTCCGCCGCCGCCATGTCTCCCTTGAGGATCGCCGTTTGGTACTCCATTACAGTCAAGGAGAGAGCATAGCTGTAGATTCCCATGTCTTTATCGGCGACGTAGATACGGTTGTGTGCAGGGAGATAGCCGAGGAGATAAACACCCCTATAGCGGAATCAGCAAGAAACGATCCGAAGAAGAACGATATACTGGTCGAAGTGGTTGATGACATGCGACTGGTCTCCGATAACATAGCTCAAGCGGTTCGTCGAGTTGGTATAAATGAAGCAGTCACCGACCCATTTACTCGTTTTGATCCTGCATACCTGTCAGTACAAACAGGCATTCCTGTAGGGACTACTCACGTCTCCGAGATCTCTGCAACTAGCTCGAATGCCTCCTCGACCCCCTCGTCGCCCAAGACCTCTCCAGTATCCGCCCGGACATCATAAGCGGACCGGTCGAATCGTAAGATGTACAGGGTGTCCTCGCTGGTGATGGCCACAAGCTCGCCCGAACCCGACCACGAGACAGCGGTCGCATCCACCTCGATCCGTCGGACGACTGCGCCTGTCTCCCAGTCCCAGAACATGACGAAGCCGCTTCCTCTCGCGGCTAGAAGGGTGCCGCCATGGATTCCTTCGACAGACCAAGAGCCAGATGACTTGATAAGACCCGGTCGTTCCTTGAAGTTTCGGTAGGCTCGAATTTTTGACTTGTTCTCCTGCACGGCGTAGGTATTGGAGTCGGTCGCCCACGCGAAGGACGTGCCGGTGCCAAAGGCTTTGTTTCGCCAAGCGAGGGATGTGTAGATTATGTACTCGCCGTCGCCGCATACGGTCACGAATCTAAGAGGATCAGCGAAATGAAGGGGGATAAGCGGGAATACTCACCGTCCGTTCGGGCTGTGTTGCAGACTTTGCGGGTATACCTCGGTTGTTCCAAGATCTCGCAGCGGTACTGACAGCCGCTGGCCATCCTCCGCGGCTTCTCCTGCGTCTCGTATCAGAAAGCGCCTGCCGTCACTGTATTCACTCACCCTCCGCAACGAAATTTGAGACATTGGCAGTCAGAATCTCGGTATTCCGCGCGTAAACGATCTTGCCCGAAGTATCCATCGAGACTGACGGCTCGTCGCGTCCCAGCTGCGCCGAGCGTCAGCAGGTGCATCTCCCCTTTCCGCCGTGACTCACCTTGACGACCACAGCCCCCTCATCGTAACCGACCGCCACCTCGTTCCCCTTCTTCTTATACGCGACGCACCAAGCCCTCTCCAATCCATAGCTGAGCGTGTTCTCCAGCCTGTACGTCGAAGAATGCCAGACTTTGATGGTCCCGTCCTCGGATCCGGACAGGATGATGGGGAGGGAAGGGTGGAAGATGGCGAAGGAGACATTGGCGGTGTGCGATTCGAGGGTTTGGACGCATGATTTGGCGTGATAGTCCCAGATCTTTACTAGCCTACACTGCCGTCAACCTCGGCTCTCCGCGGTGGAAGGTATGGACTTACCGGTCGTCGCCTGTTGTCACGATATATGGTCGGTCCCCACCATGGTAGTAATCGACATAATTCACCCCCTTCTCATGCGCCTCGAGACTGAAGTTGGGAACAGGGCTGCCGAGGGACCACACCTTGACCGTATGGTCCAGACAAGCCGACGCGAACGTCTGCGGATCTTTCGGATTGATCGCAAGCGCCATGATGTAGTGTGTATGTCCCTCGAAGATCTACCGAGCCACGGTCAGACGCGCTTCGCCGACAGCAAGAGCCAGCTCACCTGAACACATCGCCATCCCTTATCCCAATCCCAGCATTTCACGGTCATATCATCGCTCCCGGTCAGCACCAGACTTAACGTCGGGTGAACGGTAAGACATCGGATGTAGTCCGGGTGCGCTTCGAAAGAGGTGATCTTCTCGCCGGTGGAGATATTGTAGACGCGTAATTGGAAGTCGTCGGACCCAGAGACGAACTACAAAGGCATCAGCGGGTTTTCTCCCTCGTCTTTTCCAGGTCATAGAGAACTTAAGGCTAGACCCGGAGGCAAGAGAGCTAGAACCCGAGCTGACTCACCCAGTTCTTCCTCGCTATATACCGCACACACCGCACCGGTACGTCCGTCACCTCGAACGTCTTGAGGTCCGTCTGTGTCTCGTAATTCCATATCTTCACCTGTCCGTTGCTACGTTACCCGGAATGATCAGCTTCGCACGCCGTGTGCACGGAAGAGTGCCTCACTAGAGACCGCAGATGACATGCGGCTCGGACGGATGGAAGTCGACGGATTTGACTCTGTCTGAGCGGGCGAGCAGCTTCCGCTGCGATACATCGGCTTGATCGGTACGTTTTGTGTGATGAAGGGAAGGAGAGACTTACGTGGACGTCTAGGAGCATCGGCTGAATGAAACGAAACTTCATCAGCATAGTCCAAGTAGTATGCAGAAAAGCTGTGAAACATACCATGATGCTGAATGTGCTGCGTGCAGGTTCCTATCCAGCCAGACGTCCTGGACTTCCTCTCTCCACAGTCTCGTATTGTATCCGATAACGAGGCTTCGCTGATGTGAGTGGGTACGGTGCAGGACGACGAGTACGAGGAATCTTCTGGTTGAAAGGCGTGAAGCGTGGCAACGGGGTTGGCGCGTAGCTAGCTCCCTGACAAATGCGTTCACGAATCAAGCCGATATCAGGCAGACGTTCCGAGTATCCTTCCATAAGCCAAAAGCCCAGCTACAGCATGCTCCCACTCTACCACGCTTTCCTTCAAACTCATACTGTACTCAATCTCATGCTTGTATCCCTAAGCGAACCTATGAGGGCTTCGCCGCCGCCACCTCCCCGCACTTTGGACATTTCCTCCCTTCCTCATCTTCCATCCACTTGTTGATCACCGGCTTTAGCTGGGTGTCGAGATCCGAACAGTGGAATGTCACCTCCTTGATCACTGTAAGGTGATCGGCCGATTTTGTCGCGCAGGAAGGACAGTACCACCGCATTTTATCTGTCAGTGGGCTCGGTCAGCTAAGCCAGGAGGATATTGGGAAGGATTACCGATGGCGTCGCCGGGTCGGACCAGCTCCATCACTACGCCGATGGTGTCTTTCACCCGTCTAGGTGAGTGGGGCGTATTGGCTACTCCACGATCAGCCGATATCCTCCTTAAACAAGTGCAATGAAGCATATCGTTCGATAAACGTTAAAAGATTGAGAATGAGGGACCCACCAGGAAGGAGGAACATCGCGCCCTCTTCAATCGGAATATCCCTCATCCTGCCCTCATCAATCACCTTGAGGATCATCGTCCCTTTATACTGGTAGAACCACTCCTCGGTTGTGTTGATATGAAAATCGACACGGGTGTTTGGGCCGCCGACGATCATCACGATCATGTTGTCGCCTTGGTACATGCATTTGTTGCCTGGGGTCCTATCAGCCGATCATCCACAAGACACATGCCAGAACGACATAGCAGGGCTGAGAAGGTATAAGTGAGAGAGGAGAGCGACGTGCCCACTGGCGGTTTGAGGAGATGCGAATTCTCATCGAGCCATTTGGGGAAATTGATAGGTGGGGAGAGCATCGTGCGTACAGGTCCTCTCGCGTTGAAGTTGTGGTTCCTTGTCAGTGCTCGTAGATTTACGATCGATCTGTGAGATGATCTCAACATTGAATCACTGGAATCGATGGTGGTCTCCTCTGAGCCCGGTAGACCGGCGCGGATTCCCGTGGGTTCCGATTAGGAAATTATCGTTACCAACAATCGGCCGGTCCCTTCTTCCTCTCCCTTCTCCTTCCAAGACAATTGCGACTCACCCAATCCACCATGTCGCTTGGCGGTCTCTCCCGTTACCTCCCCGCCGGCCCATCCTACCTAACCGCCCACTCCTTCGACAAATCCCGACATCACACCCTCCTCAACGCAAGTCGTATCGTCAACACCCTCATCACCCGATTCTTCTCGCCCCTAACTGCCATCGCATCCAAACCCACCATCTCCCTCGCCTCTGACCTCGTCACAATCCACATACCATATTATTCTCACGTCCCCAATGCCGCTTTAAACTCCAACACCATAAACTCCCTCGGTGAAGCCCTCTCACACGCTTTCAATCGCCCGACCGAACTCCGGCTTATCCGGCTCAACCATCCGTACCTCGACGCACACATACTGGCACAATGGATAAGCCAGGAGATTTTGGATACGACCTTCGATAAAGTCGTCAAGCGGGTATTCGCCAGTGTCGCCCCTCTAAAAGATCTCAACGCGGTCGGGGGAAGTAAACTGCCGAGTCACGTAGTGGGGTTGAAAGTGCAGTTACACGGACGACTCACGATGGAAGCGAGTAGACCGAGGGTGACGGAACAGAGTGCTACGATGGGGACGTTTAGGAGCGATCGGATGGGCTTGGTACAGAGTGCGGGGTATACGAGTACGAATCCGAAGGG
>JAABUH010001047.1_pt1 | contig 33938 bp, 31 predicted proteins | sample 5559121 | NCBI WGS metagenome assembly JAABUH01 (sample SAMN10711871, study PRJNA513364) | rock metagenome | isolation source: Antarctica rocks | place: Antarctica: Victoria Land, Battleship Promontory nord | collected 2015-12-28
TTAAAGCTTCTAGCAATTCTAGCGCCTTCTCCACATACCAGTGCTCACCTTCGACATCACTCGCTTATAAATCATCCAGATAACGGGAAGGTCTTTGATGACTATAAGCAGTTGGTTTATGATAGATTCCTTTTTCATTGATTGTTCTCATAGAGTCCTGCTCTAAAAATAGAAATTCTTATTCCAGCGAACCGTAGCGCCTGGGTCGTCAAACCGAGAATTTGTTTGTCGTTCCATTAGCGGCGTTCTAGGAGTGTGACTTCTGATGCTTTCTTGCTGTCAATTCGTCTAGCAACTAAAAGATCATGTCCGCTTGCTCGTCAAAGGGTTGGCCACCTAAGGATTGCATCGAGCATGAGAAATGAGATAACGCAAGGTCAACGTAATATGAGGACGTAGCTCATCAAAAAAGCAAAGTTAATTGGCATATTGCGACCGTCCGGTTTCTAAAGAGATTACCGTTGATACCTTCAATGCCACAGGCACATTTCAGATCCTTCTCTTCACCGCTTTCTCTCATCTGCCGAACTCATAGATTTGGCGTCGAAAGGTTCCTCATTGTCTAAGGTAAGCTCAAGGCCTTGGATGTAGTCTTGTGCAGCTTGCAAACCTCGCTGCTGTCGGGGCTCGGTGTTACCAACGACTTCGGCTGTAATCAATGGAAGGATGATGTGTTTTCTGTGGCAGGGATATATGTTAATTAATGAATTGTTCATGCTGGGTCTGGATATAGAAGAAAACGTAGCAGTGTTGCAGGATTTGTGCTTGAAGATAGAATGTACATGAGTTGTACCTGGAAAGGTGGATGTGTGGGGATTTCGAGGGTCCTTATAGCCAATTGGAAACAAAATTGCACGCTAGAGGAGATGGATTGATGAATAAGACTCAATTTTAGGGAATGGCTAATGAATAGGGTGAAGAAAGTGGGAAATCGGGTAAGGAAACGAGGTGAGGTAAGAGAATGGATGTTAGCTGATAGCGCTCAATGATATACGTCTCATTGTGTTATTGCTCCTAGAAGCAGCCCAAAGCAAGAGGAAGCTCAAAGCGCCTTGCTTACACCAGCAAAGACCCTATATCATCTCATCCGACAGCGTTCGAGCCCAATATCGCCAAATGTAAAGAATCACCATAATCCAACCTGTACACCATCGTGGTTATGCAATCACCCCAGACCTATCGCCTGCTCCAAATGCTCCAGCATATCGTAAAATCATGAGCTCTCAGAAGAATTCCTAGCAGAGAGCGCAGCAATGTCATCATACCATCTCCCATGCGCCGCGCGATCTACATCCGCAACCTTTGTCAACTCCTCTACCAAAGCTCCAATCTGCACCACAAACTCCGGTAGCCCGCTCGAGGCAAGAACTTCGCTGGCGGTAGTGGTTGCTCTAATCCGCTCGTCGGCGCTCGCGGCCGACAACCGGGTGAACACATGGGTCTTGATTTTCTGTAAGAGCACCTTCATGACCGGATGAGTTGCTTGGCTATTTCGGGCGTCAACTAAGACGCGCTCAATCGTGCCCGAAAGTTGGCTTTTAGTGCTTGGAGGCATAGCGTAGCGATTGTCGAGGATGGAGAAGAAAACTTGGGAGTCCTCGTACGGATGATCCCACATTCTTTGGGCTTCGGCCTTCCATTGCGAGCGGACGTCACGCTTCAACAAATTTTTGGCCGTCAGAAGAATGGAGCCAATAGTGATCATACGAAGGGTGTCAGATCTGATGCGTAGGATACGCTCTCGATCCAGTTCCAAAGTTTCGGGTAGGCCATTATCCTCTAGCGTAATGACTGCGATGGCAAGGTCCACAAGGCCTTGCATGTAGATCTTATCAGGAGTCGCTCTACTGGTTGGATTAGAGGACCTTTCAGCAGCACGCCTAATGGAGTTCTCCCTGGTCTTCTCCGAGGCACGAATCCACCACCCTATAGTCTTCGTTGGCGGGCGACCACCGAGGCTTTCCCGGAAACAAATCTGCTCATACATAGGGGCCTTCTCCAGGAGTGTAGGAGCGTGTCTCTGCAAGGTGAAGTTCGCATTGTCGACAGAGAGTAGATCAATGACGTAGTGAAGCCTTGCTAGACGCTCAACTGGATCATCACTCCGGTCTTCAGCTACGGCTTTTACGTCTGCATCTCGAACGGGTGCGCAAAGCTTCGGTAAAATAGTATTCATGAATGAAAAGAATTTATCGTACGAGAAGGCTCCTATTCTGACCTGATTGGCGATCATTGCAGGATCAAGAGTTTCAGATATAAGGATGTGGAGTGACTTCCCGGGTGCCACCAAGCTTAATAGTTTATCACGAGTACCTTTGGCCATAGTGACGATCAAGTTCTCACTACTTTGGCTCTCCAGTCCGGCCCTAATACTCGTAGAAATAGCACGCATAAAAGCGTCACGGTTTTCTAGTCTTGGCTTGGGGTCAATCCTATACTCCTTGTTGATCGCAAGCTCGTGGACCATCATCCGGTTATTAGGCAGAGCGCTTGCGGTTTTCCTTCTCTGCTTCACTGGTATACCCAGATTTGGAATCGAGGATGCTGTAATCTCCGTTTGGTTGTGAGCTAATGCCGGCGATGAGGCCAACGTCGATGGAGCGTCCATTACATTCATTACATTGGAAGTTGCTCGTGGTCTGACATCGCCTGCAGGCTTTTTTCTAGAGTTTAATAGTCGTCTTGACTTGATAGCAGCTCTAATCATTTCCATTGCCTTCTCTGGACCTGCAAGCCTTTTAAGCCTGGCGAGAAGCAGAATCTGGTTGTGCTTGATCCCTTCCCGATAGTCCGCAGTAACTTCACCTCTTGTATCGTTCTTGACAGACTGCCAGATAGCATCTAGTTCGGCGAATTGTGCAAGCATCGTGTTGATGAGAATCGAAGAGTCGTGGTCTTTCCAAGCACTAAAAGCAGTCTGAAACGAAGAGTATGCTTCCGAAAGGGTTGCGAGCTGTGCGGAAAGGGGTGAAAATTGTGAATTTGGTGGCATTGATATGAGTTGTCCAAATGCTAATAAAAGATCCCTCGCTTTTATGCTAAGATCCTGCTCCTGAACACCATCTTGACTCAGTACATACGATGGATGGCCTAAGATGAGGAAACTGCTGAGAAATGCTCGTGTCGCTGTATTCTCACCAACGCTGCCACCTTCGCCGTCTTGTAGACCGCAAAGTTTTAGCATTCTCGAAGTACAGGCGAGGACTCTTTCTTGGCTCAATAGGGCTCCGACATTTTCAAAGCTCGTGTTCCGAATATTCTCAACAGTCAATCCGAGCTGCATGAAGTCGAACACTATCCGTCTTCGCCGTTGATTACGCCAAGCTTTTTGGATAAGTCTTGCGGCCTCTTCGTCATTCCTTGGTTTCCAAGGATTCGTTATGATCTTCTTCTCTTCTACTGACTGGAGACTTGAGACTTTGGCACGGCGTTGGCTTTGTAGATGGTTATGAAGGTGCCTCCTTCTCTCAGCTTCGGCAGCCCTTTCCTCCATATCTTCCTTTAGCTTGAGGTGTTCAGCCGCTTTCTTTTCCCTCGTGTCTTCGGCCACCCTTTTTGCCCGCTTGACTTCCTCAGCGCAATTTGCGGCAACCTGTGCGAGAAACCTCTCCCTTGCCTGCTTAGCAGCTATGGCACGTTCTTCGCTGATGGGAGAAATACGCGGTGCTGCCTTCGCCATCGCAGCTCGTAGTCTGACTTTCTCCGCATGTGCAGCTTTCTCCGCCAACCTAGCCTTTCTAGTCTCGATAATTGAGGCCCGACGAAGATGCTGAGCAACATGGGTGCTAAAAGGTCCGCCATGCGCAGAGCGGGTGGATCTGCTGGAATGATGGGAGGACATCGAGTTACGACGTGATGAAGCCGCTGACTTTCGGCGGACGTTTGTAGATCGGTAGAAGCGTGCTGCAATGCGGGGTGGTGGAAGATAGCTGCTAGGCCCGTCGCCATCAGAGCATATCATCATTTCATGGGTCTCCTCTGAGATGCTGGTTTCGCCGAGGTCGGACGAATCCGAATGTAGGTGCATGATGTCGCCGGTCTGGTGGGTCATCTGGAATGTTCGATGCTGCAACAAAGAGAGGCAACTGATCAACCGGCTGAGGCGTTCGACGCGCTCACTGGAGGTCAGTGGAGGTGGGTTGGCCGTTTGCGGCAGGACGAGATCTCCAACAAGCAAAACAAAGCGAATGTCTGAAATCAGTCAATGGGCATACACAGCCTATCAATAGAGTAGAAGTGAACAAATGATGCAAAAGTAAGAAGATAGTAGGTCACCTCAGATGGTCAGTCTTGCTGATCAAGAAATCAAGAGGCTGGTGAGCGGGTTGGATAACGGTCATGACTAGCGAGCGCCCTGTGACAGGGAAGTCGCAATGCTGCACTGGACGCTAACCGTAATTATTCAGCAGCCCATCACGCTTTCCATGTGCTTCGATGACCACCACGAACTCTCCTCCAGGTAGTCTTCATACGAATTATGTTACTTCGGAGTACAGCCTTGGTAATTTCACATTCACATATTGAGTGCCACTCTTGTGGTCTCACGAGATGTTTCAAATCAATTGATGCTAACGCTAAGGTAAAGTACCATGCTTCTGGGACTGCAGGCAGGGTAGACTGCATATGTATAGGAAGGTTGTGAGAGATAGGGAGATCCCTTTGACAGAGTAGAATAGGTTGCAGGGTGGGTTGGATATCGGTAGGACAGTAAGGTCATGGTGTTGGTGGCCAGGCAAGGCAAACTTTCGTCTTGAAATGTTTCTGCTTTTGATGCAGGTGACTGGGCAGTGAAAATGGGGAAGTGAATGTTCAGATTCTACCAGCGAATCAAAAGCCGCGAAGACAAGCTCGAAGCAGTCTCGTCTGTCGGGCACAGTGCATCACCTAGGTTGACAGCTTTCTAATTCATAACCTGGTCATTTCGATCCATGACACAGATAGTACAATCTCCAAAAACGTCTCTCAAGGGTATTGCCATCGCTCGCTATACAACTGATGCCAGACAGACAAAAACAAACTCCGCTCCATGCCTGATGGTCAACCTTCGTCGTTCGCGTCGAGGTTTAGAAAAACCACATTCCTCTGGGAGTTTCTGATGTTTCTAAGTTTTGAAGGTTCAAGAAGAAGAGTATAAATACACAAAAATGGATGGATTGATCTCAAAGTAACCAACCTACCGCGGCGGTCTAGAAGGATGCCGGCTCCCCTGTCTATCCAGCACGCCCAGCAATATTTGAAGACTCAGCGCCGTCCAACTAGTAGCCGGTGGGCTTTGGGTGCTTCTTGCCGGTGCCTACTGGCAAGTAGCTTCCTGATGGCCGAGTCAGGAATCCGGATGAGGAGCACTTCTTCTTGGTCGTCGTTGCGCTTGTGTCCGTACCATTACCAAAGGGGGCATTGCTCATTGTAGGTGCAGCAGTGGTAAGTGCGTTGTTGCCATTGGTGGAAGCAGCTGCTTCGGTAGACGAAGCTGATGCAGTCTATCATGATTTAGTACGTATCCCATGATCCCTCATGATTGAAGCACTTACAACAGTGACGGTCTGCGCCGGGCCAGATACGGTGACGGTGACTTGAGCAGCACAGGCAGAGCCTCCAGCGCCTCCTGCACCACCAGCGCTAAGAGGGCTGTCGTTCTTCGCAGAGCCACTGCTGGCGGTTGCCGAGATTGTGACGAAGTGCGTCGACGTGGAGGTAGACGAAATGGTCGTAGTCCTGGAGCTGGCGCCAGCGCCGCCCTGGTTGACAGCGTTGTTGCTAGTGGCGGCGCTATTGACGGCAGAGTTGTAGCCGGAGTTTGCACTACTCTCGGCGGCTGGGGCAGATTGGGTTGCGTAAAGGGTCTGTAGAACGGTATGTCAGATACAAGCGAAATATGTACCAAGAATGAAAACTTACCGAGAATTGGGTCTTGGTAGAGGTGTGCCTGACCGTGGTTGTTACGACGGTCTTCGATGAGCCGGAACCAACGGTGTAGGTAAGAGTGGTGTCGGAAGTGGCGGTGGTGTCAATAGTCTGGGTTGTGTATGCGGTGGAAGCGCCAGTGCCAGTTCCAATGGGGCCGCTACCAATTGGCCCCGTACCAATGGGGCCAAATCCGCTGACTGGAGATCCAGTGCTCATGGGATACGGGCCGTGGGTTGGGCTCGTGGCAGGTGAACCACTGCCAACGGGAGCAGAACCACTGGGAGATCCAGTACCAGATAATGGGCTGTTGCTCGACGTCGGCGAGACTCCAGTACCAGATAATGGGCTGTTGCTCGACGTCGGTGAGACTCCAGTGCTGATGGGTCCAACAGGAGTAGGTGCTGTACCGCTTGAGGCGGAGGAGGTGACCGGGATCGGAGATACCACGACAGTCGAAGTCAAATTACTCCCACTTTTGTATCCGTATTGACCGCCAATGTTAGGAAGGGTAGCCTGAGCGACCGCAGCCAAAGCCACCAGGCAGGATACGGAAACCTTGGTCAACATCTTGTATAATGGGCTTCTTGATTCTTCGGTTTTTGTTTTTCGATATCTATGTTGCGCTTGTACTCGTGGACGTGATGATTCTTGACTGCGTGTGGAGAAGATCGAGGCTAACAGATGTTCTTATGCTGCGATCGTGAGGGCTTAATGAGCGTGGGCGAAATCTATTCGCGAAAGAGTGACTGGTCAATGAGAGAAAGTCCCAACACGAACGAAATGCAAAAAGAGAGTGTGCAAAAACTTGAAGTCTTTGGGAAGGGGGACAAGAGGTTAAGATGGAGGAGAATCAGGAGGGAAATTGGAGGGAGCGGGCTTGATAGTGGGTGAACCGGGGTACGATAATAGTGTTGGTGAACTAGTGGTGGGTGCGTGAATGGTGATACATGGGACAGGGGTCCGTAGTGCTTTTTGGCTCTAGCAAACGCAGGAACGAGATTAAACAGAATTGGCAGATCAGGGGCGCGTGCATGGCAACCAATGACACGCTGACATCTGACGTCTGATTGGATCATAGCCCCGGCCCAAAGCGATCATTCACAATGATCGTTCCAGCCCGTCACTTTATTCCGAAAGCGCTTCAATTAGACCATTTCCGTTGTCTCTCTTTGCGAAAAGCCTCAAGACCAACAACAACGTTTAATAAACAATGATACAACCACTCAAAGGGGACCAACAGACTCGGTGAAAGTAAGAAAGAGCGACTTCCGAAATGGTGAGAATCCTTTGTGCGAATAACGCCTTGGCTGTCCATGGATCGCTTTGAACAGTTCATGGAGCAGACACACCATCGGAGCCTCAGAGAGCTTTGCCGGAGTCGGTTTCAGCCGGGTTCGAGATGCCAAGGTATGAAGGTACTAAGAAGTGGCAACTAAGTTTTCACCAGGTAAATTATGTACAGCGCCTCGCACGTCTTACAGTATTCGCTGTCAAGCTGTTCTCTAGCAGTCTCGTAAAGTTTGAGCAGGACATTGCCCTTGGGTTTCCTCATTCTTGAATATCCCCCCATACTGGAGTCGCCGAGTTTTGCATTAATGTCGAGGCCATTCTTATCCGACTCGAATCGATTCCGTCATGGATGATGGATGATGGATGATGGATGACGGATGGCACTTTGTGGCACTTTGTGGGGAGCGGGGCGGAGATGACTGGCATTCTTTTTGGCGAGACGCTCTGTTGCGTTTCAGACTTCCATTTGATTGTGGGTCGAAAAGTACCTAAGGTAGTACCTAGAAAGATCCTTTTTTGCCCGTGCCGTCTTGCCTCAGGACCTCAGACACGTAAATTCGACTAAGCCCCTTCGGGGTGATTGTGCTAGACCCTTTCGGGTAAACAACGGTAGCTCAGCCCCTTTGGGTTAGCTGCCTTGCTTGAAGCCATCCAGAGTGTCGCTAACTCAAAGGGGCTTAAGGGAAGAGGCTAACCCGAGGGGGCTTAGCTATGGAAACACGTCTGTCCTAACTTACTAAGACATCAAGACCTGACCTCTTGTTTCGTCGTGTCTTTACTCGCTCGGTCAACGCTGGTCCTCAATTGATTGTCTGAACCTATCAGGTGCTACACTGCTGAACGTAGAGTGATGGCTGACCGTTCTGGCTTGTCAAACAACTGGCGTGTGAGGTCTGATGTTTTACCACAAGTCGACAACCCTACAGCTAAAAGCCCAGTATCTCAGCGACGTTGGGGCCCTCAGCGAGACGCAACATCCAGTTCAGGAGAGAGACAAGGTCAAAATAAAGAGGCAGAGTCAAGCAAGATTAGAGGAGAGGATGATCCTCGTACCCTGCAGGCCATTGCTGAGGGTAGGAGGCTCTATGTGGGGAACATGCCTTACATGGCTAAGACGAGAGACGTTGAGGCCTTATTTGCGGACGTTTCCTACAAGGTGTATGCTTGTTCTAGGTGGTCGGTCCATTATACTGACGCAGATCATGAAGGGAGCACGTTAACATGTCCACTGATCCTTTTACCGGACGGAATCCTTCATACTGTACGTAGACAGGCTAAAAGAGGCTGAAGGGCTGTCGATGGGTAAAACTTACTGAATGAAGGCTTTGTCGAACTCGAAACCAAGGAGCAGGCGGATAAGGCTACGCTAGAGCTCAATGGCACGGACTTGCTTGGGCGTCCAGTCAAAATCGGGCCCGGCGTTGCCAAAGGGAGAGGCAAACGCATAATCGAAAGAGATGCATTATCCTTCAGCAAGAGACAAGGGCCTTCTGCACCTGTTTTCGATCGATGGACAAGAACAGATGCACCAGATCACTGGAAAGAGGAGAACCGTCGATTGATCGTCTCGGGCTTGCCAAGAATGCTTGATCATTACAGTGTCAATGAAGGGGTTCGCGAACTATTCAAAGGGTTCACAATGCATGTGCTGTCGTCTGCCGTTATTGTAGCCACCGGCAACTAACCTTCCTTAGCAACGCTGTCAGCAAGGTCGTCGTTCCGAGCAAAGGTGACCTAATAAGTCCACAACCTCGCGACAACCGGTATCTGTTCGTGGATTTTCAAAGTGCTGAAGAAGCGAAACGAGCAGTAAAAGCAACTGATGGTCGATTTGCATGGGATGTTAAGATTCGAGTCGGTCATGCCAGCCCTCCCGGTTCCCGCAAGGTTGGTGAAAGAGCTGAGTGGGAGACAGAGCAAGAGCTGAACGGATAGTAATACTCCTGATCGTCGAGAACTTGCAGAGCTATTACTAAGTGAAAACAGCATGGCATGATGTTTCAGTCTTACATACTACTTCTCAAGAGATGATTTTGACAGACAGGATTGGAAAGGAAGCCGAGGCTAGTAGTACTAGGCAAGTACTAAAAGATTGCAGATGACCCCCTTCGTCTGAGACGTAAGTACTACTAAGACTAGATAGGATTCGAGGTAGATAGACTATAGTGCTTTTGTTATATATTATATAGTCTTACGGATTGAGTGCCGGTGCTTTGACATGGGATCACCACGTCTTGCCCGTTGAAATTACTGCAATCCAGGACTTCTTTGTTCCCTCAACACAGACTGTGCATGAGAATCTTTCTAGTCCTTCCATAATTAAACTGCGCGGCATCCCAGATGCCATCGGCTTAGTTTTTTTACTGCTAATAGAAGGAATTCCTTAAATGCCTAATACCATAAAATCATCCCCAGCGCTGCCTAGTCTCTAGGGCTCCGCCTTGTCGCCATCATCCGACTCTCTCCGGACATCCTCTTACCACGGTAGAACTCCGCATCTCATATCGAGTATCTTGGTACTTGATGACGTCTTGAAAGTCGAGGTAATCGAGACCCATCTAACCCACTCCAGTTATTGGAAATCACCAGCTCCGTCCTACTAACCTTCCAAAACAAGAAACGCCGTTTTCTTCCGATATTACCTTAGTGGGGTATCAGATCTACTTTCAGATTTACAACCAGCACTGTTTCGTTATTCAATCACAATCTTTGAACCTTGCCAAGCTACCAAGAGAGAGACTCACGAAGCTATGATATCAAAAGTCAACCGAACCGCGATCCACCTCCTCAAACACGCAACAATATATATCTCGTATAAAAACACCATTTACCAATCTCTCCCAGACGTTCTCCGATTACAGAAAGTTCCAATCAAGAACAATGTTTGAAAAAGATCTTCAAGCCCAACCGAAAGCCGAGATTCAGATTGCGGAGATCTAAAACGTCGAGATTAGATCCCCGAACGAAAACATGGCGTCAGTGTTTTTAATACACACTCCCCCCTCGCTCATAGTTATTATGGGTGAGTCCCGTGGCTTTGAGAATTCCATACATATTGTCAATGAACCCTCAGGAGTACATATTCTATTAGATTCTCTTTTCTGAATTGGGATGCTGCGACGAATCTGAGAGATGGAAAAAAAAACCCCGGGAACGTTTTTTTTTCCGACGCGGAGAACTTTACGCAACCAAGAACCAACCTACCTCAGACAGCCACTGGGGAAGGGGTTACCCTTTGTTCAACACACCTATATTTATCAAAGCAATGGCGTTACCTATGGTCAAATCAGCAAGCCCCCCTCCACAACAATCAGGAAACCACCCTCATGGTCATCCCGGTAGAATTGGTGGAAGTTCTATCTACCAGATCACTTGTCCCCCCACCCAGGGGGGGATGCGATACATTTGTCCTTGGACCACAGAATAGAATACTTTTGCAACATGTTTTTTTTATATAAGTCGCGAGCTAGCTGGCTTGTCTTATGGCACATTACCTCGATTTTCGCGAATAAACCCCCCCGTCTCAATGTTGATCTTTCCTGCACCATCACACCCCCCCCCCCCCCCCCCCCATCAACCCTCAACTCACGTGGGCTGTCCGAGTCTCATGGAGCAGCCGCGCAGATCCTACCGGAGGGTGCGAACAATGCTATATCTTAAGATTCTATTTCGAAATTTGAAGTGCTTGGGCGCGGAAATATCCGTAGTCACCGACCCAATCTCCAAAACCGCCCACCTCCCCACCCATTCCCACCCGCAAACCACCCCCACCCTCACCCCCTATACAACCCCTCCTCCTCAATCCACCCCGCCACCCCTCCCGTAACCATCCCCCTCCACCCCTTCCCCCCACCCCTCACCCCCTCCCTAACCCCCGAACTACTAACCCCCTCCACCCCCTCCACCCCCTCAATCCTCCCCGCCCACTCCCTCCTCCCCCCTTCCCCATCCCTCTCCCCCCTCGCCAAAGCCCCCAAATACGCCTCCTGCTCCGCCCGCTCCCCATACCCCACCCGCAGCGTCACCCGCACGCGATGCCGCGCAAACAGCGGCGCCAGCGGCGCTAGGGTGTAGCTGGGCGGGTAGTAGCTAGGGTCGAGCAGGCGCGTCAGGGTATCGAACCCCACAAGCAGGACCTGCTCGGGCGCCGCCCCGGAGACCGGATCAGCATACCGCGCGCTCTCCTCCACCACACGCGCCTTGCCGTGGAAATACGGCTCTTTCGTCACGCCCACGTCCACACTCACGTCCTCCGCCTTCCCCGCCGGCATGCGCGCCACGACCTCGCGGGCGAATACGCCCATCATGGCGAGGCGCTGCTCCAAGGGCGCGGGCTGGGGGGCTTTGTCGGCGTTGTTGATGGCGAGGAGGAGGAGGAGGCGTTTCGGGCCGGGTTGGGCGCGGGGGTCGTGGTGCAGGGCGGTGGTGCAGAGGGAGAGGTGGGCGAGGGTCGGGGGGTTGAAGGAGGAGTCGAGGATGTAGAGGGTTTTTGGGGGTGGGGGGGTGGGTGGTGAGGATGGAGAGAAGGGGGGGGGTGGTTGTGAAGGTTGTGAGGAGGGTGCGGAGGTGGGGGAGGGAGGGTGGGGGTGGGGGCATTGGGGGTGGTTGGTAAGGTTTTTGGGTTAAGGAAAGCCAAGTGTTGCATTGAGATTTTTAAAGTATAGATGACATCATCGTTAACCTGGAAGCCTGCCCTAGAAATGTCATGATCACGTGATGGGGCAATTTCTATGTTGGGGGAATTGGGGTCAGGAGGTGGTGTTTGGAGAATTGCGACTTTGCGAGATGGTTGGGTTGCGGAGGTGATTTCCTGCATGATTTGATCGCTACTATCACAGCGGACTTTTTTGAGGTCGTGGCTAGAGGTTGGGACGTGGGATAGATTTTGTAGACAATGGCTGAGGTGGGGATCTGGGCAGCTGCGAGGTGAGGGTTAGATGTTCTGGAAAGGGAGAATTGCTCGCTTATAAGATACTGGTGTCGAATACTACTGTGGGTTGAGTGGCCTTAGTGTAAGAGAGCAGAGCTTGTGCCTTGTGCTAGATGTGATATTGAGCGAATATTGCATTATTGAGCCTATTGAAGCAAGTGTAAGCACAGCAGAGTTGAGTTGGCATTCACCACCAAAACCTGCCCTAGGCTCCACTTTTTTGAATGTTTCTTGAAGTCGGACTCTTGAATCAACCGGACAGGAGCATCTTCTCTTCCCTTCCAACGTCTATTTGGAAATAGTTACAGCGACCAAACAGACCGTCGGACAAGTCGTTAGAAATGGGATATGTGTGGCCATCCAGAACTCCATCTTCGATCTTGTCATAAAACCAACACTTTTATCGCTCGTTATATCATCTACCAGCTCGGCTCCTCCATGGCATGGATTTTTCACCATGGTGCTTCTTCTATATAAAATAAATTCTCATCAAGGGAGGGTTCCTGCATTGAACAATCCTCGGCCCAGAATAGATCATCGTCCAGGAACGCATTATCAAGTTCCGCTTCCTCTTCACCAAATAGAAGGTCACTCTCCGATAGCCCATCTTCGAGCATAATGTCCTCTCCTTCGAATAATAGATCATCCTCATCTTCTCCCGCGACCTCTAGAACAGTTCTCTGTGAGCAGTATCCCTCATCCAGCATCTCCCGTACCTGGAGGGATTCGTCAACGACGTCCCGGCCCTGGATGGATGCATATCCCTCATCGAGGATGACTTGCGACCCCAGGCTTTGCTCAAAAGCCCTATCAGCACAAGCCCTATCAGCACAAGCCCTATCAGCACAAGCCAGAGGCTTCAATCTCCTAGCTGCTATACCATCGAAAAGCTTACGCTGCGACAGCTTCCAGAGGCGAGCTTTAATAATAGCTGTCAATGCTGAAGTTATATTTTGATGGTTTGCGGGTTCTGACAAGTCCTCAGAGACGTATTCCTCTGGTGAGACGTCAAGCAACCTTTTGATTCTATCTTTCAGCCTTGGCGATCGAGCACGACGGTGTATCAGCGGTATTGCACGGGCTATAGTAGGTAGAAGGGAGTTGCGCTGGGACAATGCCTATTGTTGATTGTCAATACTCGTTTTTTTGCGCAAGTGTTGACGGGTCTTTAAAGAAGTCGCTCACCTGCATGTATCCAGGGCTAAACAGACCGGGTGCAATCTCCGCGAGCTTGGGTCCGCCAGAGCTGCTAAGTAATTTGATATTTGAATGCTTGTATACTATGTTGCCGCATATCATGGAGCGTAGTCCTACATCAATCAATAATGCCAGATCCGTAAAAACGATGTCCGCCATCCGTGTAGAATTTTTGGGTGGGGATCTCTTGCCCCTTGGAGTCGCTATAATGCCTGCTTTAACAGCAGAACCATTTTTGGAACTCTCCGGAGGCGAAGGCCCTTCTTGGGAATCCTGTTTAAGATCCAGCTTCTTCACAGGGAAATTATGCAGCCATAAATGTGGTTGAAGCCGGTTGCTCGAAATCGACTGAGGCTGGCCGATTGACTCCATATTGTTAATTGGATCGCGAAAACCGAATAGCATATCCGAATCCGGCTCATACTTCGTGTTCGACCCAAGCCTCCTTCGCTTTGATGCAGGCGCAGTGGCGGAAAGTTTGAATACGAATACAAGCTTAACTTCATCCACATAGGCATATGGTACGGAAGCGGGAGGGCTGGCATATTGTGCAATTGGAACATTGGGACTCTCAATGTTCATTCTCGAGTTACTACAACTCTGGGAATATGATAGGGCCAACACCAGTTCTCCAAAGGGCAATCCGGACTCGGACGAGTTCTCCTTCGAATGAACTAAGGACGCCTGTAGAGACAGTTGTCGCCAGATCTGAGCTCGCAGTAATTAGTAGAACATCGACATGAGGTAGAGGCAGATAAGCACCTCCGCATTGCAAAGAAGAATACCTAGACCTTCTAGAAACGTTGGTCGGTCGAAATAAGAAGGAACGACTTCATCAATGAGAAGCTGAACGACAACTCGTAGGCCGGCGCCTCGAGCAACCCAGGTGCCTGAAAAGATGATGTTTTCAATCTGCCGAAAAATGGATGAGAAAGGAAATATTGTCGCCAACGGTGAAGAGATCTTTATGGAGCCATTAGTCTCAAGTTTGAGATTCAGTCCAACATAAGCGTGTCCAAGCTTGCCAAGGTCATGATCCACGGATGACATGGCCTATGGCTAATTTGGGTGCGGTTAGGAGAAAACGAATGTTAAGCCTAACAACAGTTAAAGACGCAAGTAATGGGTGATCGAAAAGAGAGCTATCTGAAGGAATTCTGATCGCTTGATCTGTAAGCGCAGAAGATAGTGAAAGACATGCTATAGACGTTTGGTGTGAAAATTCTTGAAAGTAAGGTCTGGTCTGTCTGTTTGTCTGTTCTGCTCCTCTACATCAAGAAACTCGCCATTGCTCTGCCGCTATGTTAAAATATTCACAAGTATGAAGCAAGAGACGGCTAAAGTATAAAGCTGGTCTTATGGGTATTGTTAGTTGGCCGAGATTGTCTGCGAAGGTCATACATCAATATCGGGTATCATCAGTTTCCGCTCAGCCCTACGAGCGCGCCGGCAGACCAAACCTAGGTACTTAACCCCTCCGCCCTCTGATTGTCTTCCATCTCAAGACTTGACAGAAGTACTTTAGAGCTCTCAAAATGCGGCTGGAGAGGTGTCTACGTATTCTGTTATATGCGTACAAACCATCCTATCCAGGCATCGCTGGGAAATCGATCAAGTCGTTTAGCCCATTTAGCACTTCGTGTCGGCGACCAACAGATGGCGTCTACAGAGCTCTCACAGAGATGCGGGTAAAGACTCCTTGGATTGAAGCACTAAGGAAGAAGCAGGCGGAAGGCTTTGATCCGAAGAAGGCATCTACTATCTCAGCGACTCCGCAAGACCGTGATCTGAGCCCAAAGAGGATGGGGGACAGCCATACGGCTATAGTATGTAATACATGCTGGTGTATATTGGAAGCTTCATTGAGACTGACTGACTGATGCAGGCATAGGTTGTTCCATTGGCTCAGGACCCTTGGTTGCTCGACAATTATCTCAATGCAAACGGACAGATCAGGTCCGCTTGACTACAATTGAAGAGACGCATACCATCGCTTACCGAGGTGTAGATTAGGAACTCTTTTCATGGATCTTGATGCCCTATCGGGTATAGTTGCATATCGCCATACTGGCGAATCCGTAACAACAGTCACTGCGGCGGTAGACAGGATCGTTATCAAGCATCCCCTTAAAGAGATATGTATGTTCGCCCATTGCAGATCGGGATCCTTGATATTGATGATTCAAGGTGACTTGGAGCTTTCCGGACAGGTGACTTTCACTGGTCGAAGCTCTATGGAGATACAAATGCAAGTTGCGAAGGCTCCTACAGAGGGTGAGCAGGTAAATAGCGAGGACGTATTACTGACTTGTGCATTTACGATGGTTAGTCCCGTTAATTGATTCTTCTACGTCCCCAAGCACTAAAATATGGTCTATGTAATCAGGTTTCTCTAGACCCGTCGACGAAAAAGTATGAAATGCCGTATCGTCCTGTCGTTCGTAGGCTTACCTTGTCCCGAGATCAGTACCAATAAACCCCGTGCTAGTCGAGACTACGGAAGAGAAACGCCTTTTTGCATTGGGTGAGCAAAACTACAATGCCAAGAAGGCTCTTGCCAAGAAAGCATTGCGAAAGCAGGCGCCAAATGACGAAGAGAGCGACCTGATTCACGCCATGTGGATTAGGCAGATAGAGTACCACGGTGAGAATTCTACACTACCATTGTCAGATGATTCGAGTTCTGACTTTCAAGATCCCAACATTTTGACCCGCAGACCCGATAACGTCATCTACATGGATAGCACTGTGATGCACTCGTCGCAGATAATGCAGCCCCAATATCGCAACCGGCACAATTTTATGATTTTTGGTGGCTTTCTCCTTAAGCAGACCTTTGAGCTTGCGTTCTGCTGCGCAGCCGCTTTCTCTCACACTAGGCCAAGATTCCTTAGCCTAGATCCCAGCACGTTCGAGAATCCAGTGCCAGTTGGGTCGGTGTTGTACCTCACAGCTACAGTTGCTTATACGGATCCTCCGCTTCTAACCTTAGAGGGGAGCGAACTTTCCACTTCGAAAAGGGGAGACTCGGAAGGCGCAGAAATTGCAGACGGGAAACCAGATGCAAAGTTTACCAGGGTGCAAATCAGGATAGACAGTAAAGTCCGAAACGTTGAGCATGGAGAGACTAAACCAACAGGCCAGGTAAGATAGGTGTCTTTCATTGATGCTGAGGTTACTAATACCGTAGCAGTTCAACTATACTTTCCTTGTCGAGAAGGATATCAAGGTTATGCCACGGGGTTACCATGAGTTCATGATCTGGCTCGACGCGAAACGACGGGCAGAGCGTGTTAGTGAGACTATTGAGAATCTAGAAAAGGACGGGATGAGGACGCAAGGTCAGGATAATAGCAAGAAACAGCGTATCACTGAGTAGCGTGTAGTTTATATTCAATGTGATACATATCTCGCAGGAATGGAAAGACAATTGAGCTCAAACACAATTGGAAGTAATGGATAGCCCCAGCTGGATACCGCCGTTCTATTCCGCAACTACATATTCTTGCTGTCGCATCAGCCCTACATTCGGTCAGCCCTATTTGCTAGTTTGCGGAAATTTCCGTGTTTCCAATGTTTGTTGACCGTAACTTTTTCCACGCGAAATAGGTGTCAATGGAATCCAGCAATGGCTACGTTACGTCGTCCAAAGAAATACAGAGAGCTGCTCACTCCTCTCTTGCACCGACGATTTGTGTCTAGCTCAACTGTCTTGGTAACAATATGCTTAGGGATAGCGGCTCTTGCTGGAGGCTCACCATGTGAGCAGAGGTCCCAGAGGTCCCCCAGAGAATGTTACTGATTGATTGGTATAGTCCAATGGTCATGGCTTCCAAGAACGGCCTTAAGAACCGCTTTCCTCTTTATCTCCGCTCTTCTAGTCTTCGTTCTTAGGATCGCAAACATACATTGCGGAGCTAGAAACGCACCCACTCCATTGTCAACGTTCAAAATTTACTATGTCTCCTTCGCCACGCTTCAGACCATTGCATGGTACCTGCTATCCGCATTGATCTTTACGGAAGTCAGTCTATGGTCTGCGCCTGCATCAGCAGATTTGGGGTGGCTTCATGAAGGACGGCAAGTGGAAGGTCTTGGCTTGGAGCCTTGTTCTTGCGACTGACATGGATTTGTAGACCATGGGAACGGCGCAGGCTCAATGAGCGCTCGATCTACTTCCGGAGTTTCTTTATGTTATTGGCACTGATTCAGGCTCTACTCCATATATACAACGATACAGACGGGATATTTAACGATGCCATAAATGCAACTACAGACACCGCTCCCAAGCCACGGCCCCAGATTATGGTTAAGCCACCTGCGCAACTCATAAACAAATTACCTTCGCTCCTGCAAAGCGTGGTCACCCGCTCTCTGTTAGTAGGCTTCATCGGTGGCCCATTCATGTATGGGTTATTCATGAGGAGGACAGCGTGGAGTTGGTCGCTATTTCTTGCGAGGATCGTTTGGGACATCCCAGCAGTGCCTGAGTTATCGTATATACCGCCCTACCACATTCTCTTGATCTTCCGGACCACAATCTGGGGCTTCTTCCTCAGCTTCTTGTGGGATGTATCGAATGCTGCATTTACTGCCTATATCTCTCAGGAACCACTGAAGAATGGCAAGCCTTTAACGGATGACAACCGAAGTCTGATGAACGGACTCAATGCAAAGAAAGAGATGACTAAAGCCTTTGCGTTCTGGGAATTGGCTCTTTTGCAGCGGTTTGCAGATCGGAGGAAAATGATCTACGACGACTTCGACAGGCCAGATGGCTCAGCGTGGACCCAGATCGAAACGGTTTGCCTAAATAATTTGATTTCCATGACGAACCGTATTGCTTTATTCCAGAATCCAGATATAAACAAACCTCCACCTCTGAAAGAAGGTGATCTTCAATCCCTACCCCGTCTCTCCACCCCCCTACGACAAGAACCCATCCTCCAAAATCCTCTTCCACCAACAACCCGCCTCGAAAAATTCGAAACCAAAATCGGCTCGTTCGCCAAATCCTATGGCAACTCACCGCCTCCAAATGTTGCATTGACTCCTCTTGAGCCACGCAGCAAACAGTACCTCGACTCCGCCCGCCAGAAACTTCTTACTCAAGGCCAACAAGAAACCCTGACCCCGACCGGTATCTATGCCCTCTTCAACGAGTACCTTATGCAATTCATCCGTTCCTCGCTTGGTATGCCTTTCCGGCAAAAGTTCAGACGACGAATCTGCGCTGTTGTACTGGGGACTCCGTACAGCGAGCTCAGCATCATTGTTGATAGCATCACAGCACTCAGCTCCTTAGCGTGCTCAAGTGTTGTGGAAGATAACTTTGGTAATGTCAATAAAGACGTTCATTCTCTCATCCGAACCTTCTCAGGTACATGTACAACTCTAGAGAATTTTCTGGAGCAAACGCCGCCGCATTGGACGGATGTGCAGTTTCAAAAGCAGGATAGGAAGGTTGAAGAGGTAGAGATTGTGCTGGAAGTGCTGAAAAGTGGTTTGAAGGAGATGGTGAGGACGTTTGGAGTGTATGCGGTGGAGTTGAGGATTGGGGAAGGTGAATCAGGATGGCAAGGACAATTGCCGGTATGGACGAGGAGTAGTCTGTGATATGGTATCGCACATTCTGTTGTGGCGTCGACGGAGTGGCTAAACCTAGGGGATATCTAAACATGAAGACGCAACGAATGCCCTGTCTACGCTGATATAGATTTCGGGCCCCCATTACGTTTACATGACCAGGACTTTATCAAACTTACCATGTTCACCCACCATTGCTTCCACCTTCGCCTAAGCCCATATCTCCTTTTTGGTAGACCTTCAATCAACAACCTCGCGTTATCGTCCCTCGCTCACATTTTGGCAGCCTTCGAGTTATTGACTTCGCTAACTCGATTTCCGCTACTTTTTCCATGTCAAGATCAACGAGCTTGAAGCATCGGTATGCAAATTCGATATCGAAAGGAATGCTTCGAGTCCTGCAGTTGTTCGGGGATAACGAGACTTGATGCTGACCGACGATATTGGCCCTTAGCTGCTGGAAATGAAACCATAACATGGCTACCACACCCATACTAAATCCTTCCATTCGCCTTGATCCTTTGCGGATACCCGGAGTACCAATGCCATCAACTATGTATGCGAGTCTTCCAATAGATGAGAAGACAGCAAAGCTACGCCTAGTTACACTTTGAAATTCAAACGAAAACCTCCCAAGCACCCTAAAAGCTTTCACCAATGCGGTGGATATACGAACTTCCCTTGCACTCGTTCAAGATAGTCCCTATTTAAGTTTTCTTTCAATGTCCACGGTCATTTCTGTATCACTATTTCCTATGCCATCTTCCTGACCCCATCTCAATACTCGCAGGATTCCTCACCGTCCCCTTTCATAGCATATTCCTCGCTTCTCGGCATCCTCCACGCAACGCATCCAGCTCTCTCACAAAACCCCCCACCCCACCCCAACCGCACCGGTTGTCACGTTCTAACCTAACAGCCGGCTCTCGGACTGTCACTCAAAACTCCAACCCCAATTATCGGCTATCGGGATTACATCTACCTCATCTTGTAACTTGCATCGTACAAGGCCATAACTAACATCGTGGGCGCCGTTACCGGAAAATCGAAATGCAACATTGCGGAGTAAAGAGCTGGAAGTGCGATTTCTCAGCTACACCACGATGTCTGCCCAAAAAAAGCCCGGAGTCGTCTATCCATCAGCTGCGAATAACTTCACCGCTGATGAGCAGCACGCCAACCTCATCCAATCTCCACGCAAAAACCCCCAACCTCACCACTCCCGGCCCTTCCCACACCGACCAATTCAACTTCCCCTTCTTAGACCCTACAAACCCTGCATCTTCCATCCTTTACGGGGCTGAGATTTATTAGATGAGTAGATAAGCGGTCCGGCTGGGAAAAATGGCCAGGTATGGACGCAGGAGCAGCCGGCGCCGGTAGGCGGACTTGCGGTGAGCTTCCAGGCGAGTTCTGCTCGGATCTGGGAGAGAGGTTGTTCAGTTGGAGGACTGAGAGAGCGCGAGAGGGTGGTCAAGTAAGATGGCAGGTAAGAGTAGGGCTGGGTCGTATCCAACCACGAACAGCGCGGTTCGGTATGACATCCTGCCGTACCAACTAAAGACTTCGCTGGCATCCTCGAGCGCTGAGGAACCGGCAAAATTAGATATTCGTGGCAGCTCAGTCGAGTCAAAGGTGCTGTTTCTGCGGTTATCTTGGAAAGACATGATGGGCTAGTGAAGAGATTTCGGAGTGTAACAAGCAAAGGGGGATAAGTGCAGGTTTAGGCGGGGTTTTGGTTGGATTTTTGGTGTGAAAGGTATTTTGCGTATGATGATTGTAGAAGACTATTGTCTAAATATGTGACGATCCTCATCCCCACTCCCCTTGGACCAGATCAGATTATTAACGGATTAGCAACATAATCGAAGATCTTGGTATGTTCATCAGTGCATTTTGATTGCTCCAGAAGGATTGGTGGGGCTGTATTTTTTGGGGGGTTTGATAGGGAGGTGGGACTGACTGATTGGGTGGATGGCTTTTGTGGGTGTCTTTCTTCAGGAGGGGCGACTACGGGGAGGGGATTTGGGGGAGATATGAGATGGAGCGGCGGTGACAGGGAGTGGGGAGTGATGGTTTAGGGTCGATAATCTTATCTGCATACAAAGTGTATGCCCATGACTAAAGGTGACAGATTAAGGGTCAGGGAAATGGAATCGATAATTTCTGTTGATGTACTGTAGCATCCTTCGACCTTCTTACCTGAACACAAACTATGCGTGTATGTCTGAACAGAACAGCTGCTCTAGTTTTCCAACGATGGCTCGTTCTCTCATCCCTCGGCCCTATATCAGCAACAGCCCTAACCCTTCTCCTATTGATTTCCCCATTCCCATCGCTACTCTTGGCTCCTCGCAGCCTCCACAAAGCCCGAATTATTCGCTATGAATGCATCGCAGTGACTTGTCAGACTCGACGCATTAGCATCCTTTGCAATATCCCGGACCGATTCGACATTATCTGGCCTGACATAAGTTGCCGCATTGTCGATGATCTTGTCCTCGGTCATAGTGTGCAAGGTCTCGAGTAACCACATATCTGTCGCCTGCAGCAGGTCCAACAACTCATCTAGCTTTTTCGCGATTTCGTCGTTATTTTCAGAATCATGAACCTGAGGCCAGTCGACTATACGATGTACGCGAAATCAATCATTTGCGAAAGCGCCGTGAATGTCATCTCTTTGACTTGTATCTTCGCTTGATGTGCAAGTAGACGGCCCCACTCACCAGAGAACTGAGCTTTGCAGTAGTCTGACACAGCTGCTAGGAAGATTCTGTGGGCTGGCTTTTCACGGCCTTCGGCCTCGAAGATAACATCAATAAGCTGGCGCTGGTCGCGAAGACTTACAATCTCCTTCATAGCTGTGATCATAGGAGATTCAGTCTGATGAGGGGAGAACCGTGGCGCTCTCTTTGGAGGCTGGTCCACGGATTTGCAACCTAGGGCCCTGAGTAGCTTTTCGTAAGGTATGAGAAATTTTCGTGAGACCTTAATGACGCCTGCATCTACTGGAGAGTTGAGGCAGAGATATTTTGCCGAGGTCAAAGTGTTGCCGAACTCTACTGAGGAGAGTTCAACTGTCTCGGTAGTATCGATGTTGAAGAAGATTTTGGATTCTCGAATGCTCGGAATAAGGATTGCGGAGTTGAATTCTTCTTGAAGGTATTCGTAAGATGCCTGAATATCCTTTACGTATTCTGGAAGATCCTCGTTGCTAATCTGCTTGCACTGAGTGACCATGTATTCCAGGTGCGCAAATACCGTTGCAGCGGTAGGTTTGCCGTGTTGGGGAAGTTTTTCAAGAACAAACCCGACAGGCTCCTTCTTCAGAATAGGGAGCTGACTCCATAATATTCGCACGTCATGCGCCTTGCCTATGCTGAGAAGAGAACAGTGGTCCTGTTTGACTGCCACTTCGCTCATTCGTTTTCGACGATAAATTCGCTGTTTGAAGACGTCGTCCTTCACCCGAAACATTGGAACTAATGCAATCTCCCTCCATATATGATTAGGCCAATCGCGTAGGCTTGGCTGATCCCAAAGCAGATATGCTGCTACTTTTTCAGCATCTTGACAGAATTTTGAAGTCTGACTCGATTGATTAGACAGCCACCGTACTTGAATCGCAAGGGCACATTGAACGTAATCTTCAGAATTGAAAACCTTTGTTGGCCCGCGAGATCGAAGGCCAAGAGACACCCAGTATTCATGAAGAGATCGTGGCTGCATTTTGCCATGAAGGAAACGGGTCGTGTGCTCTATACGAAAAGCAGATTTAAAGATTTCGTCCTCGTGGTCGTATAATGACATTGCCTTGCAAAAATTTCCGTTTCCGTTCGGCGCAATTGCTGTTGAGGGTTTGATATTGTGTTTTGCAAGTTCTTGAACAAACGCAGAGTATTCAGCGACTGAAAATTTCCCGATATTTGTGGGTTGATGATGTTGAGCGTGATCCCAAAGTTCCTTGATTGGCATGACATGGACTTCCAAGGCCTTCAATGGTACTAAGCATTTATCGACTGTCTCAGGAGAGACGAGATTACCCAGGCTTTCTACAACCCACGGCAAAAGCAGCTTCGAGGTCTTGCAGAAGGTGGCCCCTTCCGCATGCAGGTACTTTGCAGCTTTGTCAGAATGCGACGGTTGAAACAGTGGCCACACAGGCAGACGTCGGAGTTCCGGTAGAAATTTGATGGCATGGGTGGATTTCAGGTACTCTAGCAGCATGGACTGCAGCGTCTATACATACATATAAGCCTGTAGATGAGCAACAAATGAAGTAAGAAAAGACTTACTCGGATGGATGCCTCGCTCAATGTTTGTAGTAGGAATTCTTGAATCGGGACCCATTTTTCCCCTTCAACCTGAGACAGGATTCGTACCAATCGTTCAAACGCAGCGCTGCTTGTCAGGTCGGATTCCATTTCTGCCAGAAGAAATGGAACACTAGCTCGATCGACCATATTGAACTCGCCGATCTCTTCACATAATGTGGAGTGCTCCTTCTTGACGGGTTCAACCAGGTACAGGCCTTCATCGAATTGACGTGGGGTTATATATTGCCATTCCTCATTTACTTTGTATCGGTAAATGCTGTGGTCCTCAAGGCCACATTGAGAAATCAGGCCCATAACGGTAGCTTCAGATTTGTCATCCTTCCTTGCCTTGACAAGAATTTTGAGTTTTGTATTGACGTATGTCCAAAACTCCGTAATCCATGTATCCCGGCATCCTCGCAACGCTGAAGGACCAACCGGAGATTGCGGTTGAGCCAGCAACATTCCAAGGTCTCCAATTTCCAGAGACCGGACATTGAATGGAGCTTTCGAAATGTCTTCAATCGGGTTTCTGAAACTTGACATGGTATCACCACTAAACGTCAGCTTCGAGCTCGTCGTGTCCACATGGCGTTGGAATAGCTTTGTATTAACCATAGAATGAGAAGCGAAGCAGAACAACTTCTGCTCTGCTTCCGTTGCCATGAATGTCCACACCTTTGTTTCAATTACCGAAGTAAGAAGTCCTAGAGATCCATCAAGCTTTGGAAGTATCCGGCAACCATCTAATATCTTGAGTGACGACCCATCCGCGCCAGGAGGAGGCACGACAGCTTGAAGAAACTTCTCAAGTGCATCTGATTTACTCTGTTGTCCTTCGCCTGTAGCCAATGAACCTAGAAATTCTTCCAAAACTGTGCAGCTATGTTCAAGGGAAAACAACTGGCAAAGGAAGGCGGGGTTGAGCTCGACAGTAAGACCGGAAGTGTCTGCAGCTTTGATCCGTAGCCATATGTTGCTGGGAGGGTGCACGAGGTTGGGACAGAGATTGGTTAGGAGTGGCCGGAGTTTCTTCGATGTTGATTCCGGGAGGAAATCAAATTGGGCACACCTTATGGAAGTGACAGCATGCAACTTTTTCGTCTTTCCACCCACCCTCTTCTGCGTGGGAGTAGAGCCGAGCAGCAGAGATTCTGACGTTGCTTTCGGGTAAAGTTCATAAGCAATATGCTGGTCGTCCATTATCTTGTCCCAGAAAGCTTCGGCCACGACTTTGGATAAAGGGCTCGAGGATACTCCAGAGGTGGAGGGCCAGAAATTGAATGCTGCCATACCCAGCCTTGGTGCCAGATCTTTCAGAAAGTTCAGATAAAGGTCCGGAATACAACTTGATAGTAGCCACTTGTTCCACCGAGCCATGGTTGCGTCTCTGTGCTGGTCTTCCAATGGTATTGTTCGACGGTCACCAGTTATTGCAAAGCTGGCGTGGTACGAAATTGGAAGCTTTGATGGAAGTAGGGTTGGGAGCTTGCAAAAGACGTTCTGGTCGGTTCCAGGTTGTGATAGGCAGGCAGCGACACCGCACTCAGAGATCTTTTGGGATCCTCTTCCAGGGTTGACTATGTCGATTGGAGATTGCTCAATATCTGTTATGCCAACACGCCAAGTCTCTGCGACTGGTACCTGATGTTCCTGTACAGTCGAGATTCTCACATCACGAAATATGTCCTGTTCAGATCCTTCAGAGTGATCCACTGATACGGACCATTTACATGCAGGTTGACCCCGGATGTTAAAAGTGATGGATTTAACATTCCGCAGGAAAAGCAGAGACTTTCGTGCACTAAGAAGATACTTTTCCAGTAAGGTTTTAGTATTTTTGATATCCACTAGGACTACGTGGTCGGTAAGCGTCGATTTCTTTCCAGATTCTCGGAATGGCAAACGGAAAATGGTACCTTCGAAGTAGTTCAGCTCCTTCGAGTAATGGCAGAGACCATGGAAAGGTGTAAGCTGGTCCTTGCACAGACGACGAGCTGTCTCCAAAGACAACTTGATGCCCGCTTTCCGTTTGCGGTATTTGTTCTTCGTTAGCAGTTCTTGCTGCGGGTCTAGAATTAGGAGGTATCCCCCAGATATCAGGGAAGGGACGTCTGTAAAGTGATACATGGTTAAAGCTCCCCTACCAAACATGCCAGTGGTGGTCACATCGTCGCCCTTGCCGCCCTGTCCAATATCCTTGAATCCGGCGAAGTCTTCGTCCTTGAAGACTGTAGTATTAATTAGCTCCTGATCAGAAGGTTTGGAAATAATATGATGCGTAATAATCCCGTTACTAACCTTCGTCGTTGTAGGCGAAAAGCGCGGGCCCCTGTAGAGTCTTTAATTCACTCGTCAAACACGCCAATGATTCGTGTGAACCGTTTTCACATTCGTCAAGAATCCAAGAAACCGCGGTGGCATGACAATCGTCCGCATTGGCGAGGAATTCATTGAAGGTGCTGTCGATAGGATACCGCCCTAACGTGTCGGAGATGACAGTCGACAGTGTTTCCCGTGGAGTGTATTCGTCTTCGTCCCCATCATCGACTTCTATCTCCAGCCTAGTTGCACGATCTAATGAATGCTCAATTTCGAGTCGTTGGATAAGGTCGGCAGATATAGCGGGGTGAGTAAAGTTGAACGCAGCAATCGTTCCGGTCATGACTCGGTCTCCGTATACTATATCAGACATTGGTCTCAAGATGGATTCGGTGTCTGGAATCAAGATATCGAGAAGTTCTTGACCTCCAGCTAGGCGAGCAGCTATCTCGAGCGAACCAATTGCCACATCAAGATCAGACCCCTCAAGTGGACCCTGACTGGAATCCTTCAAGAGAGCCTGGAGGCTTGAAAGATCTTGGACGCTCAGTTCGTTACGAACATTCAACTGTGCAAGTAGTTCCACATGCTCCGTCGCAAAATGACTATCTACCTTATCCAGGTATGGCGCTAAAGGATACCGTAGCAGAAGCCTACTTGTACCAAAAGTATTCTTCGGCACAAGATAGTTTCTTTGAACGCCGAGGATGCAGGCTTTCGACCTCAATACAGAGTACTCGACCGGACTGAAGTTGGACTGAATATAATTGAGGACGTGGTCGACTTTGCCATGATCATTGTCTTGCAAACAGTAATCCAGCTGCCGTAGGATTATGTCCAAGTCTATACGTTCCCAGCCAAGAACGTGTTTCCATCCCTTGCTGACGGAGAAGCGAGTCGTCCCTAAGATGTAGTGAACAAGATCGTGCTCATCTAATCCACGACATTTGCGGGGCGAGAAGAGAGTCATAGCCGATCCCGAGACTGGATTTGCGGGAAGCCATCGGAGTGTTCGAAACTTGGAAATTGAGGACTCCGACAAGCTCTGATCCTCACGAAACGGGAGCTGAAGAAGGCACTTGACATTGGCCTCAAGGATCATGACATCAGCACTGCATTGAGAAAAATACTGTACGCGCTCTAGCAGTGTGTCCCAGTTTGGCTTATGCCTAAGGCCGCACGCTTTTAAAGCGTCCTTGTGTCGTTGGAAAAATCTAGGACAAGGGAAAACATCCTCGTTCCCAAAATAGAGCTCCGATAACGAAGATTTTGGGTCTATCATGCCTGATAAACAGCGGTATTGTCTTGTGTGCACATTGTCACTAAGTGGAAGTGGAATGATGGGAAGTTTTGAAACTTTCATTGCCCATGAGCCAGTTGCGAATCGCGAATGTTTGAAAGTGAAATCGATGAGCGCTTCTTTTGCTGTGACCATAGGGCCGTCTTGTACTGTCACCGCCCACGGTAGGAGATGTTGTTCTAGTAGATCGAATATGTCTGTTTTTCCGATTAGATTGAAGCGTTCGACCAGGTATCTTTCACCTTGGTTGCTCAAATCGTACAATGACACCCCGGAGATCGCAGGCATTGGCGGGAGATCCATGGGTGCTTCAAATGTGTGGTTGGAGTTTTGGTTATTGCTTCTGAGGATGTCACCGCGGTCGTTGCTGCACTGAATATCAGATATAGTGATGGCTCGTTCCGTGAAAGGAGGCAAGGAGGAAATCATGCTGAATATAGGCAGGCTTCTTATTTGACCCGCAAGATTGCGTTCGTTGGTGTTTAAGCCTCTATTTCTGGTGAGCATCTCAACGTGTTGCAATACAATATGTTTTTGCTCGGCAGATGCTGTCAACAAAAGCTCTTTACCCGCGACCAGCCAAGTCAGAACTGTTTCGAGATGATCAACACATGCGCCATGTAACTTTGGAATTGACCTCGCACTCTCTTGTAAGAGCTTCACGGCTACTGCCGGTAGCAGCTTAGCGTCAAGTATCGGAGGAGCCGCGTCAGGATCTCTTTCCACCATGTTCTGTGCGACATTGAAGAGTGGTTCGCCCTTACTAATCATCAATAGTGGCTGAGAACCGAGGGCTGGAGCATATCGACGAAGCCGAAGGCTATTCGTGGGTAGAAGCCACAAGTCATCTAACTGTGAAGGCAGTTGCTCCCCCTCCTTTAATCTCGCACAGATCCATGTCCATACGCTGCCGATGATCTGCTCATCATGCGTTGAGGGGCGTAATGTCCAAGCCTTTGGCCCATCAGACGGCTCAATCGTAGGATACATGATCGGCCAATCTTCTGATAGGTCCGCTAACCTACGATAACGGATTTTTGACGACACAAAATTAATGTCTCTCCTTAATAGTCCTAGCGTCTGGTTTGTCAGACCATTGATGTCAAGTGTTCTCGCTTTCCTAGTGTCGGCAAAGAGCTCCATCTCTCTTGAATCACGTGCAAGCAACAGGTCACATTCCCTAGTTGAAGCCAGCGAACCATCCAAGGTAGGCCAGAACACAATACCCTCAAGATCCTCATATATATTTCTCCCGGAGCTACCGTCAGACATTTGTTGCGCATCAAGTAGGCAGAATTCCAAAAGTAATTTTAAGAGTGGGCGTGGCATCTTCGGCAATGCGGAAGCCGTGTGATAACGTAGACATTGTCGTACTGTTTTGGGTGTCATCCAATTGATCTGGAAAGATGCTGAACTTCGCTGCTGTAACTTCTCGTATAAAGGTTCTTCGAGAAGGACCGCTGCTACTTGTGCTTCAGCCAACGCCGGGGCATATTTGACGGTTTCAGACGTTGTGGTGGTAAAGAAGCCTTCCTGGACGGAGACGCATTTCTTCGCAGTGGGCCAGACTGACAGCTCTTTCTTTAGAATCTGATCAATCACATCGTCGTCTAGCCTATTCCATTGATCATTTGACAATTCTGTCACCCTCGGCCAGAGACTGAAACCTTCCTTGTACCAGGAGTCTGAGCTTCGATATAGTAGAAGGTCTGCCCAAGCGGAGGAAATGCAGTCCGTGAACAGAAAATTGTTCCACTTTGTAGCGAAGTCTTCAGAGCCAGGAGATTGTCCCGAAGAGGTGAGACGACCACGGTCTGGGGTTATTGAGAATAGACCATGCAGATGAACAGGGTGGTCCGTCAAGATTGGTAGTCTTAAGGTAGAGAAAAGCCGTCCCATAAAACCTTCGTGGTGCTGTTTCAAGATTAGTGAATTAGACAATATTGAATTGAACTTGTGTGAAGACCGTCCATATGATCTGATGCCGATTGAAAGTTGGGGGGATTTTGACTAACCTCTATAGGGGCAGCCACAGCCACCCACCCAAAAAGCTTTCGCTCTTGGGCCCATTCGTCCAATTCCTTGTTCCCACTCGACCTCGTCATAGTATGATGGACCAAATATCGGTAAACTATAGGGACATCACCTATGGTAAATTCTACATCCAGATTGAAAAGCTTAGATAGGGAATGTTTCGTGCCTCGCTCGGTGGTGGGTGTAAAAACCTCTTTGAAGACCACAGGTATTTCTTGGCGTGCCCTATGCGATTCAGCATTCATGAGATTGTTACCCGGTGGAATGACAGCAACTGACTTCAGGCTCCTTGGACAATACTGAAGTATCTTCGCTTCCCAAATAACATCGTCATTGATACGAACGGTGACCTTTTGGATATGTTTGAGGAACAGCAAGCCCCCTTCTCTGACTTCTCGCCCAAATTGATCTAGGGCATCCTTGATTTCTTCGATCGAAATCTCGCGCGCAACGATCTTGCTAGTTATAGCTTGACCCTTAGTCCGAAGCGGAATACGAATGATCGTCTCGTCCATCTCTTGCGATATATCAAGGTTGAACGCTCGAAATGTCTGTAGATGGTTCTGTATCTCCTTGTTTTCTCGCTTCTTGACAACGTCCCATGTGGGACCACCAGGCTGCCCTGACTCGACAGACCATTGTTCATGGGGATCGAGCAACAAAAGCCAGCGACGAGAGTATACCCATGGTCCATCCGTCCAATGGTAGACGGAATTGAAACCCTGGCCATACTTTCCTGTTGAGGAAGCTTCATGTCTTTTACGGCTGTCCCCAACGGAAGAGAGACTGGCGAAATCTTCATCTCTGAAGACACTGTTATTCCGCGCTAACAACGCCGGTCCCTGATACTCCTTCAGGCCATCATAGAGTAATGGGCCGTTTGAATATGTATTGGTATCTAGAACATACTCAACAATTGTTGCACCGGCGTCGTCTGCGTTTTGCAGCAGCTCCCGCAAACAAGTACCCGGTGGGTAGGATTCGCTATCGATAACCTCAGAGTCAGCATTGCCTCATGAGGTTGCAAGATGAATCTCATGACGGATCAAGAAATGGAAAAGGGAGATGAAATGTCGATGTGCTCCCGAAACATGCCTGGAGACTCGAGATCAGGGCTCCAAAGAAAGAGAATCAACTCTGCACACACGTACCATATAGTCCTCAGCCCAGTGGTTATTGGCTGATGCTGTTGATCCGTCAGCTGAGTTCGAAAAGACCGACTCCCAGGATGTCGGCCCACTTACCTGATGAAAATTCTTCACCGCTGGCGGGGGCGCCATGTTCTGTTTACCTGACCAATAAATCGAAGACGACGGAAAGAATTAGAGCTGTGTAAGGATGACCTTGAGCTAAGTGATCAAGCACACACACTGCATTGAGAGTAAAGCGCCTTGTTTCGTGTTGCTATCTTATGGAAGAGGACGTTCCTTGGTAGGTGAGGAAAACAAGTGGTCTGGTACTACTTTAGAGGAATAATTGAGGTGTTGAAGGCCTACCTGATTCACTGCAAGCGCACGTGGTTGGTAGGCATGGCTTGGATGTGAACAAGAGCCTAATCTGAGGATTTTTGACTGAAAAGAGGCTATGGATTAAGACATTGGCAGAAACATCAGGGAGATAAACGTGAAGCAGATTTCTTTGAAAGGTATTCTAAATGAATCTTCAGTTCCAGATTCAAGTACTCGTAAGCCAATAACGTTTGTTTGTACTCCCGTGGTTTACTGAGCCCGTTTGCCGTGGCTTCAGCTACTTCTTTATCTATTTCAGACATTCCCATGTAGACTGAAAGCTGTCCCATTGGATGATGCATTAATCCGAGAAGAACGTTGTGTCTCAGCCTTGCTTTGCTGCAGCTGTGCCTCAAATCCATGGCGCTTGATGTTTTAACCAGGGCGAGAGAAGCAATCACCTCAGTACCGTCTGAATCAGACAGAGGGGAAGAACAGGAGGGGTCAGTCCCCCAAAGATAAGACCTAGGGTCTAAATTGCTGTTAATGCTGAAGAGTGTTTCCAAGGAAATACTGATAATCTGATAAGTTATCGCTATCCTTAAAACGGCTTCAGCCCTACGTTCATTTCCAGCTTACGGGAAAACGGGACATGCCGGACCATGTCGCGATGAAGCCTGCCCTGATACATCTTTGAATGTTCAAGCATCCGTAATTTCTGGAGGTGAGCAGCCTACCGATAGCGTGGTTCTTTTCAACATGTCTCTAGTCAATGTCTGGCATCTGCGAAGGGTAGCAGAGGCATCAGCAAAACCATGTGAAATGGTATGCTACAAACCTACAACGAGCGTACTGATTACCCCGGACAACAAGGTATACAAGCATACAGCGCTCCGGACGAACAATGCCCAGCTAACATACATCCTAGGATCATTTCTATATCTGTCAGGGTCACTTAAAGGACAAAGGCTTCGCCAGCCCAATCATTAATGCAGCCGAAGCCGCGGCCAAAAAGAAGGAGGACATGGATCGGGAGATTGAGTTGATAAAGCAAGAGTATGAAGAGAAAATGAAGAAGAAGAAGAAGTCGAAGGAGAGCAAAGCTGAGGAGAAGGAAACGGACAAAGACAAGGATAAAAAAGACGGAAAGAAGGAAGAGGAAGACGACAAAAAGGCAGAGAAAGAGAAGGACGACAAGGTGAGCCATCATGAGCATCATTCGTAGCGGTCGTGAATATTTATCAGTATGTTACAGATCAAGGCAGTCACTGGGCGGCCGGTTGCCCCCACAGCTGAGGATGTCCCTCGCATCTATGCGCTCAACAAGGTCTTCTATCAGAAACGGCTAGATCGACTGAGAAATCTCGAGGTTGCCAAAAGGAATCGAGAACGTCTTAAGAATCCTGCCCTGTTCCCCAGCGTACCCAATGGCAACCCGGACTGAGCTATCGTTATTTGCCATGTCATCTCGGCTGTTTGTTCAGGACGCCATGCACCCATGCATATTGCTACTTTAATCCAATATGTCATCTTGCGCCCAATACCTACACAATAGAACACGATCGGCCATGAGTTTCTCGTACTGCTCTGACAGTACGCATATTCACCTGCACGCTTCGCTCCCTTGAGCTCTCCAGAGACACAATGAACACGAGCATGGTATAATCGACCACAAGATTAACATGCATAGCTCGTTAGCCGAACTGCCCAATGCGTCGAGCCACTGCAGTCTTTGGTCCACGACTTCGGCTGTTGTCTTTGCTATCAACACTTGCTTCTAGATCGGAGGCTGTCGAATGGGAGCAGCAATAGCTTCAATTGGCAATGGCCAATGATAAAATTTAGGTACAGAAAGAACCTTATCACGGTTATTGAAGTCAAAGGTATCCATCGCCAGCAGGATCAGCACTATCGTCTCAGTAGTCATATCCACAACGACATTTACCTACCTGATACGAATGCCCCGAAGCATTCCGTCTGAGGGGACATTGACTTTAGACGTTGACCAATACCTGCTGTGTGGGATACGGTCAGATCCGGAAGCACTAAAGACTGTGCACCTGCCGACCCAGTTGTTAAGTGGTTCTTTGGGGGCCTCTGTCTCCGCCATTGGCGCAGGCCTCCGAAAAAAAGAGTGTCAGCGGTAGTGCCAAGTGCCAAATTACTACGACAAAACCTATGAACTACGCTATCATGCTTCTTTGATCCTTATCAGGCGCAAATTGTGACATTAATCCTTGTTCTGGGGTGCGTTCAGCAGGCGATATCTAAGGCAGCCTTTACCGTTAAATCAACCCCCAAAAATCAACAGCGGCACACATACCAGGTTCTGACATCGCTCCATTCCATACCAAGAAAAAATTGCCTGAAAAGAACTTGTGCCGCTGGGGGTCAAAAGATAGTAATCATGGCAATATGGGGGCCAATTCTCTTTCCGAGTGCTGACTGAAACGCCTCGCCAGAAAGCCCTCTTTCCGGCTCCGTGCCCACCTGCAATCGGTTAGGTCTTACATGAAGTATTCCAAATCCAGCAGCGGCAGGTCCCTGAATAAACAATATAAGAGAAAGTCTATCGGTCTTTAACGCCCTCGGCAAAAAGAGCGTCATCCTGCTTAGGTTACCAACAGAAACCACGGAGCTATCGCCGCAACATCCTCAGTGATGAGAAACGTGCAAGGGCTTACGGAACCCGACGTCTTCTCATATGCTGATCTTACCTAAGCTGGCTGATATGAGAAGAATGGCTTACGAAGGATTGTCTTAATCTCCAAGCTTGATAATTACATCTGAAGTTGGTGTTGCATGACATCCCCAATTATCAGATTTAGAATCTCGAGGACAATTGACCGCCAAATTGTTGGACATCAACTCAAACGGAAGGAATCTCACTCATCGGACTTATGATATGGGTGCCAAAGATATCTATCACAGTAAGACCTGGCTATGACGATATTCAAAACTCCCGCCTTACCACATCGTTACCAGAAGGATATCGCTATATTAAAGATGGGTATACATACGAAATAATTCCTGTTGGTTTCAGAACGCCTATCGATACGAAGAGGGATATCGTTGTATGAAAATATCGTTATAGAAGGGTTCTTGCAGTGACATTTTGCGCGAACGATTGTTGCCAATCACATTCAAGCACAACCATCCTTCTATCCACCTCGATACGAAAACCTGCCAGAAATACCATCAGAAGCCATCTTCTCCATCAACTCCTCATTACATCGTCTTCCACTTGTACTTCCTCCATTAATATCATATTCACAAGAACGATTAATGCACGCAGTCCACTCCCCCATAAAACAATTAATTCCCACATGAGCAACTCTGCTTCTCAACACCCCTTCGTAAACAGGCAAAAAAAGAAAGTCTACACACCGAAGCAAAAAAACATCCCTATACCCAAAGACAGGCCTACCTACCTACCTACCTACCTACCCACCTACCCACCCACCTACCTACCTACCTACTCACAGCCCCCATCACCTTCAGCAAAACCCATATATCAGTACACAGAGAGTGATACATCCATATCGTTTCGTTGGAAATCCTTATAGGGGGAGAGGGGGGGGGGGGGGGGGGGGGGGGTTAAAAGTTTT
>JAABUH010001048.1_pt1 | contig 33926 bp, 45 predicted proteins | sample 5559121 | NCBI WGS metagenome assembly JAABUH01 (sample SAMN10711871, study PRJNA513364) | rock metagenome | isolation source: Antarctica rocks | place: Antarctica: Victoria Land, Battleship Promontory nord | collected 2015-12-28
AAGTATTTAATTAGTGGGAACGGGCAAGTTGCTGGGGAGTATGGGTTAGGGGGAAAAGCTTGGAAGCATGAGAGATTGGCTTTGGATTTGTGAAGAATGAAAGTGGCGAAGCCCAGTGGTTGTGACTCTCAGGTTTAAAAAACTCCACCTGAGTGCTAGATATCGAGAGAAGCCTCAAAAGTATTTCAGATACGTGTTTGCTGTTGTAAATATCACATTATTCTATTTATCGCGTGACTCGTGAGTCGCTTTCGAGAGAATGCGCTAGTAGCCTTAAATCTAAGCGAGGCGCACGGTAACTTACAAGCACCCAAAAAACTGAACCACAACTACCACAACACGACAACACCAACCGCAAAGATGGGTAAGTTGCTTCGTTGCTGAGTCTTCATTCAGAGGCCTTACCCTGTGGTTCCTCTTTGCAAGGAACCACGCAATGGGCCGGCATCAAGAACCATGAGACGAAACGTAAGGGGTCCTTAGCTGACATGTAAGTCGCATAGGTATCGACCTCGATGACCACCACGTCCGCTCCAGCCATCGCAAGGCACCCAAGAGCGACAATGTCTACCTCAAACTACTCGTCAAACTCTACCGCTTCCTAGCTCGTACGTCTTCTTGCCCCCCCAAGTAGTATTACCCTCAATCTCAATCTAACCATATTCGAATCAACAGGCCGAACAACCTCGCCCTTCAACCGTGTTGTTCTTCGTCGCCTCTTCATGTCCCGTATCAATCGCCCTCCCCTGTCACTCTCACGTCTCGCCGCTCTCTCCCGACCCGAGAAGACCCTCGTTGTCATCGGCACCATTACCGACGACACGCGCTTGCTCACAGTCCCAAAGCTGACCGTAGCAGCACTGAGATTCACGGCGACTGCGAGAGCGAGGATTGAGAAGGCCGGAGGAGAGTGCTTGACCCTGGATCAACTTGCTTTGAGGGCGCCGACCGGGGCAAATACGTTGTTGTTGCGAGGACCTAAGAACGCGAGAGAGGCGGTGAAGCACTTTGGCTTCGGCCCACATAGTGGAAAGGTGAGTCTTCTGATAGGTGTTTCTTGGTGGGGTGGGGATGACTTGGGCTAATCGGATGGTAGAAACCATACGTTGAGAGCAAAGGCAGGAAATTCGAGCGCGCTCGTGGAAGGAGACGCTCCAGGGGTTTCAAGGTCTAGACGGTGGATGGCTAAAAGACCAAGGCTGTGTCATTGTGCTAGACTTGATGTTATGGAATGTGCTAGTATGAAGAGCTTATGGATCGTCTTTAGAAGCAATCTAATTGCTAAAGATGCTAGCCACAGCAATGGAAAATTGATATCCTTCTAACCTAGAGAACAAGCCAACGCCCAAGTTTTGCTACTTAAATCTTTGATACAAAGCAAACTTATCAGGGGTGCTAGCACAGCTGCCAAACCCTTAATATTGCAGTGGCGTTTTAATGAGGAGAACCGGGAGGGGAATGTCAAGGTAGGCATAGGATCTGGTCATTGAAGTGGATTCGAGTCAGGTAGCCAAACCGTCTGGAACCGGATATCCAATCTCCATACTAACAAGGGCCTGATCGTTGAAGGGTCGACATATACGTTTCGAGGCATTTGCGAGTCAACCTTCCTAACGATAAGAAACCTATGCATTCCGAAGCAATCCATTTCCCGTCGCATCTTTCTTGATGATTCCGCATGTCCTTTCTCATCCTTAATCTGCTCTTTCCGGTTCTCACGCTTGCACTTCACCACCACCCCTGGGAATTTCCCCAAGGCTTCTCCTCAGCGACCAAAATAGAGCGGTGATATGGATGAACCACATTCTCAAAGCACCCTCTTTTCCCTCTACCTTATTCATCCTTTCATTTCTCGGTACAAACAAAATCCATCTTCAACCTTAGAAAAAATAGCATTCTATCATTTCATGAGATATATATTTTAACATTAGACCTTTTGATTCTATCAAGCTGCAAGCACGGAAGCCATGACTCGTCTGGCGCAGAGTGTCACTAGATAATTCTGGCCGTCGGCTGCAATGTGTCAGGGATATTTATCTCTTTGGCTTTTCTGGTTGGTGGGTTCGGGTCTGTTTTGATTGCGGGAGGTGTTGCTGGGTTTTGGGTGTTGAAAAAATGGGGGTTCGGAGGGATTCGTGGGGGGTTGCTGATGGGAATGGGAAATGTTTTAGTTTGCCTTTTGGTAATGGGTCGTGGCTGTTGCGCAGGGATGGTGTTGTTAGTGTGCGAATTCAGGACTGAATACGCCAGTGCAGTAACAGCATCATCCCTCACCTCACTCTACCCGTCCAACCCATGCTTTCCAAATGCAATATAACCGTGGTAGCTGCGCTTTCCATTCTCGCATACGTCAAACCGATCTTCAATTCCTTGCACTTCAGGTTTGAAAGATGGATGTATGTTGGGCTTTGTCCGTTTCTCTTGGGAGGCAGTTTTATGGTAGGTTGTGATAGAAGTATACCACTTCACATAGTCAGCCTACTGTCACAAACGAGCCAGATCAAGATTAACATATGCCTTTTCTATGCAACACCTTCTATCTTGTATTCGCGAGTCAATACATAATAATTTAGATGCGTGTAGATATTGAAATTAAACCATTCTAGGTACATCGCGGCCCCATGCGATTTACATGCGCCGACGCCAGTATTGCCCGCTTTACCTGCAAATGCCCGCCAACTCCAGCAGAAAGCACCTGGTGGAGAGCGCTTCCTGAGCGCCATTATAGAGGACTTTTCTTGAAAGGGAAAGGATTGGTATCATGTATGCATTGTTAGGTATAATGGACGCGTTACACTCGGTATCATTAGCGAGCCCAAGATCTTGCAGCCTTCGATCAACAACCGCGAGCCGAGCCTTTTCATTTATTTGGTTGTTGCAGGTTGCAAAAGCGTCATAAGACGGCGTCTCCTTGCCCGAGTAAGAAGTCCCTGGTCATTTCATAACTCAACCAGCTGCTGGCCATGCTTGGCGCGACCTTTAGCAGGTTTGGCACGATGCCCTTGTAGAGCCCACGGAAACCTTCCTTGCGGATGATGATGGTGATGGCGTGCCATATCGATTTGTATTGGAAGCCTATGCCAGTCATGCTGTTGATTTGGAACCTTCGGCGGAGAACGTCACTGTCATTCATTAGTATATTGGTACGAGCACGAATATGCTTTGGTGGTTCTCACAAAGGATATGTGCAGGTTTGGGCTACAGCACCTGATATCGCACCAGCGCTTAGTTTGCGTACATTCGTCGGGTTCTTATCGCCCTCGGGCGTGAGCCATTTCCTCACAGATTCGTACGTCATGAAATTCAGACCGACCTTGACCAGAGTCAGCGGACGAATAGCCTCCAGGATAAGAAAGCGGTGCTTACATATGGTGCGACGCCAGCCACGGTCGGGACAATACCTCTGTAAAGCGCGAAGAACCCACCTTCAGTCTTGTACATTGTAATCAAGGTTGCCCACATCCCCGGTAATTTTCTTCTCGGAGCATCTCCTAGGGCGGCGAACGACGCAGATTGTATCGAGAGTCGTGTTCGAACAATGTCAAGGGGATATGTAAAGGTAACAGAGGTAATGCCAGCTGCGCCACCACATACGAGTCGCCGTATTGGGGACAGATCTGCTCCAGGCGAGGACTCTGCAAACTACACCGCGCAGGCATTAGCACGCAGGATTCAATGTTCTTCCATCTATCCACTTCTCAAATTTTTTTTTTTTTTGCGGATTAGACGCACACTCTTGTAAAAGTTGTAGCTCCCGAATTGCACCGCCGAATACGGAACAATTCTGACACAATTTGTACCGTTGCCCCTCATAAGTCCTCTCCAGCCTTCTTCCTTCCACATTTTCATCAGACCTTTCCCGACCGAGGTTTTGTATTCGTTCCGTCCAGCACTCTGTATTTGAAATAAAATTTTCAACCGCTCGAGCGGAGAGACCACGGTTCTCGACACTGCACCGGCTGCTCCCCCGGCTAGAAAAGCGGCGAAAATTGGTTGTGATACTGTATTTCGTATCGTTATCAGCGACGACAGGGGAGTAGGCACATGATCTCCTCCTGACCCAGCCACGGCCCGGGGTGAAGGAGATTTCCTATCCAAGCTCATCGCGAAAGCCGAATGTGCCGACGGGCGATCTCAGGATAGCCTGGCAGGCAGGGTTCCGAAGGGAAAGGTGTGCGAGAGACACTCGTCTGCTTTGAACTTTATGGGTGTAGACTCCTGTTCGTTTCATGGGTCGCAGTAGGTATGATCCGATGTGTGAACTGAGCGTCAAACTTTGGTAATCTAGGTGTATGCGACTTAGGGCGGCGCGGGCAAGAGAAAAAGAAGTCCCCCTTTTCGATTATGAGCGTATTGTCCATGAAATACGGGTAAGGATAATAACGAGTTTGATATCAATGTATGGAGTAGTCATGAGATGTTTGGATTAAATGAAGATCTGAGTAGAGCCTTACGGGCGTCTAGGCGTTTACAATAAATCGGTCAGGGGTTCTACCGAGGAAACCCTAACAAGCTATTTTTGGATATATATTTCCAGGGAGCCAAAGACAATACAGCAATTGTGAGGCAAAAACCGCTTGATGTGAGCTCAAGAGCTCATACACACGAAGTACACTCACTGCATAGACAGCTGTTTTATCATGAATATATTCAACCAAATATGTCCTGGACAGGCTGACTCATCAGCCGCTAGCTCAGGGCCTTTTCTGCAAACAGGCCGAACAGCTCTCGACACCTTTCCCTTACCATTAAACTTAACCGCCAGCTTCATCACACTCTCAATAACCAATAAGGTACTCTAACAAGAACTCCTAGCAGATCCTAAGCTTTGAAGCTGTCGGTATGTCTCGAGGTGGAGGCACAACGCTCTACGTCACCGGCTTCGGTCATGGCACACGCGCCCGAGACCTTGCCTACGAGTTCGAACGGTACGTCAATCACGGACAATAAGTCGAGCGGCAAACCCCCGAACCCTCCTTTCTCGTCGCTGTTGTACCGAGACATGACTCGATGCTGCGTTGATCGAAACCTTTCCCTATCATCGATCGCTCGCTCGCTCTTCACCTACCTCCCTCTCCCTTCTCCATTCCAGCTCCATAACCGAATGCTCCCATCGATAGCGATACGCCTATCGTGTACTCTCGTCGTTATTCTACTCAGTCTACGTACTCAGTCGAACCGAATCTGACAAGCGTAAAGTTATGGGCGCCTTGTGCGTTGCGACATTCCAGCTCCAAGAAGTGCTGCCAGTCGACTGTGAGTTGGCCGATCTCGGGCATCCTTGATGTTCAACGACGCATGTTCGCTAACACGGCAAGTAGGTTCGCCTTTGTTGAGTATGAGAGTCGCCGCGATGCAGATGACGCCTATCATGAGATGCACAACAAGCGCTTGGGGCGAGACGATGTGTTGAAGATCGAGGTAAGTTCACCCTTCAGACGTGATACGCCTGAAACCTTGGAGTACAGAAAGCTTATTTCGCAATCAGTGGGCTCGTACTCCTCCTTCGGCGTCTTGGCGGTTTGACTCTGGACGTGATCCTGGACGTGATCGTGGTCCAGCTCCTCGTGGTGGCCGTGAGCGCTCTCCCCGTCGAGGGCGTTCTCCATCCCCAGCCCGTCGCGGCCGTGGCGATTACTCCCCTCGAAAGGATGACCGTCGTGACCGTGACTATGAGAGACGCGATCGCGATCGTTCACGAAGCCCTGATGATAGAGACCGCGAGATGAAGGATGTCCGTGACCGCCGCGATGATGATGAGCGCGAGAACGGAACCAATGGTGAAGATCACAAACGTAAGTAATGCCGTTATGGAAAGCCAGAAGTCAGGTTCGGAGCTAATTCGAAACCTATGTGTAGTAAAAATGGAATCCCCTATCCTAGCTCACGATGAACTTGATACTGCTGAATAGATGGATAGCGATCATCAACAGCTCTTCTAACGATGGCATGCTACAGAGCTTGGCCATTTACTATATGGATATGGGCTGATGGAAGCCCCTAACTTCAAGCACGGAACGATTTAGAGCTGTGGAAAAGTTTTAGATAGGTCAAGTTTCGGGGTCCGTTTCCTTTATGCTTGTTCTCCTTCTTTCGCTTGCCACGGAGGTCAATAGAGATTGTACTAGGGGTGTTGTTTTCTAGATGACTTCATCCAAAATACCAGCAGCTCGGTCCACCTCTTCGATCTCCTCCGACGGTCGGCCGGTCGTTCATTCCTTCTTCCTGTATTTCCGTCGAGGCGCTTAGATCAGAAAACTTGTTACCATAGACCTACCAGCTTCTTGCTTCGCTCCGCCACATCTACCCCGTCGTCCTCCGCCCGCGTCCTGCCTCGCCCTCAATGATTCCACTCGCCTCTAATTCAGCTTCGGCGCCGAAAGCGGAAAACGATTGGACTTCGAGTCAGTCTTGCTAACCTAAATATCATAGTGAAAACATGTAAGTCTATGTTCGGCGGATAAGTCTTTGTTCATCAAGAACAGGTTCAAACTTTTTTGGTGCTGGTTGCAATGGCACAGTGGTAGCCTTCTTAATTCTCTTAGATGGCTTCCGTTGTATTTTTGGGTAAAGGTAAGTTAGGTATAGATAGAAGACGGAGCATATACGGAGGAATTAAACATCCGATCGTTCCAAATCTATCCACTGACCAATGCTGTCTCTTATCTTCACGCGTTCCGTATGCCAGACCCAACCCCACGCACCTTCCCAAGGCTATCCTCCAGAACCCTTCTTAGCCTCCATACTTCCGCATGGGCTTCTAATTGAAAGGCTCAAAGACTGTCTCGCGCACGTTATATGACGCGCTCTCCTTCACCGCAGACTAGCAAACCACATCAGTTATACCGCATCCTCCAATCCGATGCTCCCCTTCGCTATACCCCACCCTACCAACCAGACACTAACCCCCCTTCAACCCCTCCCTAACCGCACACGTCTTAAATCTCTTCTCAAACTTTCCCACCTCAGAACCCCAAGCAAAGACTTCTCCCTTTCTCCCATCCCCCCATTCATCCCTCCAAACCCCATCTCTTCTTCCCTCGCCCCCGCCCCCCCCTAAATATCTCTCCGTACACCATTCACCTCCCTTGTCCCAACCCTAACCCTAAACCAACCTTTCTATATATCGTCTTCCCGTATATACCTATCCATTCTTTGGGTTTATGAAGGGGAGAGGAGATGGGTTGGGTTGGGTTGGCGATGCAAGAGAGGAGGGATAAGGATGGGGATGGTGAAGGTGGGATATGTAGAGGCCGTGGGGTGGAGCGTTTTGGGTTGGAGGGGGTTTTGTGGGTGGGGGAGGGGAAGGGGGATTAGTAGGATTGTTCCGGGGGGGGGGTTAGGTAAGGGAGGGTAAGGGGGGGCTACTCTAGACGGTATGTCTGAGTCTAGTTAGGAGGGAGGAAGCAGGGGGGCGTTTTAGGTCATTGTTTGTTCGTTCCGTTCTTCATTCTTTTTTTTAGACAGATCTTGGGTCGTCGGATCATTGCCGTAGGTTTGTTTTCCCTTTTGCCTTCCTATCCGCTCACTTTTCCACACTTTGCTCTCGCCAACCCACCCTGATCTTCACGAACTGCTTTCCCGCTCACTTCTACACGTGTTGCGATTCAGGGATCTCATAGCTGCTTCATCGATATCCGGGGTTGAAAAGAATGCTTGGTTTTAGGGGAAATGATGGTGGTACTGTGTTTTGGTAGCTAAGATTATGATATCTCAATTTTTGATGGGTTGATATGTATAGATGACGCTATTGATTTAACGCGGTGTTAAGGTGTTCGTGTCGCGTTCAAGCCTCTGATATGGTATCCTTTTTATGCGGACGAACGCTGATGCTAGGGAGCCATTTGGAAGCAGTTTCCGCGAAGGCATTTCCAGCAAGATTGTTGCTAGTAGGAGGTCATTTTTATGTATGACGGTTCTTCTGGTAATAGAAGCAGAACGGGAATAGCCCTGTTGTTCATGATGTAGAGACCCAAACAGTAACATATTCTTCTCGTTCGCTGACCTTTCGAGTTGAGGCGTTGATCCAGCTATTGTGTTCTTGAAAAACTTCAATGCGTAGAATTGCTCGTGGCGAAAATAGTCAATAGGCCGTCCAGCCCTAGAACCATTGGCCACAGGAACGTTTGCGGAAGCGTTTTGCTTGGGGCCATTTGCAGTTGGGTAACATGTGGTAGAGTTTGCGTTTGAAGAGAATTGTCCAAGAGGTGGTGGTCGATTGGTATTAGGGTGTTAATCAGAAGTGGAATTAATGACTTCTCAACGTCAATTATGTAGAATGTCAAGCCATCGAATCAATGGAACGGAAATTTTGCCTTGATCGTTCAGGAACCTTTGCATTCATAGTATAAGCAGCTAAGCTGCACTAAAAGAATATAAGTTCAAGTGAAAAGCTTGCCCTCTAGATACTCAGGTCTATATTATATTCCGATCCACTGAGGTTGAAGGATCTTAAGTGCAGATTTGTAGCCATATTGAAACATCATATTGGAAAGTATGGTAATTACAGGATTTATATTTCGTGGGCTTTTATATCGTAACCTTAGACAGACGGTGAAGAAAAGAAGTTTGCAAAGGATATTGAGGAAATGCGGAAAGACTGTTCTTGTAAGTACCTGCCAGTGAGCGACCTCACCTTTCATCCACAGCCCATATAGTCGTCAACTCTTATTGCGTCAGGTGTTCAGTCGGGGATCGTGTGATGCGTTGTTCTTCTCCTCATAGGCCCCATTTCAACTTCCTCCTCCACAGAGCGCTGCAATTTCGGTTTCGGATACCCACGCTGGTGCAGGATATAACGCCGTACCCACCACTTGCCCTCCCTCCAGTAGAACGAGGCGGATACCCACGTTGGGGTTTCAAAGACCGCATCGAGCTCTTCGAGTTCTAGCCCCTTGGTTTCGGGGACGAAGCTGATGTAGTATGTTAGCAAGCAGGGTTGTTATTTTGCCAGACTATTGGGTACTCACAAGAAGATGAGAAACCAGCCTATGACACACCAAACAGAATACCACAGGAAGGCCCCGAAGGGTGTGTATGATTTCCTGAAGCTGGGCCAGCTTATAGAGATCACGAAACTGAATAACCAAAGAGTGGAAGTGGCCAGTCCCATTCCTTAATAGTATTATATTGTTAGCGTGACTGAAAACTATATGTATTGAGGATAACAGAGTACCATGAGACTTGGCGGGGAGGAGGGAAAGGCCGTACCAAGATCACGGATATACAGAGGCATACTCTCTGCAGAGTAGAGCTACATACGTGTTAGGACGGCTGTCTTTCTTATGGTCATAGGTAACACAGTAGATACATACAAATGGCACGGGGCCTTCCCCAGGGCTGTATGCAATAGCAAAGAGGTATAAGCCGGCGATGGCCAATGGGGTCGAATTATTTGTCGTCTGTGTTTTAGAATTCCACGTGCTCGGCCTAAACGCAATTGCATTGAGGAGCTGGAATATTGCGAGAAATGGAAACGTAACGAGCAGTAGACTTCTCCGGCCAAAAGTGTCGATCGTCTTGAAGGCTGGCAACGCGAATGTAAAGTTCAGTATGCCAACTCCCATAGACCACTAGTCCAATGTAAACATCACGCACAATCAGGAGACTATGGATTTAAGGAATCGGCACTCACAAGCAAGGCCGAGTTCCCGTAACCGCCATCGAGAAGCACAGTGGTCGAATAGTAGATTAAAATGTTGATCCCGCAGAATTGTTGCATGAACATCACAATAAGACTTGCAATCACGGCCCTCCGATTTCTTCCCACGGTAAACAACTCATAAATACCCCCTTTATACCAGCTAGTCTTATTCACAGTGCGCAACTCATCTTCCTTACGTAGCCGATAGTGGATTAACATCATGTCACGAGCAGCCTGGAGTTTGGAGTGACGAAGTGAAGTCAAAGACCGGAAAACTCTGCTGTAATATTTCTTGGACTTTGCGCTCTTGCCTGCCTTGTCCGCTTTGTGTGCTTTGGCGAGAAGCCATCGTGGAGACTCCGGTTGCGTGAAGATGTACATGGCCAGAAGGATTGGTGCCACCATCTACCAAAATGTAAGTTTTCCGTAGCTGAGCTGGTTTGTTTGTTGATACTGACCGGACTAGCGACCATCAATCTCCAATTAAGGCTCTGATGTGTTCGCAAAGGTTAGCTTGATCCTTTTTAGGATAGGACAGGAACGTCACGAAGAGCGGATAGATTGAGTAACAACGAGATGTGATTAGCGAAGCAGAGATGCCACCCCCTTTCAGCGGGAAATTTCCATCTTCAAGACGATAAAGAAGTAATGGCCAGACATATACTTACACAATTAAGACCAAGTAGATGAGGTGAGGGCCCTGGCGCTTCTGGCGGCTGACAGACTCTATCGTCGCCTCCATTCAATACACCTCTCAAGGCAGCACCACATATATAGCCACACATTATCCCAAATGCCGTAAAGATTTGCCACATCATGACGAGGGCCCCTCTTACATTTGCAGGAGCGCATTCGGAGGCATATATAGGGATTGTAGCACTCTTTGGCCCCATGCCCAGCCCCAGGAGGAACCTAAAGGTAAACATGATCTGCCAGTTCCACGAGAAGGCTTGTCCGAGGCAGAAGCTGGCAGAGAAGATACAGGCCAAGAATATCGTGCCTCGTCTACCTAAGACGTCGTTCAGAGGTTGCGTGAGCCTGTATTGTAACCAAGTCAGTACCTATGCCTGCCATACAACAACATCAATATACACCGACCAACAACTAAAGGCAGAACAGAGATACGGTGCACTGTTCACTAAGCCCATCAGGGTTTCGTTAAGACGAAACATGGGGGGGTTGGCATTGTTATTAGTGGTGTATTTGAGGCCGAAAGCATATTGGTAAAACACCTGCGCTGTTGATCAGGCATGTCAGTATATCAAAGTAGATGGTTGGTTTGTACAAGGTAAAAGTATCAAGATATCGTACCACCATCCACTGCCGCTTCATCCCAGCCTTGCGTTATCGCACCAATTGCGCAAAGAGCCACCAGCTGCCACAGAGCCTGGGGCTGTTTCCATCTATTCGTTTTCTCCTCGAGCAAGCAGATTTCCTCTTCGTTGGAGAGGAAGAGACCGAGAGGTCCATCACCGTGGTTACCATCGAACGCTTCGTCGCTTTGGGCGAGAAACGCTGCTTTCATAAAATAATGTTTGTAATCGTCGAGTCTTGTATGTTGAATGAATTCTGTAACCTTTCGCTCAATTTGCATTTCGTCAAGTCCGTCAAAAGGTGCGTGTATGGCGCGATTTATGTTGAATACATTGCGCAGGGGCGCAAACGTATCCGATTTGACGTCCATTGTAGATATCCTGTAGCATCTATCCACGATTTGGCCTGTTGAAAACGAGTTTTGCTATTACTTGCGTTTGCGACAAGGAAAGATAGAGGCCAATCCACGTCTTTCGAAGAACCCGCGGAGTCATCCATGTCCGGCAGCCTCGATTTGCCTTCTTTCAGCCGCAAAGGTTCCTTGGGCACACAGTGTGACATACCACGATACATTTGCGGCTGACGCGTTGACGCATGACTTGAAATCCATGGCAATCCTCCGACCTCACACAAGGCAAGTGATGCTGCCAAGGATCTGTGTCGCACCAGCCTCACTGCGTGCACATGCAAAGAATGGGAGGTACCCAGGCCGCCGATCGCGAACTGGACGTAAATCGATCCTGCCCTCTACACAATACTGACTGTACAGTCTGTACTTCGTGGTAGACGGGCAGGTTGGGGGGCAGAGTAAAGCCGAATACATTGGTCTGCAGGCGCCACCAGCGCCCGGCTAAGGTGGTGAGAGAGAGACCCCCATTATTGAAAGAGTATTGACTGGTTCAACGATACGCAACAATAAATGCCGACTTTCTGCGCTCATGCAGCTACCGTTTCGTAGGCGCCTAGACACAGAGTTTATCTCCCGATATTATTTCAGTTCCGCTTCTTTTCCTTTACATCCATCTGCAAGAATGATTGGCTCGGCTAGTCGAGAACAGGCAGCCCTGAAGCTTGCTCGGTTTACGAAACTCCCATCCAAACACGTTGGATCTTCCTTTACCAACATATAAATATCCCCATTGCCGCCACAGTCTAATGGCTTCTTTCGGAAATCAGCATGAAGTATAGAAAAGGCAGAGTCTCTGGCTTATGTATACACTCTTACCTAAAAACCGGTCCTTTAAATACAGAGTTTCAATAGAAGAGCAATGATGGCACCATCTATCAGATGTTTTGTGAGAAGGGAAGTACCTGTAACAATTTCAACAGCGGCCATCCTCACGCAACCATGCCTGATTACGGAAAGTCGGGCAGCTGTGAATTATAGCGCGAGAATGAATATATCCGTCAACCAAGATTTCTATCCCTTGTATCCGTTAAGGTCCGAGACTTCCATCCCAAAGGAAAGTCATTTGAAATAGAGCGACTAGATGAAATTGGAACCATTTCTTCAACCCACGATCCGGGCTTTTCATGGATTTCTGTCACTCGGCGCGCTGATGGAAGATGCCTTCTCACAGCATCGTAAAATTCATCACAGTCTGTATTGGCGTAAGTCACATACTGCAGTTTTTCTTGTACGTGGACAAGGAATCGAAAGCTGTGACATACGTTCTGGTTCAACGAAATTTATTTCAAGCTCATGCTTGACTGGCTTTGATCTCGGACTAAGCGCAGGATCTACGCTCATTGTGTGCATCGACACTCTTGGGCCTCGCTGACAAGCTATCGCCTCTATACATACTTTGTTGGCTTTCGGTATGGTTAACCTCGGAGGTGTTTCGCTCACTGTATATAATGGTTAGCATGAAACCATATCAGGAGCAACCACAATCAACCTCAAGTAAGGGAATGTAGGTAAATGGAGGAGATGATCGATGCTCAACTCCAGGGACTAACACTCACAAGATATGCTTAACCAAGGGTCTGTGTGGCCTTCACACAATAGTGCCAAGAGGCCTAATTCGGTTTTTTTGGTCCAGAGCATCACCTGGGCTCTCTCCAATCTCGTAGCGGTGGAAAATCTCGAAGAGCCCTTAAGAACGATCAATGAAACCTCTTCTACGAAAAGAAGGCTCCAGCCGGTGAGTATTTCCATGTATTTTTTAGCTGTGAAATCTGCATGGATGGGCATCAGTACTTTGGTTTTGAACCATGGTCTTCGACCATACCTGCAAAATACAAAACTTTGAAGCACTTACCTCCATGAGCACCTAGTGGGAGCCTCAATCCAAGACTTTCCCGCCACATTGGCATGTCTGGACCTCCTTCGATATCCATTTTGTTTTCAATATCGTTGATCGATGGCTTTTTTATTGAGGATTTGTAATCAAGACACCGGACGGTTCTGAAATTTAAGTCTAAATCCGATCCTGGAAAAAAAAACCTTGTAGATTTGGGTGAAACGTTGAGGGAGCTCAAGATAGCCCATTCCGGGTGCCAAACTGCACATTCCTTGGTTGGCACTACGGATGTATCATGCTTATACATTATGAGGGTGTTCGTCTCCGATAATTCGTGATCTCCGATTTGACGGTAATGATATCTTTCCAGTCCAGGAAACAAAATCACAGATTCGAGTCTTTGTGCATCTAAGAATTATCAGTGAATCAGGGGTTACATGAGCTGAAGTCAACAAACCAGTTACGGAGAAGAATTCTAATGACGCCCACTTGTTGATATTCTTAGGATTGTACACCTATAGGGCGAACTTATTGGAAGAAGCAGTCAGAAACACTCGACTTGCTTACACATGAGTAGTTGGTCCTATAGTCCTTTGTGGGTATTTGTACAACATGAGTACAATCGGACCACGAGAAATCTATTCGGGCGTCTTGAGTGTCAACACGAATATTGTCGAGAGGCATCCCTGGTGGAGCCCATTAATGGATTGCCCATTCGCTTACGGCTAAAAGAGCAGCGTAAGGGTATACGGAGGCTTACAGTACGATACAAAGTCTTGCGGAGACTCACGATTTCGCATGACAAGTCTCCTAGTTGGCATGCTGTGCTCATTGTATAAAAGCTCGAACACCCTGCATTCGGCTTGATCTATAGTTCCTTGCTGCAAAATTCTTGAATGAGAGGTGTACTCGCAAGATTTCACCTTCGACTTCGACTCAAACACGAGCTTCTCGTCCTTTCGTCCTTCCCAATCACACATTCTTTCATTTTTGGTAGAAGATATAGATGAGCGATCGTCTCTGGAGGTTGTAGAGATAAACGGAGGGTGTGGAGGGTATCTTTCCGGTGAGGGCAAGGTTTTAGTCGGTGTGATACGAAGATTTTGGCTTTCTTCAGACGAACGACGGTCAGGCATCTTTGGAGAAACTACAAATCATCAGAAGTATCACCAACAAGAACAGACTTTATTTGAAAGAAATTAATTGTAGATTGTTCGCGTGAAAGTCGCCGCGTCATAAGGCCTTGAGGTATATAGTAGCTTCATCAATGGTGTCCCGAAGGTGTCTCAAGAGTACCTATACTCACGAAAGGCTCCTGAGAGTAGCTATGGTGCTCGTCCTTACTTACAGATTTGTCTTGGTGGCGGCGGCGGCGGCAAAAATAACCCAGTTTCCGTTGGACGTGTGCTTTCGGGAGCGACTGATGGCAAAGATGGCCACGGTTCCATTGGAGGATTATCCTCGACAGCTTTAGCTACAGATCAGCATAATTCATTTTCTTAAGGCTGCAAGAAGTGAAAGAGCATTGGGGCGCACGTATATTTCCCCAATGCTTACTTATAAACAGCAGACCGGAATGGGTCAGAATCAGTGGATATACCTTCAAGTGATGCCGAAATAGTGCATAGGAGCTCTTTCGCATATGCTGCGGCCGTGGCCGCAGCATAACGCTGCCAGCTTTTGTTTTTGTGCGAGTCGGCATAGTCGCATATTCCTCGGATGACAAGACAGGGAAAATCGTTCATCAGCCCAGCCGCCTCCATTTCAAAGCACAATGCGCCATACTTCTTTCCCAACTGGTCACGTTTCTCTCCGTCCCTCATCACTGCACTCGCAGAGGCGATTGTGCCGTAGTGCACAACTGGCTCGTCATCCCCCCGTTCCTCTCGAAATACCAAATGGCTAGGGACACAGGCCTCACAAGTAGCCTGTTTGATTCCTTGGTGTTGGTATCCTGCCTCCCATAGATAGTCGTGCTCTTTGCCAGGACATCTGTAGTCAGTACCCTCTTGTGTCATCTTCGGAGACTTTTTGAGCATTTCCCCCAGGTGATGTGTTATGCGATTACTTTCTCTCTCATGGTTTGCCACCAGTACTCTAGCTGCGGTCAAGAGTTCCCTTGGAGGAGGTGGCAAGGCTCCCGTAGTTTCAAATTCTCCGTCGTAAATGAATCTACCATAGTCGTATTGGACGACCCCGGGGTAACTTCCCCAAGGGTTACTGACGACAACATCTCCGAGCCGAATATCATGTGTCTCACTTGGTACTCCCCCTCCAATGCCTACCATCAAGCGATACCTCAGCGTTGTGAAGGTGTCACTCATGTGATTCGCCGCCGAACCTGCGTCGATAATACCGGTAGTCGGAAGGCAGGTGAGAGCGATTTTGTGGGAGGCGATTCTCCCCAAGACGTAACTATTTGTGTCGCGAGTATGCTTTTGTAATCCACTGGTATGATATACTTCATCAAGCATGCCCTGCGCAGCAGCCAGCTCTATTGGCAAAGCGCAGATCCAGCCGACGGTGAAGCTGGTAGGTTCCATTGCACGAAGGGTGGATCCTACCACAGTAGTCTAGCGGGGTCCATTGCACGAAGGATGGATCCTACCACAGTAGTCTAGCGGATCGCTTGAAGAGGGAATTGACTCATGACACGTTGCCATGGTAAAAGAAAGATGGCGAACCCGCAACTGAAGGCAGCATCGGAGCGTCGTGATTTATAAACTCCGAGAAAGAGTCGCACGGCCGTCCAGCTCGAGACACTTTTCTTGGAGGGGTTACCGTTCTTCTGAGCCGCACTAGGCAGAACAAGGCAACGACCTTCTCTTCCTGTCTCTTGCTTTTTGATTGGATCGTATCCGAGAACGCTATTCCTGCCATTTCCCCTTACATCTTCCTCCATTGGACCGCCCAAGCGAAAAGTGTTTCTTAAGGAAGAGAGAGTGAGATGCCCGCTGAAAGTAGTAGTCCTCCACATTTAGGAGATATAACAGCAAAAACTTTGATGGCTATGGAGACTCACACGCTCCGCGGGTATCACGACAGGCTGAACAAGGTACGTTAATATTAATGTTTAAACATCTGCTACATCATGCCTGTAACCGGCAGCCTTTACTTGTTTCTGACCATAACTCCGCGCTGCCAGTATCGCCACAAGAACCAGATTGCCATTGTAAATGCCGTCAAAGGAATAGTAACTGACCAGTAGATCCAAAAGTCCTCTGAGACGACCCAAGCCTCCGGCTGAGACGCATTAGCGGGTGAGAAATTGAAGAAAGTCATACTGAACATCGCCTAGCACAAGTGAGCTATTCATTTTTCTTAGAAGGATCAATGCTTAGGACATACCGAAACGAATGTTGCGGGTAGGAATGTAAGCGTCACTAGGGCAACTGCCCTCATGGCTGCTCCGTCATCCTTCGTTCCTTTGTTAATAGAGAGAAGCGTGTCGCTTTGGCTTTGAGCAGCGGTATTGAATGCCTGAAGAAAGTCAGTCGCGCCCATTGAGCAAGAATTGCATATGACAAACAAAGTTGATCTCATTTTGTAACCTTAATTGATTTGCTTCGGAACGCGCTTTTAAGTTCACTAACATTTGACGTTGGAACTGCATATATTGCCGGGTCTGTGGCAATACTCTTATATGCTGGTATGATCTTTGGGCTTGATTATCCATGAAAATAGCATGCTGCTGAATCATGTTATTGGCCGTATCTAATGCAACGCCCAAAGTTTCAGTTGAATGAATAACGTGTCGTGCAAAGTCATGTAAAAAAGGGTAGTCTGTGTCGGGCCGAGCGATTGCGTTTCGACTCTTGGAATTCGCATCAGTAAGATTTGGCAGAGGAACATTTTGAGAATACCTTTTCGATACGTCGAACCTCGTCCCGAAGTGCCCATACAGACTCGTCAAACAGTGCTAAGATCTCATCGAGGACCAGGACATGCCCTGCGTAGATGTCCTTGAAGTTAAGCTGCTGTTGATGTGACACTACTGCCTGGTGCGTTCTCATTTGAGACGTTTTTGGGACGTCGAAGCAAAGGATGACGCTTGAGGAGGGAGTCCACTTCGTGTAGAAGCTCATCTCAGACCATGAATACGTTGTTTGTTTGGGATCGACCTTTTTTATAATATACCGAAACCAAGTAGCTGGGCTAATCAGCATATATATTACACTCTACTCTATCAAGAAATATGACAATGGACATAATATTACCGTGTCCCTCCACACTGCCATCGGAGCCATAGAGATCTTCAGAGCCAAAGAAACCATTCGACTCCTGACATACTGGAGTCCAGAATATTCTTGGGATGGTATAGCGAGTAGATAGACTTAAACGAAGGTCTTCGCGATCCAGGAACAATCTTGAGGAAGCAAAGCTAATCCAGTCAGTGGCTGTTCAACCTAGATACCCAGGATATAATATACACGAAGGATGTGCATTGTCTCTCCTGCAGCTGTCATCATGTTAATGTTGATTTACATGATAGGTAGGAAAAGAGTGCTTACTTTCAGAACTTCGCCGTACTCAACTTTTCGCAAATGCCAGCCGCCAGTAGCTTGTAAGACTATTAATGATGGCAATATCTCAATGAGCAGCACGTACCATTCTCTAGTACGTCGAGTAGCGGTGCTACAATCCTTGGCATTTCAAAAGAGAAAAAAGTGGGATTCTGTAGCAAGAGAACCCGAGAACGAGACCAAATGCTACAGATTCATTTCAGGAGTCTTGAATGCTGGCAGTGGTATGATAGAAGTCCAATTATGAAGATCGTAAATAACGCCGGGACTGCGGACGAGGCTTGCGGTTGGCGGTTGGCGGTCGCACAAGAGCAAGAATGCTGGACCAATCAAATAGTCGCCGCCTTCAACAACCTTAGCCTGCAGAACTGCACAAATCCGGATAACAGAAGACAATGGCAAGTCAAAAAAATTCTTCCTCACAATGCAATTATGTTATAACTGGTATATAAAGTTCTGAATCTCGCTCATGGAATGCCGTTAACAATACACTTGTTTTCAGTATAAAAAAGGCCGACATGTGTCTATTGTAAGGCTAACGCAAGATGTTTTTCAATGCCAAACGCGTATCAGGCTTCCATGGACATTTAGACGGTGCCAAACAAGTTCGGCCTTGCTAAGCCATCTTTGCAAGCATCTTTGACTGCGGAAAGCAGGTCCAAGTCAGATTACTGAGGTGAATTCGACGCTCACGCTCGCTAATGATCTTGACGTAATTTTAAGGAAGATCTCACAACCAAACCTCAGCTTTCTTATACATGGTGTCGGCTTGAATGCTTTTACAACAGCGTTCATCGCCTTGCTGCTCTCCGCTTCGTGTTCAACAGCAGACTATTCATGTGTCGCAAATCAGTGGTAAAGAGTGTTCGGACTGTTGAGCACAGAATGGACAGAGCCAGGCTTGAGTCGGGATTATACCTTGCTGGTAACGGAAATTAAAATAACATGATGAATTCTTGGGCTTAACAGTATCGAGTCTGCGAGTCTGTTGCCGGAGACCCGGTACGAGAAAATCCATCTAATTCGTTAAAACCTTGTTGCGGCCTTGCCATGAAGTGGTAAAGGGCTCTCAGGGTCTGCGCAGAGCCCATATTAGCCATGTCTTAGTATTGAGACGGCGTGCGCGCTGTTTGAACGTGCAGCTGTCATTGAAATACAAGCCCGGTTGTGACCACTGGTTCTAAGGTGGAGCATCTTCCATCTCGACATCAGCGCTTTCTTTCCTCTCAATTTCAGGGACGGCTGCTGCGACAGACGAAGTTACATCTTGCGCCCTTAGATATTGATCTAATTCGCTAGAGCTGACCAGATTGCTAGCAGTAGACGTGGCAATATGCTCGGTTGAGGGTGCTTGCGAGATCCGGTAGGTGGCCATATCGTCAGCGATTGGTACCACATCCTTCATAGTTTGAATTTGCATTACTGCGTCCAAAGACCCATTAACAAGCGGAGGGCCATCCTCACGATGGTCAGACAAGCCATTCCAATTCCTCGGCGTGCTCGGATTGTCTCGCCCATCATCCGCCCCAACTTCGTCCCACAACTTAGGCCTATAGTCCCTAAATAGTCCTCCTTTGGCTTTCGTTTTACGCGAACCCCTCCTCACTCCTGTTCCTTTCCTCTCCTTCGGCGCCAGAGGCTCCTTTGAGGCCAACTTAAATGCCGGCACATCTCCCTTGTCGTTGTTATCCATATCAGCACCATTTTGGAAAGTTTCACGATCGGCACGTTGCTTAGCGCGCCATCCCGTCCCTGTAAAAGTCTTTTGTGCGTAAACAGTCACGTTGTCTTTCTCGCCCTTGGCGGCTTTGATGGCGATGAGACGCTCAAGGAAACGGGCCTGATTTTGGCGGCCGATGGAGGAGCCAGCGTCGATGGGGATGGTGACAGGTTTTGATTCGTGGATTACTTCCGTACGCTGGGTAGCAGTATCTGAGAGGCTGGATGTCAGCGTAGCCATGATTCGTTCATGATTCAATCGTTCTTCTTCCTTGGCGATTGGGCGGACAGGTCGACCGATGAGCTTGATGCCCGATGCAGCAAGGATATTGACGGTAGGCGTTCGCTTAAGGATGGGGAGAGAGACTGTTGTGTTGGAGGGCGCAAGGAGGAGGTCGGTACCGATTGTGGAGGTCCATGTGCAGGAGTAAAGTTGTTTCTGGTAGGATATGAGGGGGTTGTCGGTATGAAGATCGAGGATCTGGATTTGTTCATGGGGTTCTGGTGTGTTTAGATCATGATACGTAGGCTCAATGGCGGACGAGGTCGCTTCCGCGGCTTGAAGGGTTTTATATGCTGGAGGAAGGTCTGTAAAGGAAGGAGTTGCATTCTTCAAATCAGATGTCCTAAGTCCATCCAGAGTGGCTTCGTTGCTTCCGGTTGCGGATCGGGAGACCCTTAAGACGGGCCCAACAATTGTGTCTTCGGTGTCGGGATTGGCCTCGTCCAATGGTGCAACAACGCCGGGGCTTTGTGGGGTGGTTGATTGTGTTCGAACGTTATTGCTGGACTTGCTTGTACCTGACAAGGCTCGGCTTTCTGACATAATAGAATTTGCAGATACAGCCTCTGCGTCGAAACCGGCCCCAGCTGATATGACCTTGGCTTCTGCTGAGGCTGTATTCAAGGTGTGATTCATGTTTCCTTCGCTGTGCGACACAGCTTCTGCCCGTGGTGCTTCGTCAGCTGGTACTTTACGAGCACTTCTGGTGGATCTCTTTCTACTAGAGGAAGCTCGGGCACGGCCATAGAGATGATTCGTAGGAGGGTGTTCAAGGAAAGTGTTCGGAGCCTCTGGGGCGGGTATTGCTGGACTATTTGTAAATTGGGCCCTTTTCTTGGGTTTTAGATTCGCAGATTCGGAGGAAATGTCAACGGTCACGTAGAAAGCCTAGATATATTAGTGAATGCAAGCATTCCCTTTAACGTATCAGTCCCAACCTCTGTCTCCGTTTCATGGTACTCGTACTCCCATTCTGAACCATCGTCATCAATGGTCTGGTCATTCGAAGGGGTTCGCGTGTCTTCATTCATACTTCTGAGGCAGAGCTTTCGAATGATGCTCGAATGAAGTGTCAGGGAGGGGAGTACAGCTGGGCGACCGATGACAGTGAAGACTTGATGAATCGAATAGCCATTTTCCTGTAGGCCGATTAGGGCGACCTATGCGAAACGGATTGGTCTTCTTCAGATGGCAACGGACGGCATGCCTGTCAGGAGCTAGAATGTCTGGCAAAGCTCGATTATTTTGCTGCCAACACTTTGAGCTCATTTCCCCATTGTACATGAATACTAACTAGCGGCTCAGCGGCTACCGGCCTTCGACGGCAAGCTTCCGTCCATGGAAGCTCCGGATGACGTCTCCCAAGCGCGCTGTTGGAATGCCTGCTTACTATTATTATACTATGGACGGTTATAACTCTCAACTTATGGCATGGCCAAATCTTGAAGCAGACATCGAGTAGGTACAGTACGCTCCGTAGCTTCACACACATCGCCCCTGCAAGGTAGGGTTCGGCCATTGCACCTTCCAGCAGACTTTCGCTTGTTCTTTGGGCTTTCTCGTAACGACTACTTGCATTGCTCCGAGCGCAGGAGCCCGTTCTCTTCACTTGATTAAGTTCTGGAAACTCTGATCTCGGAAGCTCTCCTGATAGCCGGCTTAAGGAAGTGGTCCTATCGTTCACATAAGTTCGTTTGCACTGTTTCCTGGTCATTTATCCAATTCAGAACTGTCGATGAGTCGACTGGCTAACAGAGTTATTGAATTGGCAGCTTCTACGCAAATATTCCCATTTTTCGATCGCTCCTGCTCCTCTCCACTTCAACAACCCTTCTCCGTCATACTCCACCCGTTCCGCTCCAACCTTCACCCTTGCCAGAGGAATCGATAAGGGAAGCACAACCGTCTTTGAAGAGGTGGAAGCCCCAACAAAGTAACTTGTGAATAAACAGCAAAGCTTGCTGATAAAGAACGTACACAAACATTGGCAATCTATCATCGTCCTTATATTTAGTCGACTATTGCCCTTGTCGTCGTGCCATACTCATGTTGAGAAAACTACAGATCCTTCTCTACTGTTCTTGCGCTTTCATTATATGCTTCACGTTTCTCGGGTCTAGTTGGCATCTAGCCCTTCATAGCGAACGGGCAGAGGCGGAGAACGATCAAGAGAAAGGCCGAAATAGGTCAACGGAATCGTGGAGCAACAGTCCAGTATGCTCACTGTTTCGCGTTTGGGGTCCTGCCCACTGGCGAAGCCGAATACACTCTGAAACAGGCGTTGCGGAGGATGAGAAATTACTAGAAGACATTGGGTACGAAGGGAGGACACAACCAAGCGACCTGACTAACGACCAACGAACAATGCGTGAAATTCCTCGATACGTTTTGGACTACGCGCCGCTGGTCCACCTTTACTCTGGCGAGCAATTTTGGCCTAGTGATATTGCCGAACACCTCAGTCACGTTACTCCAAATCTCAATTACACGCCAATACAAGCAACATCGATAAACCCAAACCTCACCAATCTTGATCATCTGAATGAATACAGCCGGGGCCGTTATATCTACCTAAAGAGCGATGACAATGTAGAAGAGCGGCCAGACTGGCTTGCTAGTAAGAAGAATATCCCTAATGCTTCGTACCATGAGAATGCGAGCGTATTCAAGGAGACTTACACGAATGAACGTCAATCCGGCCGTAGCGACGCCCCGGCTGTCCTGATTGTTGTAAATAAGGGTCGGGGGATCGTTGATGCGTTTTGGTTCTATTTCTACAGCTACAATCTCGGCAACATAGTTCTCAACGTGAGATTTGGCAATCACGTTGGTGATTGGGAGCACTCGTTGGTTCGATTCCAGAATGGCATGCCTAAAATTGTCTTCTTTAGTGAGCATAACTTCGGCTCAGCGTATAGCTACAGTGCCGTTGAAAAGATTGGCCAGCGCGTGAGTACTTAACACGATCCCTCTAGTCCCCAAGTATACAGTTACTGAAGTAAGGACCCAGCCTGTAATATACTCAGCGACTGGCACACATGCTATGTACGCCATGCCAGGTACTCATCCTTACGTCCTTCCTCTGGGGCTCCTCCATGACCAAACGGACCGGGGGCCCTTATGGGACCCACTCCTCAACTCCCATACTTACACGTACGACTACCTCTCCGATACCTTGCGGGCGTCGAATGTAACACCGCATGTACCTACCCAATGGTTTTACTTCGCTGGCCATTGGGGAGATAGGTTCTACCCGATCGAGGATGACCGGCAATACGAGTTTGCCGGCCAGTATCACTATGTAAGCGGGCCTCTGGGTCCAAGATTCAAGAACCTGGGGAGGAGGAAAGTTTGCCAAGGACGCTACAGTGATCCTTGCGTCATCAAAAATTGGCTGGGTGAGGAAGAGTTGACAGAGTATCCGGGGGAAGGCGATGGCGAAGGCGAAGTTTGGGAAGATGACTACTTGAGACCTCCTAGTGGTTTTGACAAGTTTAACGAATTATGAAGATGCTAATCGTAATTTTTGAATTACGATATTGCCAACTTTTCAGACCATCCACGTACATCAAAGAATTTTCCAGCCAAAATCTAATTCAAGAGAATTCGGACTTGGCTCGACATACCGCCGGTTTCGGAGCCTGTATCTATCCTGATACACTGCCGTGCGATCGAGATCACCGGGTTGGATTCCAGAACAGTATTGCTTTGCGGAGTAGCACACAAACTCACAAAATTCCTCTCTGGGTAAGATCTTTGCACCCTATTCCAGCACTTTTCACAAGAACACTTCACGGCAATATTGAATTGCTACACGTTTTTGAGATTGTTAGTGAATGTTCTGGGCCAGCTATCCTCATCGACTTTAAATAACTTTTCATTCCCACAAAACCTTTCCAATTAGACACTAAGTGAAACGAACACATAAGTACATCTTCTATATTTCGGTTAAATTATTCCTCTATCTATTATTCTATACTCATGAGATATTTATTTAGATCCGGCAGACGCTGGCCGATCATCGTTTACACCTGCTACTGAGCTTTACTATTCGCATGTCCCCGGATGCAAAATTGTGTGACGAAACTTCAATCCGCCACAGTGATACTTGATGAAGGGGTATATCATTTAAGACCCCAAGTACCTCTTCTTCCTCTTATCTCTCAACCTATCTTAACGTTTGTTTATATACTAGGAGTCTTCCTACATCCCTAATGGACCATTCTTGGTTGGCAAAACTGCTCTTTGATACATGGACGACGAAGAACATAGCAATGACTGTCACTCCTACGAATAACCGGTGGACTTGCTCTGCATATAGCGACACTACAGTGAAAAGCACACCGTCAATCAAGAACCTTCCATACCTCGAAGAATTCAGATTCCAGGTATGCTGGCGATTTCTGGAACTGCTCATTGTTGACCTCTATTTGCCCTTCGAGCTTGAAAGTGCTCGAGGCTCCCGTGCACTCTGCTCAAGACTGCGTTGAGCTTGAGACGGATCCTTCCCGGCTTTACTTGTCTTGAGTCGATTAGGATTACCGACATATCGGATAACGAAGAATTCACAGCGGCTTTGCCCCTCCCAGCACGTGGTCTCCTAGCTTGCGCAGCTTCTTTGACGGAGCTTGGTAACTCGCTTATAAATCTTATAAATTTCAATCGCGACAACCTGGGTGAGGCGCCCTTTATTATACCTTTTGAGGACGATCTACTCTCTGCACCATTTTTGAAATTCGTACAGTCTCAAAGCAAGTTGCAAACGCTCACCTTCACTAGACCGCAAGATATATTTGCAGAAACGGGGATACATGAGCAAGATGACTTTGTATGGATGTACATCCAACCAGTCGTGGTATATCCTCAGCTTGGACCTGCGACTATGTGGTTCAAGCAGAATTGCGCTCCCTTGTCTGAAGGCTTTCCAACGTCGACCGAGTTTGCGGTTGCGTTACTGGATAAAAAGCATCTCAGACATTTGAGAATCCCAGCAAATTTCTTTGACATTACGAAAGACTTCTTGCTGCAACTCTCTGTGGGAACAAGAGGGATCGAACATCTGAAGATCGGGTTTGATTACTACGACATTGTGAGTTCACACCCTAGATCCTCAGCAGCATATCCCAAGCTCAGCTCACTTGCCATTTCTTTGTTCTGTAAATTGACGTTCTATGCGTAGACACTCAGGAATACCTTCCTAAATCAATTGATTCCCAACCCAAAAGCTTCACGAGATTACCTTCCTATCCCTCACTCGACTAGAGCCACTCCGCCATTACAATGCGCAGATTATGCGACTTTTCATTGAAGCACTGGGCCTCTCTACACCGGCCGCCTTGAAGCACATTTGCTACGAGGAACTTTATTTGGAGGAATACCCTGGGTCTTAGTGGCTGGCAACGGAATATTATTATCATAAGACTGAAATTGGGAAGGAAGAGGGGCTAAAGCTCGACGGACGGGATTGCGAGAAGATGTTCGAAGAGTCCAGGACACCGCAACTCGTACCATTCTCGCGTGAGAGATTCATTTTCTTGTGCTTCAATCCTCGGTTTTGCCAAATATACACCGCTTGCAGAAAACATACTAAATTCTTCCAATTCGCTTTGTGTTTTTATTAAGAAAACCTCTTAAAGTACTGGTATACTGTAAGTTCTATTATCTGATATTATTCAAATCTCATTACACCACAAATGCATAGCGACAAAGCCATGCGGGTCAACATCCACAACATCTCAACAACATACACTGATGCTTGTGATAATGATACCGCAAAGCTTGTATTACTACTACTTTATGTGGCTCCCCGAGCCCATGGGGCTCAACGAACCATTCTTGAACGGGAAGTAAAGGTATAACAAGCAGGCACTGTCAAACATGAGAGAGCAAGACTTGGTCACCACGCTCCCAGTGGTTCCGCTTCGCCATTGAAGGTTCCCTTGACTGGAGGTGAAGGTCCTACAAGAGGCCCAGTACCTCCCTTATACCAAAGCGGTCAACATGCTTCTCCTAAGCCTTCTTCTAAGCAGGACGATATAGCTATCACTTGATTGAAGGCCACGGGATCATTTCGCAGATGGTCCATAACCGTAACAGCCGCCTAGGTCGTTACTATAACGACGGTCGGATGGACATAGGATCCAGGATGAGCTGGAGTCCTATGCCGGCCTTCCCTTTATGGATTCAAAATAACAATTGGCCTTGAGCTGCATCGTACGATCGTGCTATAGAAAACCAGCATCTTCGTCCTGCCCTTTCTTCCTTCATTGATGCGTTCAGCTCACCTCTGCCGCTTCTGAAAGTAATTTGATGCTAGTGAGTATAGCGTAAGTATTTTCCCCGTATGGTACGTGATAACGTTTCTCTCCCGATTTGCCCTGCTAACTTGAGGTGTGCCAGCTATACCAGCAAATCTATGATCTCACAACAAGCGGAGCAACGCAATCAAAAAACCACGTTCAACGAATTTCTATCAAACTCAAGAGAGGATTCAAGTAAAGAATCCGAATCAGATGGATAAGTCGTAGAGAGATGAAGCAGTTATATCAATCTTTTATATTTCAGAAAACCGCTAACCTTTAACACAAACGTAAAAATATATAGACTACCGTTATTTTCATAACAATCTAAGGAAATCCACCCGACACTACGACTTTGTCAACCGCCAGATCTCCACAGAGGGTCTCGTCGCTGGGGTTCTAACACGTTCAATTGAACAATGTCTCGACGAAGGTCATCTTTGCAGAGGAATATATTGTTTATTTTCTGGTATATACCTAGGGTGTTGCACCGCTGGCTTTGCGGAGAATAGCATGAGATCGAGCATGGCTGCGAACACCTCCACAAAGCAATAGTACCATCTAAAAAATCAACGAGGTGTTAGCTTGGGTTTACCTGCGAATCGAAGCCTCTTGCCCTTGGGTAAAAGAAAAGGATGCATTCGTACACCTTTGAGAGATGCAAATATATATATATCAATTTCAAATCAGTCAATGACCACACGAGTTTGAAGAATATATACGCATATTCGAAAGTCGAATCTGAGAGGGTTGACTCGGAAGTGGTTAATACATCTGTTCAATATCGACAAGTCAACAAATCACCAGATCGTCCAACACTGCTCGGGGCCCAAATTGCGCTGCGAGCACGCTGCGGTTGGTGGTTCGATACCTTTGGGACGATGGTACCAAGATAACGCTAATAATCTTAGTCTTGAGCGTGGTATTGTCGGATCGTTTGGGGTCAACGGAGCGATTTACTTCGGTTGCAACGGTGATCCTCAACACGCACACAGAGTCAGCCACTTATCACGAAGGAGATATTGAGATTTATTGGAGGCAGACCTGTAAAGAGGGAATCAACAGATGTTCTTTCATTTGGAATTACGCGCTCCCCAAGTGCAGCTACGTAGAAACAAGAAGGTAAAGCTATCAGGTGATCGATACCGAGAGCAACCTCTGATTCTACATACCTGCCAAGTACGGTAAGATTGAAGTATCCAAGCTGAAAAAAGCATGAAGAATCCGAACACCAACCTTGAGCTGTCAATGGAGAGTCCAAAGCCATCGTCCCAATACTCCAAGAGGGGGAAGTGTGACGTTGCGGACGAGATCACAAACGGCGAGCTTGAATGCTTAATTTTGACTGGGGAATACGAGCAAGACGTTGGCGATGATCTGGAGTATCTCGACCTTGCAGATACCGAAGCAGATGAAGACGAAGATAAAGTCTTTCCCGACCTTTGAGACCATGCTTCGAACCCAGCTGTCTGGCAGAAATGCTATCGAGATACCAGTCATTAAAGGAGCAGTCGCGGCCAATGAATGACAGAAAACCACGGTCGAGGATAGGTTGAGTTCTGACTTTCGTGCACTAATATTTTGTCAAATAAATCTACTGGTGGCACTTAGATCGATTCTTGGGCTGTAACTTGGAGCCATAGGGATCCCATTCTAACACGCAGTTCACAGAAGAGGAACTCATGCTCCAAGGAAGCCCGAGCGGAACACATTTATTCTTCTTGGAAAACTCCACAGTTGTCCATGTCAGAGCGATTCAATGCTACACTAAACATCCGTAAAATAGAATAAAATTGTGGTACTGTTCGCATATCGATCGATGAAATATCGCATTCATCGCATCTGTTCACACGACCTATCATGAGAGGTCAAAGAGAAAATCGATTAGGATGTCCGACAGTGAGGACCGAAGAGCGTTCTGAATGCACTATGTGCTTGAAGTTTGCCAGACTGTACACTCCCACCTGTGGTTGGGTTTTGGCTAGAACCGAAAACAACGAAAACACACAAGCGCGGCTTTACAATGTCTCTAATACAGAAGAAACCTCCAAAGTATGCATACTGCAGCTCTTAGTAAATGCTAGCACGACCGCATTGTTTGTACGCTGATTTATACATGAGAAACAACACAGCTTGTCGAAGTTTGAGAATGGGCTTCTGTCTCCAAATCATAGGTAGAACCTGTGGCTCATGAAACCACAGTGCTCTTGGTGTTTGGCATGCGCCGTTCTGTGGGAGAGTACCTAACAAGGAATGACGTCTTATCAAGGACCAGTTGAATGGCGTACGACACTCAGCGCGTACGAAAATCAATAACGACTTCACGTTCGAGGATACAGAAAGCGATTGATCGAATACATTGTTCATGCAGCGATGAAACGGGGTGTGAATATGTCAGATCTATGCACTTTTGCTCCGCTGTTTCTGTGATACATTTCTCCTCGACCTTTTTAGCACCATAGCCTCTTCTCAAAGTATGTCTTGTTCATGAAGAGCGAAATCTAATCTTGTGCTATTTCAGGCAATGTAGAATTGTTTTAAGTTATTGTTCAATTTGTTTCTAGGATTTCGAGAATAAACTGAAAGAACAAGCACATCATGACTAGAGTATATCAAATATGATCACGAATGCGAAAAGTACATTTGTAAGGATTCAGCACGTTTTTAAAAATTTCGACTAGTATATGATTTCGTTGAGCAAGGAGATTTCCGCTTGTGCGAGCATATGAAGCGCTTCATCGTAACTGGCCTGCGGATTTGAACAAGGCCGGGATGATACGGGCAACTCGAGTACCTCTCGGGAATGCGGCAAAAGTGTACGTGAAGGAAGGCGAGATTGATATTGACGGGAAGATCGTCAAGAAGCATGATGAGGGATATTTCTATAAATGGTGGCGGGGTATTCACTGCTTGATGGGTCAGGAGGGATTGAATGCCAACCTATATCTCATTCGTCCATCATTTGAGGCATTCCGATGCAATGGGTTCACTTTTAAGATTGGGTACAGAGCAGTAGTGCAGGCGCCTGAGGGCCAGGACGGACACAGTATTGAGGTAGAGAAGAGCGCTACGAAAGGAAAGAGCGTCAAGGAAAAGAAGAAGAAGAAGAAGGGGCAAATGAACACAGAGGAAAAGAGTAGCGATGAAGGGATGAATCCCGAGTGAGGAATGAGTTTTGAGGATTGAGCGACAGAGGCATGTACAGTAGATTAGATAGACCTGAACATCTGATGAGAAGTGTCAAAGCCGCGTCATGCTGTTTTGCTCACAATGTCCGCAGTAATGCGCATAACTCACAGGATAAACCTTGGCCCATAAATGAATGACTGCATACTCACGCGTCATTGTTATATTGTAGCTGTATTCCTAAATCCGTCTTGCATCGTCGCCGTCTCAAATCACATGGAATATATACAAATTATCAGTCTCGCGTCATACACTCTGATGTCCATCGCCGTAGCTGTGATCGTTCCATTGCAGTTATTTCTAGACTGTGAATATATTACAAGCCAATATGTATTCTAATCCGGTCAGAACGGCACTATGTCCATTTATTTGCCGCAATAGACAAGGCGGCGTCGAAATCGGGTATTTTTCAAGAAATAACGAAGATCTGACTGTATTTCGGGGTTTTGCACTCAGACGTGTAACAGCACCTTACGTATTTGTAGTAAGCAAGGGAGCTAACCCGAAGAGGCTAGCTACAGTTACACGTCTGAGGTCCTGAGGCAATCGGAGGCAGGAATGACCATTATAATTAGTCAGCAAAAGGAGGGGGTAAATACCCGCACAACTGTAGCTTAGGAAATCCATTCCTTTACCACTAGATTTTTGAAGAATCCAGTTTAGTAGTTTTCACCGCGTCGAAGCGAGACTTCTATGTTACAACTATTTTTACATTGTGTTTCTTGGTTGTACTTGCTGGCTTGAGATCCTTGGGTGACTGGTGACTGTGACTCATGGACATAACCACCACTCCATCTTCCATCTCAGACGCCTTCCCCGAGCGGTAGAAACCGAGTCCGCCTAAACCCAACGTGTGGAAAGGTTCAAGTATCCCAGCAGAGCCAACCAATCAATCCCTGACCTTACCCCACCCGACACACTACCTCTTCAATTCCGCCCAATGACATTCCACTACTTCCACCCCACCTCCCCCAACCCCCCCACCCCGCCCTCCCCGCTCCCAGCAACCTTCACCCTCTCCGCGCCCCCCGGCACCGACATCTGGCGCAAACCCCCGCACCTCGACTCCTTCAACGCCCCGATCCTCTACCGCACCCTTGCCCTCTCCTCCTTCCGCCGCGCCCGCGTTTCCATCTCCGCAGAATGGAAAACCCGCTTCGACCAAGGCGGGCTCTGCCTCATCCTTCCCCCCCCTGCTACTGCTACCGGTGAACGGAAATGGTTAAAAACGGGCATCGAGTTCTTCCACGGCGGCCCGCATGTCAGTACCGTGGCCTGTGATCGCTGGGCCGATTGGAGCTTGGTGCCGGCGGCGAGTGGGACGGCGGTGACGGTGGAGATGGAGAGGGAGTTCGTGCATGGGGAGCCGACGAGTACGTTGTGGGTGTACGTTGTGGAAGGCTTGGAGCGGCGGCCTGTGAGGGAGGTGACGTGGGTGTTTGACGAGGCGGATGGGGAGTGTTGGGTTGGGGTTTATGCGGCGAAACCGACAAAGGATCAGGATGACGGGGAGAGAGCGTTGGAGGTGGAGTTTGGTCATTTGCTGGTTGAGACTGTTTAGTAGGGGAGCGGGGTGGTGGGCGTTGGGAAGTGGGGGTTTTTTTTTATGGAAGGCTGATGATACTGAGGACTGTAGCTGTTCTTGGCTTCGGGGAACTAAAATGTATATCGTTGAGTACATTTTTACAATATTATGTCCGAAAACTTCAAGATTTAAAGTGGTTCATCCTCACTGCCTGTTGTACTTACCTAAACCCTCATTCCAGCTCACATACTCTATAAACAATATTTGGTCATATACGCGACGGGATATCTCTCTTTTACTCCCACCAGCGATTTCCAAACCGCGAGTGTTCCGACACCCGTGTTCCTACAGCTTGCACATCTGGCAGGACCAGCTTTCCTTGACAGATGGTGAGGCAGCCAATTCCGATGGAGTCCTGGTACCCAAAGCTAACAGTACTTGACGCAAAAGTCGCTCTTTTTTATCCCTTATCCTATTTTACAGACCACGCTCCCTTGCCCCCACTTTGACGCTGCTACAATTGCAATGTCCCCATCTCACCAGACCTACAAAGATTCTCGTCAGAATAAGAAGCATATTCGTTACCCAAAAAAATCTCTGCGAAGGAGTCTTGCTTCGGCTGATCGAACATAATTGATATATATATATATATATATATATCACCATCATACGCTGCTTGGCGGTGGCGGATGGGTGTTACTAGAGGACGAAGATGTTTTCGCCAAAGCATATAACAGGCACAGCTACTGCCGATGAGGTCGTTCCACCGGGAGAAAGACGGGAATGGTTGAGAGAACTCAGGTGGCTAGAATGGGTTCCCCGAGCTTCTGTTCGGAAATGGCTGATCGTTCATTTTTTCCCGAGGCGTGACCAGTTTATCCGTTGTGTCTGCCGCCAGCGGAATCACCAACCTGGCCTAGAAGGTAAGCATGTGAATTGAAGAGTACAGACGAATATCATACCAGTTAGTGTAACAATCTTGACGCTTAAAGTCTGGTTCAGTTATGGGCCCCGAGTTTTCTAGCGCTTGCTTCCATAGTATAAGCACTTGTACGATGTAGAAAGTTGCGGGAAAGAATGAGAATAGAATGATGAATACGAGCATTGATATCTTGATTTACTTAGCCGACTTTCAGTGACTCTACGCCTGGTGGTTACTCCCACACACACTCGGAATCCCCTCATCAAGCGCCAAAAAACTGCGCTATGCGCTTCGCCGTCCACTCTGGATTCTCATCACCTATTACAAAATCATCAGCACTAAATCCCACCACCCCTCGGGAAGCGTCGGGCAAATAAATACATACCAATCCAATGCCCCCGCCTTGGGAATCACATCCACCACCACATGCCTCCCCACCGGCCCATACACCGCCCTCAAAACCCTCACGGGTGCAAAACTCGCCTGCCCACCCAACCCCAGCACGGACATCGGCAGCGGCGTGATCTTAGTCGTCGCGTTGAAGAACGCTTCATCCCGCAAACGCCTCGGCGAAATACGTCAGCCCCGCGCGCAAAAAGCCAGGCTTAGAGATCTCAATCGTGTAGCGTGTCAAGTCGCTCTGAGAAACAGCTTCCATGCCCGAATACGACGCGTGAAAAAAATACCACGCCAACATCTCGCGCACCCTTCCGGAAATGAAAACGAGGTAGTTTATTGGTGAGCCCTGTGCATGGTTAAAAGCGGGACCTTGACGGTTTCAATGATAGCTTGAATAGTTTGGTACTAAGTACCTTAGCGACTCATGCAGGATTCTTTTTACGGTGAATCTACGGTTGGACCTTTTTATACGTCAACTTGGTTTAACGTTTTGATAGTTAACACGGATTTAAATTTATGACGTTACAGCAATGTTAACCATCCTGCTACCGCAAAGCAGCCGAAAATCTGTAAATAACCTGTAATCTATCAAAGGCTATCATAAACCAAACTTCACCCCGACTTGCGATCCGACTTGCGTCAACTCCCATTGCTTCACCATTCATCATTGATGTTCTCAACTCCCATCATAATGTGCATCGCTTCGATCAATAGTAACGCTGTCGCACGTTGTCGTGTTGCTTCTACGAAGCTTCTTATACCGCACCTGTATTCTATCTCATTAGCAAAAAGCCTCTTAACAAGGATTATCTGTATGAGAACGTAAGTCAGCTATCCCTTTAGCTGCTGTTTGCCTTCGATTAATTTTTAAGGTTGACCCTAATCAGATGTGGTAAGGCTCGGTCAGAAAGGCTATCTTTTGTAAATAGAAACAATGTCAACAAAGCCCCCTATTGTTCTTGCCCACCTCGATAATGTCTTCCTGCGACGTAGTACCTGATTCAACTGATTTAGGAACTGATCGTTCTAATCTGCGTCCTATTACTCTTATAGACGATCGATTCGAGTCTATTCAGATATCTCCAAACGTCAGTTGAATCAATATACCATCAGATATCAGCCTTTTAGATGCCGCGAGCTTATGAGGTCTCTATTTCTCCTCCGAAATTCTTCAAACGATAGCAAAACACATCAATGTATACGTCAATGAGACTCACAGATGGGGGAAAGTCAAAAGAGAGAGATTCTAAAGTCAGATCATTTTCGGACACAGATGAGCTAGAACTGAAGACATACTTTGAAATACGCATCTATATGAGTCTTCGTAGAGAACCTCGAGTTCCTGACTACTGAAATATGAAGCTAAATAAACCTCTGCATTCATTAGTTCGAGAAGCAATGACTCTGAACAGATACGAAAATATTGATCGAAGCCCTTGGGACTGTCGTGGGTGCAAGGAGATAGACTTACTAAACAGCCAGGCCTAGAAAACGACAAGTTCTCGGTGAAATTACATCAAATTTAGGTGATACCAAGCGGAGAAAGCGTATTACCTTTGGCTGTGATATCTGTGATATCCCTCTATGTAGAAACGGTCCTTGTTGGGCTGCATATCACAATAGCATCTGAATAGCATCAATAAAATCAGTTCAGAGTGATATTCTATAGTTTCTATTGGTGAACTAAGCGAATACGCTAAAAGTGGCCTCCCGACAGCAGCTAAAGGGATACCTGAACAAGCCCGGCAACGCTTAAGCAATGTTCAGCTCGCTGCAGAAAGAACCTGTAGATCTAGAAGATAAGCTAGATACAGATAGATAAATAGATGTAAGATCAATGTCTGACTGCATGTGTCGTGTCTAGATGTCT
>JAABUH010001049.1_pt1 | contig 33916 bp, 22 predicted proteins | sample 5559121 | NCBI WGS metagenome assembly JAABUH01 (sample SAMN10711871, study PRJNA513364) | rock metagenome | isolation source: Antarctica rocks | place: Antarctica: Victoria Land, Battleship Promontory nord | collected 2015-12-28
GCTACCTCTAGAAAACGCTCAAGCCGGCGAAGAATGTTGGAAACGGGGTATGCACATACGTATACCCCGGTGGTTAGTTATTTCCGCTCCGGCCGAAGCCGGCTTGGCGCTAGGGGAGGGAACAGTAGGTACTGTTACCCCTGTGGTTAGTAATCTCCATATTGATCCGGCGCTAGTGAATGGGTATTTACCCTTCGCCCACTTCAATATATGCACATATTCGCTCTGACCCTCATATACCAATAATGAAGGAAGAGAAAAGAGAGCCACAATCATCAGCCTGACTAACGGCGGCAGTTGTTGGAATGCGAGGTCATATGGGGTCATATTGATATTTTGTTTGTTGTTAGGAGTCTATCTAGGAGTGGAAGGTGAAAACTCTACTAGCGGACCCCAGCCCTACCAGCCCTATGAAGGCGAAGATTACCCTCTCCCCTATTTCCAACAGCAATAATGCCGGTGGGCCCACGAGACAGTAATCATGGACGGCGATATGGAATGAAACGAACGGGAAGGACCAGTGGTGTTCTTGGAACCAGCCGGGGGCAAATGATCTCTAGCTAGTAACAGAGGAAATAAGTTGTGGATAAGCTGAAGTTTTTGCTCTTTCACGGCTGGTAGGCGCGGCTACAGTAGGGCCTGCTAGAAAGATTTCTCAAGGAAATTCCTCATTAGTAAAATAGTCTTACCATAGTAGAGTAGGTGTTTGAACGTGAGAAGCAGAACGTCACGGGCTGGGCTCGCCCTTGTTGGCCACATGCAAGTCGCCGTTGGTACGCGGGAACCAGCGGAAGCGGAGTTAGCTAATGCTGTAACTAGTGCAATGGTTATGCATTAAAGAGAACTTTGTATTACTCTAATTTATGTTGCGCCTACTACTCATTTTTAAAAATCAAGCGTTACAAAAGATGACATGAAACCCTGTGGATAGAAAAACACTTCGTCTAAGGGTGTATATTCTACCTTAAGTTTTCTGCCGTAATTGGCGCTAGCCTCAACCAGGCTAGCGCAGCAACTAAAGTCCTAATTGGACGACTACTCCTCCCCGCCTGCTCCTACTATTGCTTCTACTGTAGCTTCTATTGCTACAAATCCTGCTCTAGTTCAGCGACCATTTTAAGGGTTGCTTTTAGATGTTTTTCAATCGCTTTGACTTTTCCTAGCGATGAAGAAAAAGGTTCAGCTGAATTATCAGATGAGCTTTCAGATGAGCTTTCATAGATCTTCAAATCACTTGAGTTCGACGTCGCAACAGCATTTCGTGGTCCTTTCTTGGCGCTTCGGCTCCGAACTTCGGAATCTGAAATATATGATGCGTTGGAATTATTTGATCCATTGGTAGCCATTTCACTGTCGTCGGAATCCGAAGAATATTGTCTGAGAGTAACTTCCTTTAGAACAGGAGGATACTTTGGCTTACGTTGAGACATTTGGTTCAAATATTTATATATGCAAAATAATATGAAAGCGAGGAAGCAGTCGAATTATATACTTGTGTGTATTGATTACTGAGGTCATCTTACCAACAGTCAACGCTTACCCTTGTCATGACGGCTGACGGCGAACAACTTCGTTGGCCGGATTTACGCTGCGTAATCGGGGCGGAAGGGAGAATCCGCCATGAACCCTCGTATGGCAAATCTATCTATGCTAGTCATGTAAAAAAAACCCTACTGAAAAGAGGTCAGTTTGCTGGCTGGTGAAATGGTGGTTTAGCAACGCCGCTGACACCACTAGCTGCGTCACTAATTCCACCGGTCTATGAAGTACGTAAGGTACCTTCGTAGGTGGGGTAAGTGGTAACATTGCATGGGAATGAGGGAATTATGGGGTCCGCCACCTATGAGGCGGAAATTACCAACTCCCCTACTTTCAACAAATTCATCTACTGAACATTAGGTTGGCTGAGCTTTACGACCTGTTACGAGGTATGCCCTATCTGTTTAACCGATGCCACGAAGATCTGCACAGTTCAGACATCTAAGAATATATGGAATTAAAAGACTAGTGAGGCTCGATACTCGCAACAATTCTCGAGATCACTGACAGCATAAATCTCTTCACTGGTTCAAGTTTGCCGATAAGAGTTAATTTTTCATTATCGCCAATGAACTGCATGCGGTACTACAGTGTGAATATCTTTTATTGTTATTGATTAGTGTGTTTAATATACTAAACAAAAACCAGAGTTGTAGACATCCGGGACAGTCAATGCAATAAAACACATATAAGGATCATCACGGGGGTTGTACAGCTTGTCTATTCGTGTTCGAAATTCGGTCCTGGCCCCTCTTACAACAACGAATCTGGAAGGTCAAGCTTGTAAAGCCCACCTTCGGGCGGCGGCTTTATGACTCTGGACTGTCGGTCTCGTAGCTTGGATTTAAGATGAAGTCTAGAAACAATTTGAATTACATCTAGAACGGAATCAGTAGCAAAAGAAGGGTGTTGCCAGTCTTGATCCTTGTAACCTCGCAAAAGATCTTCGACGAAAGCGACGATGTCTTGGCTTCTAGATTTGATCATAGGCTGTATGAGCATGAATAGCACAATTACTATGGCCCATGGAGTCTTTTTGCCCGAGTGAGTCTTTTCGCCCGGTTGAAGCCTTGTCAAGATAGCGCTAACTAATGGCCCCTTGATTCTCATCTGCGATTGGATTGTAGTCTTCGCCACTCCAGTGTATTGCGCGAAATCTGATATGAGACGGCCTCGAGACTCCTCGTTTTTGTCAATGCGCCAGAGATGATAATAGGCGAGATGCCGATAGATAGGCCCTGCGTGCATAGTAATTAGACTGGCGAAAAGAGGCTGTAGCGGTGAATGTAATTCCTGATTTTCACGAGGAATCGTTCCTTCCAACCGCTCGATCGCAGTTTGAAACCCTTCCTGTGGAGACAATTCGTCTTTGCGGTCTTTGCGGTCGCCGTTACTAGGCTCGAGCAACAAGGTAAGGGCCGACGAGAGCGACATTCTGTGTTGTAAAAATACGAACACTCGCTGTCAGAAGCTTTATAGCAAATAAGACACTAAGCCCCGAAATTCTGTTGTGTTTCATTCCGTAAGCTTGATGACATTTATAAATTATAAGTGCGTGCATCTTCCTAGATGAACATGCAAACATGGACTTGATCAGGAACGACCTTGACTTGCTATTACAGCTAAGCAAAAGCACTTTGATGAAAGATGAACGCAGAACACTTCAAGAAGTACAGGCAAGACTTTGCCCGCTTATAATGGGGTCGACAGCAGAAAATACGCTTCAAGGATTCAGATCTTTCCTGAAGATTTATATTGCAAAACGTCATTTTGATGAATCCGCACATGAGGGATTAGAGAACAACTTGAGATACGAAGTAGAGAATGATCAAAATTATTTGTTAGAGCTATTGGAGTGGGTTGCAGTGCTTGAATATCTTGATGATAACCCAAAGCATCCATGGAAAGAAGTGAGCTACAAGAAAAGTCAAGATTCTAAACATGTAATGAAAGACTCAGAATCAGACATGGCCTTATTCAACGAGCGTTCGAGCTCACCAGAATTCTGATTGCTTATCAGGATTATCGTCATTACGTATAAGATAACAGCAAGAAGATTAAATTAGATTACCGACAGTAAGATAAAGTTTTGGAAACTTTGTAGACCATCCCAAAGGGACCAATCTCTTTATCCAGTGCCTTTGACAGATCGATTTGTCATTGAGACAAGTGACCAAAAACCACGTAGCCCGGAGGCGAGATTGTGGCCTTATGGCAGCAGGTAGCAGTCAGCTGTATTGCATTCTCCAGAGCACAATCGAGGAGCAGGATTGCCAGCAGAGTCCTCCAATCTCACGACCAAGCTTGCCCTTCCCTCCTGGGCCTGTCGTTCCAGGTACTGTAGGAGTTGGGGTATCAATCAGGGATCATTTTGGCGGTGCTGACAAATCAACAACCCTGAATTTGAAGATCGTACTAATAACAGTTCGGTGGAGGCAAGATCCTGCCGTTGCTGTGTAGCAAGCACTTATACGGTGGCTATATCGGCGCCTGCTTCGGTGGTAATGTGTGCCATGCCTGGTTCGAAAGTGTAGCTTGTATTGAAGGAGAATGAAAAGTCTTGGACGGGAGTTCTTGGAGCTTTTCTAAGTCAACGAGCACAGCGGTCTCGCCTCCGAAGTTATTTTGCTTTGTCACGCCAGCGTAACTTGGGCTGCATCCTTTATCCACCGTTATAGAATACCAATGCTGAGAAACCTTTTCGTGTACTTCCTACCCCATATAATTGACCGCAGAGCGTTGGAAAAAAATTGCGCTATACAAGGCTGTTGAGGGATCGTGTGCTTGTTCTTCGAGTTTTATAGTATTGAGAGCACTTGTACAAGTGAAGGGAGACAAGTATACTCGTAATGGAAGTGCCCCTTTGCCCGTCCTACAACCCAAATCTTCAAACCTTTATTTGGGCTCTCACTGCCACCTTGTAACATCATTGCCCAGTCGCACGATGATCAAGGGCCCCACAAATCACTCTACGTTCGTCGTCGACGGCGACCAGAGACGCAAGAGAAGGGTCGTCATCGCGACAGCGTATGCATTCCTTCTGTTACTGATGTTGGGATGCTCTATCGAGGCTGTCTGTAAAGAAGCGCGACCCTCAGCAATATGCAGCGCGGCAAGGGCATAGACGGTCCCAACGCCTTTTTCTTGGCCACAGAGGAAGGAGACGCAAGCCACCGAGTGGCGGCAAGGTGGAGCCGTATTATGACGATCTGACTTGGGGTTGAGGGATCAGTGGAGGCTGGGATAGTCTTTCCTCTTTTCTCTTCGAGGATAGAGATAACCGTGGGGAGTGCCTCCTGTACACACATTCGAAAACTTTCCAATGCCGTGAAAGTATCTTTAGATATGTTGCTTGGTGTACGTTATGGCCCAGGGCACCCTTATTCCTCTCCTTCCCACGCAACCGCACACGAAGCGAATCTCGCCTTTATGGCCAGCGGCGGCGTCTGAGACGCAGTATCACCAGCCCCACAATCGGAGAGTGCTAAGCCACATATGCCCTCCGTATCATGTGCGCGAATTGTGTGCCATTCGTTTGCCATTTCCATAGGCATTGTCCAATGCGTTGAGGTAATTGCAGATGCTTCTGATTGGTTATCAGATTTGGAGACAGCGGTAGAAGATCAAATGGGTATCCAATCCTCCACCTACGCGTCTCGCTAAAGCCTAGCTTGACCCATCCATGGTTGGGGCGTTCCATTAGGGTAGGGACTCGAATAGTATAACCTGTAAATCTCCACCTTCGCAGATCTATCAGCGTCGTCCGTCAAAGTTGGACATCCAATCCTTTCCCTCCTGCCTTGTCCTCCTTCTACTCGTCCCCAAGCAGGCCGTGAGCTGGCCTCGAAAACGATTAGCAAGCAACCGAAGTGGACCCAGGACGATGACGGTGTCCCTCCTCACCACACCGAAGGAATGGGAAAAATCGTCCAGTTATATCGCTAGCCGCAGCCCCAGTTGTTGAAGGCGACGTTAACAAGGAACTTAGACTCGGAAGAGCGGGTCGTTGGACGTATGGGTTGGTAATGTTCGCCTTATTGGGCCCACTAGTAGAGTTTTCTCCTTCTGTTGGAATACGAGGTCATTGTTGGAATTTCAGGCTCCGCATTCATCCTGTTTGCACATACGTATGCACATACGTATACCCCGGTGGTCAGTTATTCCGGCCCGCTTGGCGTTAGGGGTATTTATCCCACTTCTTGTTTCTATCTACTAGATAGCTTCAACCCCATATACTATATGCCCCATATGACCTCGTATTCCAACAGTCATATGGGGCATATTGGTATTTTGGTTGTTGCTGTTAGGAGGCTATCTAGGAGGAAGGTGAAAACTCTACTAGCGGGCCCCAGCCCTACCAGCCCTATGAAGGCGAAGATTACCATCTCCCCTATTTCCAACACCTTCTCCTTCCTACATGCAACATCGATATCCTTCAAATTCTAAAAGTTCTGAAGAGCACAAGCCCGAGAGAGCACAGTATCGAGCCAAGCTAAACAACGAAGCTGAGCCCGAGCCTGCCAGGTTCGAACCCCATCATAGAGATGATATGCTGCTTTCATTGGGTATACTTTACCTCCGGGGCCCTAATGGTCCGGCGTCTTATAGTAGCCCGTTCGCTTGGTATTAGCATGAGCTGAAAATCACACAAGATTCCGCTAAGTCTTTCAAACCATATTGTCAACTGCCGGCAAAGTTCCATCGTACTGCTTTCATTCAAGATCGAGTCGTGACTGCTCAACGAGTTCCCCTTTCCATCATCCTGTGAAGCAGTCTATTCGTCGGTTTTCGATACACGAAGCGCTTTGTTCCGAGACTCCCACCCTCCGCGAGAAAACAAATCACCCTATCTCCGGTCCTCCTCCTCCTCCACCTACTACCACCACTACCATCCACTGCGAGAATACGATAAATTGAAGTCGATCCACTGGGGCTGGCGACATTCAAAGTGAGGCCTCCTGTGACCCAAAGAATGACAGCGTAACAGCCGACGAATCTGGCTCTTTCATCGTATCCTTCACCTCCGAAGCTGTGTAGACAAGCCACGTCACTGTCGCGCTGGCAAGTAACAAAAGGGCTATTCAAAGTCAGTGACTGGAACTTTGCGGGAGATGAGCAGCTACTTACGTCGTGAGACTCAAAGGCATTCTAGCTGCAGGTGCTCGGCAGATCCCTCGACTTTATCGAGGGATTCATAATCCGGGTACTGGAGTCGACATTTGATAGCCAAGAGACGTATCTGCCTTTGAACGTCTTTTTCCTTTTCTTTCCAGTCACAGAGCGTCCTTTTCAACAAGAAAGTTCACTCGATCCTCTGGGAATGAATCATGAAGTTGCCATGGTCCTGAGGTAGTCATTGCGACGGCTCAATTGATACACGCGCATGATCGGTTGCGGGTTCGACACTATTCACCTTGTGGTAAGTATCATAGTCTTCACAGGCCTTAATGTGCTTTTGAATTCAATCGCGGAGGGCGAAGTGCTGACGGCGGAAAATTTTCTCAGGATAGTGACTCGCGGCCCATTGCTCGATTGATCCAGGCTGCAAACGGATCTGTCATCTTGGAGGAGTCGGAGGTGATTGTCTACAGGCTGCGCCGCACAATGTGTCAACGAGACACCTTGAGAACCTGTGTCTTCGAAGTCGAAACTACGACTGGGGACGAAGGCAAGGAGATCATTGAGACTTCTTCTTTTGCCGTGGCTTGTCTTCTGCATGGCTTCAGGCGAGGGAGCGCTTCTCGCATGATTCGAGCGACTAAAGTTGTCACTGCATTCGCATCTGAGAGCACTTATTCACCTTGGAATCAAGAGACACAAATAGAGGACGGATCGTTGGTACTTGACAGCTGGTCTTCGCAGTGGGACGATGGGGAACAGGTTGAAGACAAATAAGAATATTCCTGGTTCAAGTACTCATCATTTGAAGGCATTAGGTGGCGATTTTGCCTCTTGATAGCGCTCAATCAACCTGTCAACATTCACCACCGCAACGCTTTACGCCCACAACTCAAATTCATGGCAGCAGCCATTTTATTTATACACGCAGCGCATCCTTCATATGTTTTTACTTATTTCTCTTCCCGTCCGAGCTATTCCCTCGAATCCTGCTGGCACACCGGAGGGAAGTCTTCATTGGCAATTACGAACGATAATTTTCCGGCAGCGCACCCTCTGCAGGATCATTTGGAAAGAGAAAGTCTCCCTTCCACTGACACGAATGATTATAGACTCCTCGGCATATCCAGTATCGCGCCTCTGCGAGACCGTGGTAACGTAGCATCTGAAAAGCAATGACTTGAATACCACAGAAACCTTGGACTTCCCCACAGAGCCAGACGAGCTAGGCTATCAATGGGAATATTCACCCGAGACTTCCCGAGGCCACCCACAGCTGTGCTAGGGTAGGCGAGCTCTGATATTCCATCCGTTCAGTCCGTTTCATGATGAATGTGGCCCCGCTCAATCGGGTGCGATAACCCATCGGCAGTGTGCAAGACGTATCGATAGCCACAATCTCAGCGAAATTCTTCGGTCTCGAGGGAGAAGCATTTGAAGAAGCCACAGAACGAGGGGCATAGGGAGCGAGATGAGCAGCCTGTTGTAAAACAAGGTCAGATAGGGGCATATTGATATTTTGGTTGTTGCTGTTAGGAGGCTATCTGACCCCAGCCCTATTAGCGTGTGCAAAAAGGTTTCGAATTCTCGTAGCTAACCTTCTACTCAAAATCCTCGGCCCCGCGATTGGTCTTAGCATCGTCAATGACGTACCTATATACCATGTCCACTTGGTCTGATCGCCCTTCGTGGCCGCCGGGTCGTCGACCGCGTAGATTTTCGACTATTAACAGGATCTAGTCTACGAGGCCTTTGCGCTTCTGCTTTTGGCAAAAGAAGCAAGAAGTTCTGACCAACCCTAGCGCAATCCTAGGCTTTGTCCCATGCATGAACAATTCTTTAACAAAATATAGATCCGGCCTCACATCAAGCTCTTCACCGCCGGCGGTAAAGCCGACAGAAATCTATTTACCTGGTGGTCGACGACTTCGAAAGACAGAACAACACCAGGGGGTCAATAGGATCAACGGGAACATATGGCCGTTGAATTGCTAGAGGACCTACCGCTCATACAGTACGCAGGATCAACGATAAAGGACCTTCGTTGGTTGCTTGAGAATCAAAACAAACACCCCCCTAATCAATAACACCCTCCCCTGGAGACCAAGCGCTTGAACTACGACCTCACTTCATACTGCCGAGCATCGCCCTCCGTTCGGCCGGCTAAACATTCACCATGGCTCGACCATCTGTGGAAGATCACTCCGAGGGTTACCAAAGCCCCTATCCTGCTTTCACTCCCGATCCAATTACCTATCCCGAGCACGCATAGCCGCCTAACTTAGAACCGACGCCATACGCCAGAAACGTCAATCCTTACCGGTCCCACTGTTCCCAAAGAAGATCCGGATCGATTTCTAGAAGTTCTTAACGACCTTCGAACTCAGCGAGATCTAGGCGTTGAAGCGCTAAATCTATTCGACAAGCTGCCCAGTGATCAAGTTTGAAAGACCCGCTATGAAGACATCGATCAAGCTAAGAGACAATTGGATAAAGATTATATAAAGGTTCAGGACAAGTCGGGTGGCTAGAGATGACACGCCTGCCTTTTGCTCTTCCTCCTCTCGCTCTACCAAGCGTTCTATAAAGCTCCCGGACCCACTTTTGTTTACTGACGGAACCGAGCCTACCTGGGATGGCTGGCAGGGGAAGATCCGTGACAAGCTGGAAATCAATTCCGACCACTTTGACAACGATAGAGCGGTTCTAGCCTACATTCATTCACGCACCGACGTCAACGAGGTTCATTGAACCCCTACAAGACGACCGAAGACCTGTTAAAAATGAACTTGCTGAGCTGTACGATGATTCTGACAAAGAGGCTAACTTCCGAAGACAATACTCGAGGCGAACTCTCTATTACCACCCACACACTTCGGAGGCCGTAGGAGCCGTTCCGCAGATATGACAATGCACGCTCTGCTGGAACGGATTCATCAAGCATGGAACCGAGGTGAAGTAGCCACCGCCCTCTTCCTGGATGTCACCGAAGCCTTTGACAACGTCTCACACCTACGGCTACTACAAAATCTTCGCAAACGCAGAATCCCTACATCATACGTCAACTTTCTAGGTAGTTTTGTAAGCGATCGCCGCACCGAACTGAGGCTTCCCGAGTGCACCCTTGACTGGGAAATCAAGACGGGCATACCGCAAGGCTCATCCCTCTCACCGACTCTATACCTGTTTTACAATGCCGATCTACTGAAGACACTCACGACCGAGGCGATCTGGGCGGCCGGTTACATAGACGACGTTGTATTTCTAGCCACGGGGGAATCAGCGGAAAAGAAGTGCAAGGCCCTAGAGGAAGCCCACGCAACCGCCAGAATATGGGCCGGCCGACACGCATCAGTCTTCTCGCCCCCCAAATATCAACTGATTCACTTCACTCACAGTCACAAGCAACCGATCATCGCTTCGTTGAGAGTGCCAGGCGAAGAAGACGTGAAACCATTAGACACAGCGAGATACTTGAGAGTTCTGTTTGACACTCATCTCACCTGAAGACCTCAGCTGAACCATCTGGAACAAACGACAATCAAGAGGCTACAGTCAATTAGAGCACTAGCAGAATCAACATGAGGACCAGCTCTGAAGAATCTTAGGCTATACACCTTCTGCATACTGCTCATCATGATGTTCGCGTCAAGCATATGGTTCCCTTCTGAGGATAAGGGAAATATAGGGAGGGCAAGAACGATGTACACGAAACTTCGAAACATTCAAAAGAATGTCATCGTGACTATCTTCAAAGGCTTCAATCGCACAGCTGACGAGGCATTGAACGTTGAGCTAAACCTATTGCCTACGAAACAGATGCTCGGTCTCACAGCGACAAAATTCGCGTTGCGCATTCTGTCGTCGAACGTGACGTTCACAATTCAATGCTTCTCAGTAATATCTCTAGTGAACTGAAATGAACTGAATGATCTCGAAGACCTTCGTCGACCCCCTAGGCAATTCATTCGAACCCTCATGAACAGAATTATCGATTGACTGAGCAAGGTCAAACTGAACAGGATCGAAACTCGGCAGCTCTTCGTGTGCGCGCCATGAGAACGAAACATAGTCACGAAGATAGCTATGAACGAACTCTCGACGCTGATCACTCACGAACGACTGCTAATTCAGGAACTCTCTCTATTCTACTATACAGACGGTTCAGGAATAGACGAACACGTTGACGCTGCGACAGTAAGCCTCTTCATCGGGGTCAGAAGAAGAAAATACGTCGAATCACTTGAAGAATATTCAGTATATTCGAGCGAGCTGTACGAGATTCTCTTGACACTGAAACTGATCACTGATGAACGAACAAACCATTCGAAGCTTTCTATCACAATCTTCATCGACAATCAATCTGCAATCAAAACACTCACCAGTTCAAAATGTCGCTCAGGCCAGTTCATAGTAAGAGCTATAATGAACAAGGCCCGCGACCTTGATGCTTCAATCTTCATACATTGAATTTCAGCTCACGTAGGGGTGCCAGGCTCGTCGATGAAGCAGCGAAGAAGGTCGCGAGACGGTACCCAACGCGACGGAGGGCGAAGAGATTCGAACTCCCCGCGCTGATCTTCTCGATGGGCGCAGAAGAAAGGAACCAGGCAGCGAAAAAATGGGCAAACGTCTGAAACAATCACCAGCATGGCAGACAGCTGTACAGAATTCAGCCTATGCTCACAGAGAAAACCCTCTTGAAGTACAAGAGGCTTACTCGAAGCGAAGAATTCACACTGGTGCAGCTCAGAATCGGCAAAATTGAACTTCGGAACTTCCTCTTTAGCATGAACATTACTGACTCCTCAACATGCCCATGCGGGCTAGGTAACCAGACTACTAACCATGTGCTTTTAGAATGCCCCCGACACGAGGACCTTCGGCAGTTCATCCTTTGGTAAAATGGCAGGGAAACAAGGGACATGTCAATACTTCTTGGCGAACCGACGTTTGCAAAACGCGTCGCCATCTTCATGGCAGGAACGGAACTTCTAGCTGGCGACGTCATGGCTTCCTAGAATTCCCGACTCAACGGGCATAGGGTCTTAGAACGATAGATTCTATATGTTCACGCAGTGAATGCAATCTGTTTACGATCATACATACACGGGGCTCCGAAAGGGGCCCCCGGTACCCCCATATATATCGACACTCTCACAAAGCTAAAGCTCGGCAACAATTTCATCGCTATCGGAACCAACCGTCAATAAGCTATTCAATGGCCCGTATGGGCCGGATAACACATCCCTCGGAACAAGAAACGCAAGGGACAGACATAGGCACTGGAAACCCACGCAACAGCTGACAGGCGGGCGTGGGTCCCCTCTCCCAACCGCCGGGCAAGCCGGTCAGATGGGTGAGGGGTGGAGCGAAACGGTGGGGCTCAAGGGGGCTTGGATGAAGCTTGCATTCAAATAGAGACTAAATCACATTTACCACCTGAGGGAATAGGCGTTTCGGGGCGGCGACGGCGATAGGTTTTGAAATTGGCTATGCGATAGTTTGTACCCATGCAAGGAACTGGGAACCTTTGTAATTAACCCCGCTCTGGGCGCTTAGCGCCTGTATCCCTTTGACCGTTACAAAGTCGGCCACCCCCTATGATCAGCAGCCAGGCCTAATTTGGTAGCAGCTTGACCAGATGGGGTTCCGATGCTTAATGGACCCCGCTGTCGCCGACTCGCCGAATCCAATTAAAATGAAGCTTGGCAGTGAACCCCGCGTTCCGAATATCCTCATTTTCATCTATTTCTATTGCTTAATCTAGTGTGCTATGAATAGCAGTCCAGCACTCCGATCGTCTGCAACAGGCTAGTTTGGAGCACTCTGCTGCAGCACAGCCCCATGAAGTCTCTGCACCTCGCTGTCGTCGTTTCTTCCTGGGCCGATTGACGTCGACGTCAGGAATTTCAGCTAAAGCCTTGCGCTTCGAAGTGAAATTTTTCCTCTTCAGTTGGCTACATGGCGTGCAATAAGCCTTCTTAGCGAGCTTAACGTAGTGATGCTTCGACGGATAGATCATATTCGAAGTAGTAATAGAGATTTTTGACTCTCGCAAACGACCATTGCCATAGGAATTTTGGGTGAGCTCCAAAGCCAACTGCAAAACGAAGTCTTTATGCTTCAGCTTGAAGGTAACATCTCGTAGCTTATGCAGTTTGAAGCTATTCAGAACAGCTGCTTCAAGAAGAAATTCAAACAGTCTTCAGGGATATTTGTTATTTCTTCGACGCAAAGGATAATAGGACCTTTGTTGATCATTCCCATCCGAACCTCTCATATTATCATTGTATTCCTTAGCCACTAAAGGAATTGGCAACAACAAATCTGATCGATCATGGTAAAGGGTAGAATCAGCGAGTATGGAAGGACCATGGCTGGTGGCAGCGAACCTGGGTATCGCGGATCCTGAAGGTATGTTCCACCTCTTTCGATGATCGAGCAAATAAAGCTCATCCAAATCAGATACATCGTGTGAGGTGGTCATGTACTGCAACACGTTGTTATCCTGCCATGCTAAGCATAGCACCTCGTCATCGACTACCATGTGAGCACGTAAGCCCCAGTTCTTTGCTTTGGTGAAGATGAGCCGAAGACGAAGTAGCTCCTTTGGATATCCGCTGCTCGATTTAGCTGTACCGCATGCACCTATCCCTTCTTTCTTTAAAGCTTTGAATAGCTTCACACTGCTGAAGAAGTTGTCCGTGAAGACTACATAGTCATACGGTCGAGGTAAGCCTTTGCATAGCTGTAAAACCACTAGTGAAGACGGCGGCAGCTTTTCATTTCCCTTGGCCTTCTCGTTGTAGCCTAGCTGCTTAGCAGTTAACAGCTCAGGAATTGGAGTTATCTATGGCATTAGTTAGTACTGACGTAGTAGAAGTTTAGTGAAATATATGTATGAAAGTACGATTTTGCTTGGGGAATATGAGATTTCTCCATTCAAGCCCTAAGCGCTAAGCTCACCACCTTCCTAAATCGGTAATAAAAACTCAGCACCACACAGCAGAATTCTTCTTCGAAGCCTTCTCGAAGACGTCTCTGGAGAGCTCTCCAAAAGCATCTTCAGCGAGCATTTTCGAAGCAAAAACAGATAATCTCCGGCGAATTACATACAAAAATCAGGAGAAACATACCTTTGACGTGAAAAGAAAATCGAGCATGTAATTCTCCTGACATAGACTGTAGATTTTGAAGCCCACCCCAGCTGCTTTAGTGTTGAGCATCATGGTATGCTTAGAACGCCCTCGAAAGAGTATTAATTGCTCGTCAACAGATACGTTCCTGCCTGGCTTTCAGTACTGACGGCTAGCCTTTCGGAAATCAGTGGCTAATGGCTCGAGCTTCTTCCAGAAATCAGGTCCTTTGAAGTTCAAATCTTCGTCTGGATCGGATATCTTTCAGTATTGTAGAATTTGGCAAAATCGCTCCCTACCCATTGCTTGTATGATCTTCATGAAGACTGGCTTATTGGATTGAGTGTTTCAGTAGTCCTCATACTCCGGGCAGTGATAAAGACTCATGTAAAGCAATACCCTTATGAATGTTCCTACCTCATGACCATTTGTTGACCTTCAAGCTCGGCAGTGTTTCAAATCTTGTTTTTTGACCTTCTCTTGCTTTCGCTTAATGATAGCGTTCTTATTTGTGTTTTGAGCTATGATGCAGCGCATATCGAAGCTTATGAAAAGAAAAAGTAGCTGTAGAGGGGTCTGAATGTGATCCGGGACCAGAGAAACAGAAGAACGATCTTCTATTCGAAGAGGACTGAAGCTTCCATGGGACGTTGGAATTGCCTTCAGCACTTCGTCAACAGTAGGTTTCTTCTTCTGGTTAGCCTCATTTCGCACTTCAATTGGTAGAACATCAGATTCGCCGGATATTTCGAACTCACAGCCCCGTTCAGGCATCGTATGCGATTGACAGCGAGGTCGACAGCGAGGTAAACAAACAAACAAACAAACAAATGTTCGTTGCTTAGTCATTGGTGGGGCCCCCCTACTAGCATTGTAGATCATAGGGGTGGCCGACTTTGTGGCGGTCAAAGGGATAGCGTATGAGATAACAAACAAACAAACAAAGCAACACAGGGCAAATGCATAGTAGACTCTCATGATAGTTTTTGTTAGAAAGCTTAGCTAGCTCACCGCCGACTAACCTACAAAACCTCGCACTACCACCATTCACCTTTCAACACTCACTAAGGGGAAGCTATAAACTCTGTACTACCGATGAAGTCAGGCAAGGCAGCGTCATCTCTGTGCCAAATCTTTCAAAATTGAAGCTTCCATCTTCGACCGCGAAGGCCAGTATCTCTGCGCTCATATAATACATACCGGTCTTCACTGGGTAATTCGCCGCCTGGATCTTTACAATTCAGGCGATCATTTTGCCAAAATGTTTGAAGTCGAATCTTCCATCTTCGATTGCAGAGGCCAGCGTTTCAAGATTTCGCACAATAGCTCATCGTCCCTCGGTCCCACCTTGCTAATTCCGGGTCCACAGTAACCTCGAACCCTGAGACCCGCGCTGCAGCAAGTACATCATTCCTCGCCCTGTATGTTGCCGTTGGGGCTTTGTCGCTGGTTTCAAGAGTGCTTGTCGGACCTGAAGCCCCTTGATGTGTTGGAATACGAGGCCATATGGGGGCATATTGATATATTGGTTGATGTTGTTAGAAGGCTACCTAGGAGGTGGAAGGTGAAAACTCTACTAGCGGGCCCCAGCCCTACCAGCCCTATGAGGCGAAGGTTACCAACTTCCCTATTTCCAACACTCCCCTTTGGGAATCGAAGCCTTCAAACTACCCTTTTTGAAGCTTTCAAGCTCCCTTTTTTGAACCTTTCGAGCTCCCCCGGCTGAAGCTTCCAGGCTCCCCCGACTGAAGCTCCCCTGGTTCCTACACGGAGCAGTACCATTTGAAGCTGATCAGACTTCCAGAGGCCTGTCCACGGATTCCAGATGGCTATACTTTTATATACCGTTTGCTTCTCGCCTGAGGCTATCCACGGTTGGCTACGTTCTTTTATACCGTTTGGGTCCCCGCCCGGGGCTATCCACGGTCCAATGGCTATGTTCTTTTATACCGTTTGGGTCCCCGCCCGGGGCTATCCACGGTCCTATTTGGATCCACCGCTCCCCTCGCTTCGAAGGCATACATCCACGGCTTAATCTGATCCATTCAGGATGACCTCGTTTCTGCGTCGTTTCTGTCTCGTTTCTGGCATTCTAGCCTCGTTTCTAACTCGTTTCTGGCTCGTTTCTGATCCATCCTGATATAACTTGTGCATCGCTTCATCTATTCACGATGACTGACTCTCTTCGGCTCAGTAGCAATCGACTACCTGAACCTGACTTGGCTGCACCGCTACCCTTCATCGAAGGAACGTATTCACGGTGTTTCTGATTGGCTCTATCGCGTAGAGGCTTGAATTATCGACGTTGGGCTCTATCGCATAGAGGCTTCCGAGTGACGACGTCGACGACGATAGACATGATCGGTGAGTTGACGTACTCATGAACGGAACAACAACTTAAGCAGCTTGCGCTAACCCGGGCTCATAACCTGTTGGAATTCGAGGTCATATGGGGGCATATTGATATATTGGTTGTTGTTGTTAGGAGGCTACCTAGGAGGTAAACTCTACTAGCGGGCCCCAGCCCTACCAGCCCTATGAGGCGGATGTTACCAACTCCCCTATTTCCAACATGATGATGCTCAGCTTCAGACATGTAGTCTCCAGCACGCGTTGTCGGTGAGGCCAGCCTTGTTGCATTCCTTTGCGGCCCATCGTCCTCCGATGATTGTTCTGTCATGATGATCCGCAAGGCAGGTAATGAATATGCAATCGTACGAGAGTAGGGCGGAGTACACTACAAAGCAACTGCCAACAGAGGGTGTGAAGCTCAACTAAGCCGGGAATAATATGAGAAAGTCTTGCCTTGAAAAGGTAGCTATGGTGAAGAGAGACTGCACCACGTTGGGGGTTTTTGACGCTTCGAAACAGGAAGGGGAGGCCAAATACTTTGAAGCCATCAGATCTTGAGATGGGTCAACACGAAAGGAAGATTAGGGATCTGCTTGACCAATGGATTAGTAGAACCCGGCCTACTACGAGCCGGTCAGATCTTGCAAAGAACGGCCTAATGCAGACTTCATGCTGCAAGGTGGGAGTGTTAAGCTAAGGCTCGGTCAAAAAGGTTATCTTTTGTAAATAGAAACAATGTCAACAAAGCCTCCTATTGTTCTTGATAATGCCTTCCTGCGACGTATTACCTGATTCAACTGATTTGCGTCCTATCTGTTAGTATAGACGATCAATTTGAGTCTATTCATACTTTCAAACGTCAGTTGGGTCAATACTATATCTACGCATACAACCGTCGATGTAGATCAGGAGAACACAAAGCCTTGTACGAGTTCTTCATTGAAATCAGCATTAGCAATCCCTCAAAACTTTGTTTGCGTTCAGATGTTGCTTTGTTAAGTATGATAGATAAAGAGCCCTGACACTACTGAAGACGCAATCAGTCGATCGTTCTCAAGAGCAGTCTCAACTATTCAAAGATCACTGTGAGCGCAGTCTTCTCACGACTGATACCAGCCCACTCGATAAGCTTCCCCCACAGCTTCTGCTGTGTCTTCAAGCGATCCATTATCTAGCTCCAGTTGTGCCCGACAGGGTTCAATAAATCAAGAAGAACTCTTCATGCTATGAACTACTTATTAAGAGGCATTTCCAGCTACTTTGAAGAAATTTCCAATTCTCATAGTTCATTTTGGTGCGCAACGACTTTTTCCAGTCCGATCTGCGCTTTCAGTCATCCGCCATGTGCGCAATTCACGCCAAGCGTGTCATCATTCGCAAGCGATCAATTTTAGATGCAGCGGAATCTGTGATTGGTTGTCTCTAAGCCGTACTAGACCTTCTTGTGAGACCGGCGGCTCAAATCACATTCCGTTTCTCAGTTCTGACCCTTCACGTTTTGGGAAAGTAATAAGTGCTGACTCCTGTGCACTGCTTGAGTGCTAAGGTAACTACTACACACATCTTAGTGTACATATGTTCTGTTTCACTAGAAGACTAACGTTCAATTAGTTCTGTTATCTAGATCATACTCTGTCATATGTCAGCTAGTCCTGTCAGCTAGTCAGGTCGAGGCAGGTCATCGGGGCAGGTCATCGAGGCAGGTCATCGAGTTCTGGTTACTATTTCCGTCAACTGGTCCTGCCATCTAGTACTGTGGTATTTGGGGAATCAATGAACGCGATCTTCAAACGTAGGAAGATCGATTGGGCAGCACAGCGGAATTAAACCCTGGCTGTGGCAACAGTTCCCCAATTACCATAGTAGTCCTGTCATCTAGTCGTCCTGTCATCTAGGCCTATCATCTCGGCATGTCATAAGATTATACCATGCGCGGTCAGTTGTACAGCCAGCAGCCAACTTTTCGGGAATAACCTCGGGAGGAAGATTGCAAATCGCCATTTAATAATTCAAGGTCATGCAGATGAACTTGAATGACATTCTAGATTGTTACTCGGAATCAAACTTTAGAATCGAGTTCCGTCCCTCAGCTAGCTCCATTCTAAGTAGTAATCATACATGAAGTGTTTGGCGGTAACCGTACATAACTCAGGTCTTTGAAACTAAGTGATCCCTTTGGCCTTTTTCCAAGTAACCCGATGAGCATTGTCCCCCTCTCTTGAACGTTTTCTTGCTGCTGATGTGTTATCTTTATTCTTGACCTCGGTCATGCAATCATCAGTCTTGAGTTCTTGATTCTCGGCTGTCACATTTCTAATTTTCCTCTTGTCTGATTCTGTGACGCCAGGTATCCAATCGATCCCTTCGCGTTTGAAGGTCTTCTTAGTCGACGTGATTGACGAAGTCGTTCGCCTCCATGCAATTAAACCGGCCTCTAGTCCTTCTTTTCCATGTAATTGATAGCGATAGCAACCAACAGTTCTGAGCGTTGAAACGTGAGAGTACAGTAATAGAGGGCAGATATCGGTCCGGCAGCACGTGATTAAAAGTTCATGCGCACGGGATTGGTTTTTTGCTGTAGCCTTGTCGATGATGTACCCATGTCACATCGCAGATTACGTAGCTGCATACACTAACCGAGCTACTTGTACTTGGTACTTGTAGTGATCGCCCAGGAGCTAGTAACCCTTGCTGCATATTCAGTGAAGGAGGGTTGGCTGCAGGTCTAACCTGTTCGGTCCGGTGCAGAGCGAGTCTAGACGAGGGTCGGAGGTGACGAAGGCGCTGTCCAATCAGAGCACGGGGACAGGTAAGCCCCACTCTGCCGGACAGCTCGTCTTTAGCCCATTGCGTACCTCCGTACTCCGTACAGCGGCCTCGGCACTTCAGCTCCACTTCCTACCTTAGATAGTCGTATGAGCAAGGGCGAGTTTGACAGTTAGAACGGCGTGACAGCGTGACAGCGTGACAGCCGCTTGCCAAGTCTCGATATAGCAGAGAGAGAAAGCGATTCAACGATTCACCCAGAGCCTTGATAGGTATGGGAGGCGCCCGTCGTTCCACGGGCGCAGTGATCTGACCCATGGGCCAGGTATCGTTGCTTTTGCATTCTGGAGAATTATTACAGCAGTCAGCGTCACAACTTCACAAGGGGGGGGGCTTGTTCTCCCAGCAGACCCGAAACACCTTCGAGGAATCCGTCACCAGCGTCGCAACGTCCTGCAACCATCGAGTACCTACTAAGGTACCTTCAGCTCTGGGACAGCCTGGTTGGTTTGGAACCTCAAACAATTGAATTCATCGAGCTTCGGTTGATGTTTCTGATATCTGCTTGTCAATCAAACAATCCTTCAGCTCTCCCCAAAGTTTCACTTGGCACATCCTTCCTAGTCTCAACCTGAAGCGCTGTTGCTGTGGACGGTGAACCTTAAGGTATACCCCCCCCCCCATTCCCCCCCAAACACACCCTGAACGTTTGACTGTTGGTACAGTACGAAATACCGAAAGGTGAGTAAGGTATTCTGCAGAGCATTTAGCTAGTGATAGCTCACTTCCTGCACCTGCAATCCCAGAGGGGGCACATTCCGACGCAGGCGGCGTCTGCAGCTGCGGAACCCGCAATGTGCGATGTGCTTAAGATAATCTAGGCAGACCTCCCTTTCTTCTCTGCTACTTTAAAAAGGCTTCGAGCATGTTCATTGAGTGCATCATGAGAATTTCAGGTCCCGCACACGAGGCAAGCTTGCAGGACAGCAGCCCCCTCCACATTCTCATTACCATCCTCGAACGCGACATCATGTCTTTTCGGCAAAACAATCAAGGCTGGCCCGGAAGCCATGGCATGTCGGGAAACAATTTTGGAAGCTCCCAAGAGGGCCATGATGCCCCTCGCTCGCAATGGAACAATCCTCGCCGGCGAAGCATGGCCATCCATGATATGCTCAACTCCTCAGATGAAGACAGTCCCACCCCTTCTCGTCATCAGTCACTCCGGGTCGGAAGTGAAGAAGACCGTCAGATGAGCAGGTCCTCGAACACGAACGGTAGTTCTGGACGACCGAGCCCGACTCTATCGAACCACGGCCGCCGCCGCATGCCCTCAACGTTGTCGAGATCCTCGGCCACAAGAGCGCCCCGTCAGTTCCGGCCGCCATACTTGGAAGAAGAGATTCATTTTATCTGGTACCATCGGATCGACCTGGGCTACGAATGGAGCGATATCGCCCGTGCTTACAACGCCCAATTTCCGCAAAGACAGCGCGAAGGCTTCGGAGGCATCCAATGCAAATATTATCGATTGCGTGAAGCTTACAACATCCCCAGGGTGCGACTCCGTAACAGGTCAAGCTCCCCAGTGAATGCATACGGTATGCAGTCGACGACTGGACTTTCGTATCCCTGGATGCACAGATAGATAGCTGGATGTCGATGTAAGTCACAGCAACCTCAAGATGATGAATTGCAGCTGATGAGCACAAAGTATCTTCATCTTTTCGGTCAGGAACTCATGAAGTTCTAGAATGTCATCTAATATCCGTTCGGACGGTTGCTGGTATGCGTTGGTTTTTGCGTTCCAGCCGAGTGACGTTGTATTGCTTCGAGGCTGGAAGCATGTTCGCTCGGAAGGTTCTTCTCGGGGAAGGTAAGTCTTATCTTGGGCACCTGTGGTATATCGGTGGCATCAGGCACAGCGTCGTTCGATCGGCTTGAAGCCGATGGCAACACAGGCACATCTGGGGACTGGGAGTTGGTGACCCGGTCCCAATATATGTCTGACTTATATCTTTTCTGCCGCAAGTCTATGGAGAATTGAAGATCAGTCAAGTATTGTAACCACTAGCGGTACGAATAGTTGACTGTTGAAGCTCTTGCGGTACGAGCTACAAATTTTACTAGTCTAGATTTTAGCTGATCACACTCTACTGTACCTACTTCCGTACCTTAGATACGACAAAGAGCTTAGATAAAAGCCACTTTCGATTACGCATTCAGCTGTTGAAAGTTCAAATAGACTCTACTTGCGACACCATCTACCTCGACAAATAAGCAACCAATCATGCTGAACACTTCACGGCTGAGGATAGAAACTGTTTCAAGGTCCATAAAGTCGTTGATACCAGCCCTCACTGAAAGAGGGTACTTGAAAAATCGTAGTATCAGAGACTCCCAGGCCCACTGGCATACCATTCGAATCGTAAGCCAATTCATACCCCTGCTGCCCGCCCGAGTAGGCAGGATGCTCTCTAACATCAGGTACTGGACCTCTGCTAGCTCCCAGCTCGGTGAAATATTCTATTCTCGAACTTCCAGCAGCACTACCTGCATCTCCTCCGCTCGTGGTGTTTGATCGACGCCCTTTGCTACTATTACCACTTTGGTGACGAGCACTAGCTGAGTGATTGGCCCCTAACCCTAACCCTACCACACAGTACCACTTCTGATCATTCCCGCCGAGTTGTGCCCCTCCTTTAGAAGTTCTTGAAGCTCTGATGTACCCTTTAGAGTTGGAATCGCAAGGCCACATTTTCCCACGTTCCGCTCTTTCTAGAGCGCTTTGAAGAATCTTGCCAACCCACCAATCAGGAAGAGGTACATTGCGCGCCGGAAAAGTATTACCTATGGACTCATAGAAATTCATCCGGCAATTAGATCTGCAGCAACAGTCCTGAGCGAGATCTCGGGAAACTCTGAACTTTCTATAGGAAAATCTTTAGATCTCAAGCCGAATACAGTGCATTATATAGTCAAAGATGCAAAGAAGAAAGCTGAAGATAACAACCGAAAGCTTCTTGATCAACGCAATTTCGAAGACACCTCGCGATCAGATAGATCTTGCATTCAGGCGACAGCTCTGTCTCAGCGTCTAATCCATCCAGCAAACAGGGCTTCGGGGCCATGATCATAGATCAAAGCCACGCCCTTCTCATCGATCGTATCGCTTCGACGTTGCTCAAGATGAACGATATCGTTGACTTCAGGACGTCGATGAGAGGTAAAGAAGTTGCTGAGGCAGTCTATATAGTGTCAGAAGAGGGAGGGAATTAAGGATTTTGATGAACCTACAAAAAAACTGAAACCTCTGAGCCATGTGATCTGAATAGCTTCAAAATTTACGAAGGCAGCGGCAGCAATAGTATTCTGATGGGGATGAGGCGATGAATAGGCACAAGTTTGTATGTGGGAGGTTGTTGGGACCGTGCCTAGAATCTAACCACACTGCAGCGAGGTAGTGCATAGCTGGGTAGAATGTTTGATCAATAGAGGTAGCTCTAACTAGGAAACTAAGAATACAGAAGGAAGAAGACAGTTCCGAGCTGTATCTATAGTAGAGCGAACAAAGGGGCGAAGTAGCCGGTTTGCTAGGGCTCGGATAGATGGAATGTTCCAGCATATTCCGATCCGGAACATCGTTGTTCCTTGTTCACATACCGAAATCCCTAGGGCCTATTGGCTAGGCCCTATTCAATGCCGACACGCTTCGTAACAGAGGTGCGGGGTCCCCGGTTATGCTCGGCTGGCACACTAAAAACTAACTCGAAAGTAAGAGCTTACCTATATGGCATTGAAGGTGTCATAAGAGTCTGAACCGCGTCATACCACAGCAGGTAACTTGAAGAGCCCTGTAACGCAAGTTTACAAGGAAATCCCTGACCACTTTTCCCGTGTATTCTGACGCCTATGATAGTGCGCTAGGACGATGTCAATAGAAGTTAGGTAGGTTGTTTGCAAAGCTTAGCGGTAGGCAGTCATATTTCGACAAACTCTTATGCCACATTCATCTTAACAGTGGAATTCAAATTCTTGTTCTGGGTCGTAATCCTCATCTAAGTCTGACCACTCAGGGCTGGGTTCAGCCTCACCAGCCATCATGGCCGCTTGGCAGCCCTGGACCAGACGTTCCACTTTTGGGTCATCTCTGGACTTCATGGGTACAATAATCTCTACATATCCAACATTCCTCAAACGTGCAAGGCGGTGCAGTATTCTCCTCAGATGTGTTGCTCTGATTTCACAATTGGATACGAATTCAACTTGCACGCTTGCAAGGCGTTCGGCGAGACGTAGTTGCCTGCACAGGGCAAAAACACGTCTCTGAACATCAAGCATCGGATCTGCATCCAATATTTCGATTTGACACTTTATTCGTGTCGCTTTCTCGAAAGGAAAACTCTCATGCCAACCCAGCCACCAGTCATGGAATGCGTTTGCCTGAGCTATGGACGGGCCAATTTCAATTCTGAAAGTCCGCTTATACAGAATTGCCGAGCTCTCTTCGTAGAGTTGCCAGTTGGTGCGTAGAATGTCGGCATTCCAGCCGCTTCGAGAGATTGGGGGTTCAACGTCAAAACACAGAGGGCACGGCCCACATCCCAAATCTATTGAATCGGGAAAGACAGCACTGAAAATCTGATCCCGTATTTCTGGAGGGAGTCCTAGTAGAGTGCAATCCGAGTCCTGAGGCATATCTGTGTATGTAGAGGGGATAAGGAGATTGGGATTACGTGGGCGACGGCTCTTTATCATACTGTGGGGAGGGTTCATAAGCATTGTTGATGGAGGAACTTGAGGATAAGCAAGTAACGAGTACCCCGTCGAGCGACCGTGCCGTTTTTTTTAGAATTTGCCAAAAATAAAAAACCAGATTTGTAAAATCAACCCCACTGCCCTTCTGATGCTTCATACGTAGTATATGCAGTACCATACTGAATAGGCCACATGTGGAACCCTGGGTAGGTCACACATGAAGCATTGAATATACTACATATGCATTAAAAAAAGGCACAAGTTTCACATACAATGATGCTGCGTACGCTATTTGCGGTGCACATCACCAATCTCCGTTGGCTGGTAAGTGGAATAAGCGGAGTGGCTTTCTGGGTAAATTGCCTACGCCTTCCTCTCCTCCTTTGACGTCTCTTAACCGACGACTCTGGCTTCTGGCGTCAAGATCATAGTCTCGACGGCATTCCTCGACGGAAAAGCCCTCAAACGGATACGAAGGTACTGCAAGTGCTACGAGTACAGATCTCACGGTGATACAAAATATCTATGCAACCCGCACCACATGCGGCCACGATACTGCAAAACCCCAATATCGACGGCATCCCTGAGAGGGAGGGAAGAGGGATAGTAGAGGGAGGAGACAACAGCACAGAAATAACACAAGGTGAGAGCCAATGGTTAACTCATAGCTTGGGTGGACTCAGCTAACGGCTTTTGCGCGTCCTCTTCTCCCTGGTCAAAGTTTTGATTCAATCATTGGCGTGGGCTTGTATGGCTGCGAGGACCACATAATAGTCAGAAATTCTGGCCTAAAGTACAGGCAGCTTAGGCTGACCCAGAACAAGCTGCAACTCTACCCTTCCGCTACCTCATCCACTTTCCTCCTTCACCCCCAATATCCAGTTCCCTCAGCACCATTACCCCGCTCTCGACAGTTGTGGCACAATTGAGCTATGAGAGGGCGGTACATCAATACTTGGGTGGTCAGGGATTGAGGGGTAGGATTGAGCCAGGTCGTATGCCGAAGTAATGCTCATTTGCATGCTAGGGGTACTCATGGATGCTGGGACGATTCCGAATAATGTTTGGAAGATCTGTATCCTAGGACAACGGGGCAGCAATGAGAGCTGAGTCGTTGGGTATTTGCGTGCTGGGTAACAAGGCCTCGCAAGCTCGAAAGCTCCAGAAGATGTCGTCCTTCTTTGACTTTGATAAAGTGACTAAAGGTGTGTATTCTACAGCAGTGCAATTGACGCTAGTCCCAACCAGGCTAGCGTGCAGTGTAATGACACTGCAACAACTACAGTACCCCGCACTAAGTCTTCGGCTAAGCTCCTTCACCAACATCTGCATCAACCATTGAACCCTCAAATTAAGCTGGGGAACTTCAATATTTGAAGTAACTATTTGATGGTATATGATCTATGATTCCCCAATCAATATTTAGTATGCCAGCCCTCCGCTTTAATTATAGCTGCACATCTGCGTGGCATACTGGATATTAGCCCCTCCATTACCTCCTCTCGTAGATTCGCCCAGGCCCTCTGTAGAATCTGGAACAACTGGGTTTCAGCTTCACCCCCTTTATCCTTCAGCGAATCCAGATCCGGATAAACTTTGTAGGCCTCCTTCTTTAGTAGGGCTCAGAGATTTTCGATTGGGTTCAAATCGGGGCTGTACGGAGGCCACTCCATGACTTCTATACCATTTTCCTGAAACCAAAGCTTCGATTTTCTGGCTCTATGTATCGGAGCGTTATCCTGCATGAACACTAGTCCTGGCTCCCATATGTCAGCCAAATTGTGATCCAAAATCTGAATGTAGAAGGCTGCTGAATAGCCGTGTTTTTTGGATTCAAAGTCCCGATCGAGCAGGTATAAATGCGATCTTCCAGAACCTCAAAAAGCTCCTCAAATCATAATGGAAAAGGCCTTTCCATTGGGAATTTCCATTACTTTATCTCTATTCAATTTCTGTTTGAGAGTCCCAAACACTCATTCTCGTGTTTTACCTGATCCCCGAGCCACGGATGCCTCGTCCGACCAAATGACTTTCCTCCATTGATTCACAGTTCAATCTTTATGTTGTTTAGCTCATTTTAACCGAATCAGAGCAGCTTCAGGTGTTAATTTCGGTCGCTTAAGAGCTAGTCAGTGAGAAATTCCGTGAGCTCGTAGTGTTGCGTTGAGAGTTCTTGCGTTCAAATCGATCTCGGTGTTCATTTTCAGCTGTCTCCAGGTGATTTTAGGCTCCGATCGTAACTGACGTAACAGTATTTTAGCTGCTCGGGGGATAATTGATATGAGCCTTCCTGATCTGAGTTTATTGACTTCGAAGAATGTTGTTTGAAGTCTTCCCAAAACGCTCTGAACGATGGTTCGAGGAACGTTCAAATTGCGTCCTATTTGGGTGGGTTTTAGGCCTAATTTAGCTTGTCCTGATATTTCATCTTTGACGAGCAAAGAAAGCTTCTTTCTAGAAGTCTTGTTACCAGAAATTGAAGTTAACGAAGTTCTTCTGAGCATTGAGGATGCAGTTGAAGAAGGTGAGTTGTTTTGAAGGTACGCGATTTTACGTGTTTTCGCGATCTAGCCGAAGACTTAGTGCGGGGTACTGTATGTTCCTAATTAGGAATTATGTTCCTAATTGAACGACTACTCCTCCTGCTTCTACTGCAGCTCCTACTGCAGCTTCTATTGCTTCAACAACTTATAGGTCTACTCGAGCCTTATGATCTTATCTTCTTCGTTATATCCTTACAGCCTTTAAAAAACCTATACGCATATCAATAGAACGTCCTGAGATACATTCCGGCATGAAACCACCGAGTGCTTTTGGAAGCTAGTTATCAAATCCCTCGTTCTAGAGCTCAGAAACGACCAGTTCGCAGATCTCCATCGGGTCTGGCGTGCGCGAAAGAAAAACAATATTGTCCAGAGTACTTGAGGCGGTTGGGGTTGGATGAGGTTTGTCGCATCGCTAGCAGTAAAGGTGGCCATTATATTTCTCGTTAACCCTGGTACAACTTCCGTATGTGCAAATTTGGATTCATCTAAGATTTTATGCTAACGGAAAGACGAGACCTTGACTGCATACTACAAGCGGGTTATTACCCTGATGAGGCGAGTCAACAGAAGAGACCGGCCTACAGATAAACCATGATTTGAAAGTGAACCAATCAACCCACCGAACCTGCCGCCTTCTCTCTCCCTCTCCTCCTTTCACCCCTCCCCCTACTCCTCGAGCTTCGACCCTCCCTGAAGCAAGAACTTCCGGACTGGTCCTCCTCGAAGAATGCTATATGTATATAATAAACACGGCGTCCCATGTGTGAGGCTTGAGGAAATCGAGCATACTATTAGGGATTTTTCAGGATCAGGTCTTCCCGCATGGAAGCAGTCCTACTTAAAACTTATGAAGATCGCAGATTGACCAGTACCGAATTTCATTGCTGTGGGTATAATGCTCAGAAAGGCGCCAATTCTTGAATCTGATCCTCTGACCCTCTGATCCAACCACCTTTCTCAACGAAACTTTAGCTCATCGATTACAAATTCCCCGAAGACTCCATCTCTTTTTTTAGCCACTTGAATTGATCAAGATGCCCTAGTGACTCTCCATTTTCCCAGAACCCTACATGTTTAATCCCTCGAAAGGAGCAAAGCTCACGGATACCAGGGTTGGTTTTGAAATCGTCAAATGTGTTACTCGTGTCGAACGATATTTCCACGGAATCGAGCCTTTTGCACCGCTTAAGCAGCTGAACACATCTTGCAGCATGAAGAGTTGGTAACGATAGAGAAGCATCATCCAATTGACACTCAATATCGGCTTGGCTTTCCCAAACAAGGTCCAGAATTTCAATGTTCTCGCGCCCAATCCTGCCAACTGCAATGAGAAGCTTAACGAGATCGTCCATCTCTACCCGAAAGATCGTCCTTTGATATGCAAGGGGCAGTGCCTCTTGACGCATCTGTCTGTTAACTCTGAGGACAGTGAGTTCCTTGCTCAGCGGATAATAGAAACCGCTAGGATCACCCATGCCTCTAGTGAAGTTGTATCTATGAAACTTAGTTACATCATTTATTTTCCATCTTCCCCTCGGAAGTGCGAAGGTATAGATCTTGTCGCGAACTTCTCTGGGAAGTTTGAAGAACCTCGCAGACTTGCAAGGTTTATCGATTCGCAGCAGCTATGCATCAGCTTAGTTCACATGCGAGGTAAGCTTCGGCTCAATGTTGACGTACCTTTGTCGTGGACAGGATCTCAAATGCTTCGTCGTTGGTGAATAGCAGCTGCAAGTCGAACCCGAAACTATAGTGAATGTTCACTGTGGAATCGTACCAGTCCACATGACTTCTACGTATAAGTGTTACTGTGACCTCATCATCCTCAATCGTCTATAATTATGTCAGCTTTAACAAACCTAGAGCCATGGTCTGCTTTACATGAGCTTCTGGAACGAATTTACGATCTGTCTGCTCTTTATGCAACCCGAATTTCTTGCTGGTTCCGACGGACACGGGACGGAGATCGGAGAAGAAGCACTCCCCGACTGCGTTTCCCTCTTCACGGATGCCAGCAATGGTGCAGCTTTGGCCATTTGAAACGATCAAACCATCTCGTACTCATGTGTATGCTCTGTGGTTTGGCTGCTTGTACAAACCCCTCACACGAAACGCGCTAATTCGGTAAGACTAGCTGTTCCGTTGACCCGAATCCCATGGACTGTTGGTCTGTATTCTCCATTCGATGGAGACGGAGAAAGTCTGTTCGGCCGGATAGAGGAACGAAAATATGTATAAGTAGAACAAAAGCAAGCTCCCGCTTGCGGACCTCTTCCTTGGGAATGTTTCCATGGATTCCGTGTAGGAGGATTTAGTCACTCACCAGCAGTCATCAGTGTTCTAAGACGAGGTGTAGCTAAGAGAGAAAAGATAGATGTGAAACATGGGAAGGGTGAAGAAGTGCGGCCTCTCTATTCTTCTCCATCAAGTGTATGTCAAGAATGGAAAATTCTGTCCCTGCACCCTTGTCAGATTGTAGGTGTGCGAGACCATTCGTCTGCCTTCTCTGCCTTTACGGGTGCGTCCTCTTATTGACCGTTTTTGTAACTAGTCTTTTTTGCTTATATGCAGAATGTAACGAATGTTAGACGGAGCAGCTCCTCTACTTTGAGAATTTAATAGAAGAGAACTACGGCTCAAATAAAATGCACTTCAACATCTGCAATAAATCGAAGAAACTACAAACAAGAAGGGATAATTTTCGAAGTATTATGGTTCATGCAAATTCATATTCTTCTTTAGGATCTGTCTTCAACAGATTTCGCACTTCCTGATTCTCTAAAACACTAAGACCTTCAGGGGTTACCAGAAATATTACGCCACCAATAACGTGTATCGTAGAGAAACCTAGACATTCCTGTATCTCCCAATCATGTTTATCCTTATCCTCAGCAAAAAGCGTGAAGTCCACAGAACGTTCATTCTCATCAGACTCATCAGACTCGTTCTCATCAGACTTGTTCTCATCAGACTCATCAGACTCGTTCTCATCAGACTCGTTCTCATCAGACTCGTTCTCATCAGACTCTTCTTCAGACTCGTTCTCGTCTGATGAGAACGAGTCTGATGAGTCTGATGAGAACAAGTCTGATGAGAACGAGAACGAGTCTGACTCTTCTTCAACAAAGTCGTTCTGCTCAGATTTTTCTTCTTCTTCTTCTTCTTCTTCTTCTTCTTCTTCTTCTTCTTCTTCACACTCGTTCTTATCATCTTCTCTTAGAGTGTAGCATCGAATCATGGGGTCACCACTCCCGTCGTATGTTATGATCTTTCCACCTTCAAAAAAACCAAGCAAGATTAAACTTTCGGACACATTCGAACGCTTCGACTTCCTTTCTCCTTCTCGATACCAATTAAGAACACCCTCGCTAGTAATGATGATCCAATTTTGACCGTAAGGATCAATGACGTAGTTCTTCACTTGCTCGTTCCCATGATAGTCTTTGTACGTGACTTTTGTCCTGAGTAGACGTTTCCACCTTTTAGTTCGATGATTATAACATACAGCTATCGCACGTTCTTCATACTTTATGATCTCAAAGTTCTTTTCGTCGACTAATATGATCTCTGTCTCTGTAGCTACACAGAAGGAGTCTGCGGAGTGCTCGGTGAAATCAATCACCTTCGAGCTAACGGGTATTCTCTGAGATCTGAAAGACTTTCGCCGAATAAGAACATCAACGAACGAGTTCTGAGTTTCAGAGCAAACAGCGAGTAGGCTCTCGTTTCTTGCAATTCTTGTATATTTCTGGTTGTGCGGAATCGGTTGCAATAAATAGGGTTTGATTTCCCCATTACTGTAAGTCCAGATGTAGATACTTTTTTGAAGCTCACGGTTTTCTACTAATAGCGCTCCATGTATAACATTACCAACTGAGCAACCGGCAAAGTGAATAATCTTGTCGAAATGCAAAGGTCCATCGGTATTGCGCAGATGATTGAAATCTTGAACCTCCAGATGACCACCTGGAACCCGAGCGATTTTTCCGTTGTAAGCTGTAATACTCTGTTCTTCAAATTGGCAACCCGATTCTAATTCCTTATCGCCCCAGATATATTGAATCTTCTCGCTCTCGACGTCGATAGTATTAATCTGATACGTAGAAGCAGTAGTAGAACTTAAAACATAGGTTACTTTCGTCGAAGATGTGAACAAAAAACAGGCAGACAGGAAATTTGTTGCGATTGGCGTTAGGACTGTTGTCATGAGCTTTCCAAGAAGCGTAGTACCCTTGGTATCTCCTAGGAAAACGTACCCTGTAAAAGAAACATCAAGAAAAACGAATCCTGAATGAGCCTTTAAAAAATTTTCAATGTTCAGAAAAAGGCAGTCTCGATTCGGTGTACTCGTACTAATTGCCTTTTGTGGGTTTTGCTTCGTTTTCCTTCTAACCCTGTGAATGCGAGACCCTTCGAAGATCAAAATGGTTGTTTCGTTCAGTGATCGAACCTGAGTGATAGCTGCTTCTGTTTGCGTGAGAATTTCCGTTGCCTTAAGGTTTCTCATTTGTAAACTCCAGAGACTTCCAGTCAAGGTTCCAAAGATAATCTCAGAGCCTTCAACAGCAACACAGCTAATCTCATGATCACATGTCCACCGTGTTTCACAGAATGGCGATGGCTTTTGACTATTCCACACTTGTATGAAGTTTTTTTTTTGAAGCTGCACTATCAATTCCTTTCCATAGCAAAGTGTAGACATTCTGATACAACGATGAATTTAGAAACGGTCAAGACTGGACTTTATATCCTTTAAATCGATGAATCTAATAACAACCATGTGCGTCTGCTTATGTTTGCTCATGTAATGAAGGTTGCTTTCACATTAGGTATTCACCCATTTTTCGCGAAAATACCTCTTAAAACCTCGGGCACTTGCTTCGGGGCAGGATATCGGGACTGAAGGGTTCAATCTGGAAATTTCACCATACTATCTATGGTGGGAAACAGAGAGGAACACGGTCGAGGAAGCTTTCGCCAATATCTCTTGTGATAGGTCATTTGCCGTATAGAGCAGTTGATTATGTCTACCAAGATAGGTTCGAAGAAAAGGGATAACTCGCCGCTTACAACATAGGAGAATGACACCCACCGGGTGATGGCTAGCTCTGTTTCCTTGACCGCATCATTCATCGTGGCTGGCTTACGCGGGATAGTCGCCTTGTTTGTGGGTGCCATGGCGATTCTTGTTTCTTACTTACGTCAAAATCATACCTTCGGGTTTGCTCGTTGCCGCTGCTTCTCAATCAATAATTACCGTCTGACTCTTTCCACTGCCCGTTACCAATATGTCCGCGTCTCCCAACCAAGCAGCCCTTTCTTCTGATGTCTTGATTTATCTTGTCTCATCTGTTCTTGGCATTCTGGGATTTGTTCTCATCACGGCTTTTATATCTTGTGCTTGTCAAAAGTTCTAATAATTCGCCCCCATTTCCCCTCACACTCGTCTGACGTGGCTGGGTATTGGGGACAAGTGAAATCCGGCTCATCTTCGGGCCAATACTGTTGGAATACGAGGTCATATGGGGCATATTGGTATTTTGGTTGTTGTTGTTCGGAGGCTATCTAGGAGGTGGAAGGTGAAAACTCTACTAGCGGGCCCCAGCCCTACCAGCCCTATGAGGCGGAGGTTACCAACTCCCCTATTTCCAACAATTGTAGCTCTGTCTATGTTTTCTTAGTCTATTTGTGGCAGCAGCCAGCCACCTCTATCTAGTGTCGAAGGGACTTCCATACCTAATGGCGCAATTGAGATGTGACATAATTCCCCAGCGGACACGTCGGCCTCGTCATGAAGGCATCTACAGATATTCTTAGGGCGCCTGCGGCGGCAAGATCCAGCAACCGGTATGATGACGGCGGAAGCTGGCGCAGTATTGAGAGCACTTTTTCCACTGTGAAGTACCAACAGCGTCGGTACTCTGAACACGCAGACAAAGCCATGAAGCTTCGTCCTTTCCTACATTGTCGCTTGATGCAAGCTCTCCCTCAGCTAAAGACGAACAACCACACCCCAGTCACAGGGACGAGTGGACAATAGTCTAGAATGCACTGAGACTTGGTTGTCTTTTCGGCGAGCAGGACATCGCAATGAACGTTTGAGCTTCGCACGACCAGAATTGAAATTTGTGACAAGAACATGTAGCCGGTGCTAAGCGGCCACAACAGGGTGCTTGATTTGGATCTCGCTCTACGTTGACAAAACTCCACCAATTGAGTCTATGACCCTATCCTACGTTTTCCCAGGATCAAACTGTCACCGAGCAGCAGAGCTTTGCCATGACGCAGAACACTCTTCAAACATATGTGAACTCTGATAGGCAAGGTCTAATTTTCAGGCTAGGTGACAATACTGGCCTTCTTGAGACAATGCGAAGCTGTTGTTATAACCTACCCAAACTCAATATACTGGGAAAGCGCAAGAATAAATCGACATGTGCTAAGCTCTGTAAAAGATGAGAATTTCAAAGCTCAGTTATCAGAGCGGTACACTCGGGTCAGTCCCTAAGCAGCGATAGTTTGTTGGCGGGCAACAAGCGGTGACCAATTACTAACAGCATAAAACATCATCATCACCGACGGCACTCCCTCTGATGACGTCGAAAGCGCCATCATCGCTGCTCCCAAGGAGCTCGGAAATTGGGATGCGTCTGCTTGGCAAGTCGGGATTCAATTTTTAAGGGAGGGGAGCCGCCGAGGCGCTGGGGGAGTTAAATGATGCGTTGGCGGCGATGGGAACGGGAAGGGGTATCGTGGATGTAGTGCCTTAGAGGGGGGAGATGGGGCTCTGGGTGAATCCGGAGGGCTCTTGATGGTGAGATTACTACGCAGTGGTATTCATGAGATGTACGGAGTGGCTGACGGGGAGGGCTTTTTCTTGGTGCATATATTGCATATTGATACTTCGTTAAACGGGAGCGATCGGATTTCTCTAGATGCACCTACTGTACGCGGTATGTGTAATCCCTATCATGCATATCTATAGAAATCAGTTCAATGAGCTGAATGAGGCCTTTCCAAATTTGTGAAAACGGAGCGGATTTGAAATTCCGTATCTTATCTCTCCAGGTAAAACCCCCGACAGCCCCCCTCTTGAGGTGAATTGGGTTGGGTTTGTCAACGGTCACAAACACCAAGCGAAGACGTTATCACAATCAGATTAACTGTCGAGACATAACTTCCGTACTGCTATCAATTTCACACGGCACTGCTCGACACTCGGCCCCTCCCACCAACTCGTCCACCTCCTCCAGCGCCCTCCATGGTTCGTTCTTTCGCGTAAGAAAATATCCCTGCAACTCGGCTAGCGTAAATTTACTATCGGGTAACTTGTTCGCAAAGTCCTTCCCCATATTATTCAAATCCGTGGGTGTGAGCTTGTTGACACCGGATTGGAGGGTGGCAAATTTCCCAGAGGCGAGGTCATCGACATGTTTTGGATTCGGGAGTTTGGTGGGGCTTGAAGGGTTGTCGGGGGAGTACATGCAGGTGAAGAGCTGGGAGATTTGAGAACGTGTGGCCATGGTAAACTGAATTTTGATATCTATACGACCTGGTCGAATTAAAGCTTTGTCAAGCTTTTCCGGGCAGTTAGTTGTCATCACTAGGACTCTTCCTTCGGGCGAAGCAACACCATCGATAGCGTTAAGAAGACCAGACAAGCTGATCCCGTTATTGTCTTTCCCTTTCCCGCCTTCT
>JAABUH010001050.1_pt1 | contig 33914 bp, 45 predicted proteins | sample 5559121 | NCBI WGS metagenome assembly JAABUH01 (sample SAMN10711871, study PRJNA513364) | rock metagenome | isolation source: Antarctica rocks | place: Antarctica: Victoria Land, Battleship Promontory nord | collected 2015-12-28
CCCTGCAACCCTCCTCCAACGCGCCTCGAACGGGACCAAACCAATCCTCAGTTCCCCTTTCCTCGCACATCGGTATGGATCCGCTCATCTATTCCAGTGATCAACTCCTCGCACTGGTTCTACTACCTCTCAATCGATGTCAAGGGCTGCCTGGGCAATCATGCCAAGCTCGTCATCCAGGACCGCATTGCCCTCCGCATCTCACTCGCCATCACCCTCCGACTCGCCAAACAGGCCCTCCTCGCGGATCCAGACTCGTACGCCCCCCCAAGCGAAGTCATGAGACGGGCGTATGGGCTCACCATCAACGCCGGCGTCTGGACGCTGTATGTCGTTGTCGCTGTTGCTCAGGGAGCGCAGCAGGGTGAGGGCGACGTCGAGCAAGAGGCGAGGAGAGAGAGACACCGACTGGGCCTGGATATTGCCAGTTATGTGAGTCGTCTGGTCCTGTTTCTTCCTTGTTGGGTGGCTGTCCTCGACTGCTTCCATTCAGCTCCAAGCCCGCTTCCACTAAAGCACACATTCCCCACCTTTGCCCTTTCCCCCTTCCTCTTTTCCACCCCCCTCGGTCCCATAACCCCTTGCGCGTAGTGAACGTCCTGCTGACTCTCGCCTCGTTCCACAGACAGTCATCCAACTCGAGGTGGGCGCCCTAGTCTCGCCTAACTCCCTCCTCCGCCTCGTATCCCTCCTCCGCCGGATTCGGACCGAGGAAGCGGAACGACGTCTCTACATCGGGAACTGGCTGTATTGCCTGCGCGAGTCGGACGGTGGAGGTGGTGAGGTTGTGGAAAGATCCACGGCGAAAAAGAGGAAGATCGCACGCGGAGGGGGTGGCGGTGTTAGAGGTGATGGTCCTGATGCTGATGATGGTAGGGCCACGCGGCAGGATGCGAGAGCACCCGAACGCGAGGCTACACCGGAGGCGAATCGCCAGCACGCCAGGATCGAGGGAGAGACTGGGATCAGCTTGGGCCTGAAGGTCCGGACGGTGAAGAGGGAGATGAAGATGGAGAAGGGAGCAGCAGTCCGGGTCTGGGTCGAGTCGGTCGCGGGGTCAGCTGGATGGGGATGGGGATCGGGTGGATCGGGTTCAGGATTCGCGCACGGAGGGCGAGGAGCTGTCAGGAGGGGTTTCGGCGAGCTGGCATAAACGGGCATGCACAAATGCGGGTGAGGTCGGAGCTGGTACTGTGGACGACAAATACAAGGTTGTTTCGGGCAGGGAAATCAGGAGGGGGACGGTGTCCTCGGGTGGAGGGGTGATAGAAGATTCCTCGAGGAGATGCAGAGATGAAGCCCTGTCAACGAGGCATCAATATCGTATATCCCAGCACTTCATCGCGTTCCAGGAGCGGTAGCACGGTCGTTAGTTACTTCGGGTCGTGGGGATCTTCTTTTTCCTGGCACGTAGAAGACGTAAGTGGTCTCGCGTTCTCTAGCTCATAGTGCTGATAACATTGTCAGAAAGACCTGTTCTCCCTGAACTACGTGGCACTATGGTAGTCCGAAAATCTGGTATGCCGTGCCGACATCGCAGAATAAGAGGCTCGTTGACGTACTGAGCGGTACGGCTTCCGACACATCGATCGCGAGACACAGTGATCGTTTACTTAGCTACATTGCCTGCATGCATGCCCTAACTTCCTTCGTCACAAATCGATCCCGGCAACCCCTCGATTCTCGGCGAACAATAAAGTAACGGTGCTTGAAATTGGTCCAATAGCTAGCGAGTTCATCATCACATTCCACCAAGGATTTCATGCGGTTCAACACGGGAATCAATTGCAGCGAAGCTATCAACTATGCGGGACCGTGTCTGGATACCTTTCGGAAAGAAGGCGGAGGACTGTACGTGCGGTCAACAAGCAGATATGGGGCAGTAAGTCTAGTACTGCATCCTCAGCAAGCCTAAGCTGACCGTGCAATCATTAGCTGTGACGAGAGGGAGGTGGATGCGGTCGATTTGATCTGGGATGGGGACGGGGACGGTTCAGAAGACCCGGACGGGAGAAAGGCAGAGTATGAGAGGGATAGGCGACGGTAGGAAGGCGATCAGGGTCACTATCCCCTGATCTAGACGTACAGATCAGCTTGGATTCGGGCAGTACATCCAGAGGCCGAGATGGGACATAGTATACCTCTCAGGGTAAACTTCACCTTATCTCGCCCGAAATTTGCTTGCTATGCCGGGTGATGACCAAGACCTGTGCGGTGACGATACCCGGATTCAAACGAATTGGATGTTGCAAATCATGCTAAATGAATTGGATAAGGCTCTGTCGATCTCAGATTTCGAAGCAGATGGGGCGGATTTAGCTCGAGTCATTGGACATTGGGCCTCGCGGGAGTTAGTATTCTTCCGCAACTCGATTAGGGGTGCAAGAGACCTTGGGAAGAAGCCTCTTTGAGCGTAGTGTAGAACGCATAGGTTGCTGCCTTTCCGTCAACCCCATTATCCCAACTGCATTGATCACCCACACCTTCTGCTTACCATCGTACTAATCGCTAACCGGATTCTGCAGTGTGGTTCTCTTGGAGGTTTCGATAGGGATCTTTAGGGCAAAATCTAATGCCACTTACATGTAACGTAGCATGGGAAGGATCCTGTACTGGATCCCATCCCAAAGTCCCTTCGCTCGTTTGTTCACCAAAATCGTCCATAACCGCCACCTTTCGAGAAGACTTCAATGCGTAGGCGTTCGCCGTGATCTTCTCTCATATTGACCATGTAGAAGAAGTGGTTGATGCACGCCTTGACTGGGGAGTGAGCATTTGAACCTCAGCCCGCTATCCCGAGTCAAAGCCCGATGTTGGCTTGATACATCCGCCAGTTCATCAATCCTTATGCATCCGAATCAAGGCTTATGAGAGTAGAAGGCCCCACCTCTTTCTTTTAAAACTTCACGAAAGGAAGGCAAAGTAGAGGCCTCCGGTCGGAAGCAAACACAACTGTGTGACGCGGCTAATAACCTTGAGGTTCACCAGTGGGAGTGACCGTAGCCTTGGAACTATTTCTGTTCAACACATCGGAATACATCTTTGCTTGATATCCGGTAGTCGTCTCTTTGTGTGCTGGGAGGGTCTTCCTTCGGCCCAGACTTGTATACATGGTCACGATGCCAGAACTGGCGTCGTCATCCCCAGTAATTCGAGGGTCTTTCGACGCCTTCATCTTCATCGCATCCCTCTTCATCCTCGAGAGATCTTCCGACGTATTTGTGGACAGTACAGCAGCAGTAGCCAAACGGTTGAGTCTGCCCACGGTCTTAGTGGGCTTACTCACCGCCGGTGCCGAGTGGGAGGAGGTGAGTATTGGGCGCATTTTCAATCGCTCATCCGTACTAATTCTATCTTGGGTTACCCAGCTGGCTGTCGTCGTCTCCTCCTTGGCCAAAGGTAACTCCGACTTGGCGCTGAGCAACGTCTATGGTTCATTCGTCGCCAACATCCTCGGTTCTTTCTCCATCGGTCTTTTATTCAATCCAGCGAGATTGGAAGGTCGTGAGCACTCCTCGGCTCGGATCTACACGTCGCTCCTTCTCGCTCTATCAATCGGTATCGCCATCTTATCCTCTGGGTTAGGGAACAGCTGGCTCACCGGAGAGCAGGGGAAGATGCATGGGAGGATCGTGGGAGGGTTGTTGATTACTGTTTTCACGATTTATGTGGGTGGTATAAGTTGGGGGATTTATCGAGGTGCCATCATCGCGTCAGAGGATTCGGATTCGGACTCGGATTCCGACTCAAATTCAGACGCCGGATCGGTGAATGAGGCGAATGTCGATGTGGAGCGGGAGGCGTCAAGCGCATCAGCTGCAACGGTGACGGCGGAGGGTGTGCCGCCCGTCAATCCCGAAGGTTCGCTCAGATTTTCTTGAACTGTATTCAACTCGTGATTGTCCCCTTTTACTTATGCGTCTACCTCCCACCTGACAGGTGGAACCGAAGAAACCCCTCTTCTCGTACCGAAGCCAACGCCCAAACGCAAGTCAACAACGCATCACATCCTCCTTCTCCTCATCTCAACCTTTGGTCTGTCACTCTCCGGCTTCCTCCTCTCAACATCTACAGCCTCAATCGCCAACCTCCTCCATCTCGCCCAATCGACCGTCGGTCTCACTCTCCTATCAGTCTCCACGACTCTCCCAGAGAAGCTCGTGGCTTTCAAAGCGGGATCTAAAGCGAAATCAGGGGTCTTGGTCGCCAACACGGTGGGGAGTAACATCTTCCTGGGAACCTTGGTACTGGGCGTCACCATGCTCGTTCATGGCAATCTCGCTTACGGTGAAGGTGAAGAAGGTACTCAATCGAGTGCCGCAACATGGGACACACTTGTCATGCTCGGATCCTCGCTCGTTTTATTCGTCCTCGTCTGGGTGGGCAACTTCTCAAAGGGCATTTGGATAGGATCAGCGATGCTCGTCCTTTACGTCGTGTACCTGCTTTCCGTTTTTTTCAGGGCTTGGGCGGTTGAGCCAGAAATTCTGCATGCAAGTGGTCTTTGCCATTCGTAGGGGAACACCTCATTGAAGATCTTGCCAAATCGAATGGCGGGAGATCATGTCAAGAAAAAGGAAAACTAGACGGAAGGTAATTAAGGCAAAGAATGGCTACGCCGATCATGTATGGACGCCTAGCTGTGACATCTCAGGCCACCGCCCAGCGGAGGTCATTGCATTCGTTGTGGAAGGATGAGACCGACGTAACATAATGGGGGTTTGGGGTTACGCCTGCACGCCTACCTCTATACGGATAGGCTGTTTCCGCAATCGATCGAGATATCGGATCCTTCGTCCTTGTAGAGAATTGAGGGGCATCGGAAGGAGCTTGACTGATCTACTACTTGATACTGTTCCTCATATTCGACATCCCCTTCGCAATCGGAGAATCTCGTGTCTTGTGCGTCAAAAGGGAGCCACCTCCAATCATGACCCCTTTGACAATTGATTCCACCATCACCCTCAACTCGGGCGTAAAGGTCTGTCTGCTATTCAGCACGACGGGTTGAGTTGAGCGACTCGGAGATCCCCTTTCTCTGCCTAAAGTCCAGACATGATGCTGATAGATCTCTAGATCCCACAGCTCGGTCTCGGCGTATACCTCTCACCTCCTGAAGTGACGGAAAGGACGGTTCAAACGGCTTTGGAAGCTGGATACAGGCATATTGATTCGGCTCAGTGGTACTTGTACGTGAAACCTCTCTCTTTCATCCTTTGCATACGACAAAACCACATATCAAGAGGTAGCTCGATCAAAAAAAAGGCTGATTTTCGACATCAACAGTAACGAACAACAAGTCGGATCAGCAATCAAATCCTCCCCCATCCCCCGCTCATCAGTCTTCCTAACCACCAAACTCGGTCACGCCGATCGGATCATTGAACGCTTACATGAAAGTATCACGAAACTCGATCCAACACCTAGCGGCTATGTGAATCTCATGCTGATCCATTCGCCCGCGGCTGGACCGGAGAAGAGGGTTGAGCAATGGAAGGCTTTGGAGGATCTGGTGAGGGATGGGAAGGCGAAGAGTATCGGGGTGTCGAATTAGTGAGTTGGATCAATCCGTCACCATGCACAGGACCTCGCTCTCTTCAGTCTTGGTGTCGCAAGAGGGAGCTTTGAGGGCGGGAGGAGTTGAAGAACCGTTCTCATGCTGATTTCGGTTGTCGTTCTTAGTGGAGTGAAACATCTTCAGGACATGGAGGAGTACTCCAACATCCCTCCAAGCGTGAATCAGATCGAGGTATGTCGCTCCCCACCAAATTCTGCGTACCTCACGTCCCGAACCGAACCTTCTACCATACGCTAATATCGATCCTCTAGCTACATCCATGGTGTCAGGTCGGTCAATGTCCCACCTCTCATCCCTTGTGACCGATACTGAATCAACTTCATGTAGCAACCCGCCATCGTCTCGTACTGTCAATCCCACAACATCGCTCTCGAAGCCTACTCCCCCCTCGTTCAGGGCACGAAGTCATCCGATCCGACATTGCTCAAGATCGCTCAGGAGACAGGGAAAACCTGGGCTCAAGTGTTGATCCGTTGGAGCTCACAGAGAGGGTGAGTTTCGATTCAACCCGAGCTTCAACAAACCCTTTCCGTCCGAATCATCGTTACCGTTTTGAGCGATACCTTTGCTGAATCATTACGTGTCCTCCTCCTGGCCTCAGATTCATACCTCTCCCGAAATCCGATACGAAGGAGAGGATCATCGCCAACACTCAAGTCTTCGATTTCGAGCTGACAACGGATCAGATGGAATCGCTCAATGGACTGGATAAGGATGAGCATGTGTGTTTGAACCCAACTGAATGTCCTTGAGGTTCTGGTTGTTACGTTACTCCCCCGATAAAAGGACAGTGGTTGATAGATCACAATGTCAATTATAGGGTAGCGGATATGTATAGATTGGACAGTACATTGGAACATGAAATACTATGTGGATATTCCCATCGACCTTCGTAGACTCTTAATCTCAATGGATTCCAAAGCTGCCAAGCCTGTCCGGTCGTAGATTACGACTAAAGGAGTCAAAGGAGTTCAACAAATGAATCAGTTAGCTCTCGTCATTTCGGCGCAGGCCCTTGATGTCATTGATGTATGGGAGCACGCCAAGGCAGATGCTATATGACTAAGCCTCGAAGATCCTACCCGTACTGACATTGAGCTGACGACAGTTCAGCTCGATATTCTCTAAACTGCTCTGGAAGCTCTGCCTCGACGGGCCGACTCACCCTCGTCCACTTTTTCCCCTGCCACCATCTTCTCAACAACAGCTCGGGCCAATAAACATGCCAAAGCACGAGAAACGGCGCCCAATCATCCGCGACCAGTGTGGGATCTACCCTCAGAATCCACGGGTCTTCATAAGGTCTGAGTTCCCGCTCAGTATACGTGTCGATCGAGCAAGCGAGAAGAGAAGGGTGGATGAGCGATAGCAAAGAAGGGAAGGGGATGATAAGAGGGAGGTATCGCATGATCAGGTCGTTATATATCCATGACCGCGGTAACGTACCCGAAATCGGACGGAGGACGGTCGATGTCGATGCCCCGCAATCGATAGAGTGATCGTAGCAAGAAGCGATCTCAGAGATCGGTAAGAGGATGACAGCGGTGTGGACTCGAGCGTTACATTCCAATGGGTAAAGCTCTTTATCTTTCGTCGACGAAATGAAGTCGAACGAGAAATGACCTGTCAGGTGACGTTTCCGACCTGATGGCGTTGGAACTTTTTTAAGTCGATCGAGCAGTTCTTTCGTCCATTCTTCTGCTTGATGACCGATTGGTGAGGAAGTGACGTCCTCGTATGTCATGAGCATGTCGTTTGAAGGGGATGTTACGAAGGAGGTGATTCGACCGTCGATCACTGAGGCGTGTGTACAGTACTCTATGGGGTGTCCGCCTTAGCCCAAGTGAACAAGGAATGGGTTCGGAATGAGCCGTGGCGACCGCTCACCTTGACCAGGGATAAACTCCTGGAAGACATAAGGACAATCCTGCGTGATCCCCAACTTCAGACCTTCCAACAAACCCCTCGTCATCCTCAACTTCTCATCATCCCCACTCAATGGGAAAAGCGTCATATCCCCTCGATTCTCATCCAACCCCATACACTTTAAGACATACTTCGGTCCTCTCGACCCTCTTTCCCCTCCTCCTCCTCCTCCCCCTCCTCCCCCTCCTCCACCATCTTCCCTTAAGAACGTCATCGCCTCATCAACACTCTTCACCATCCGACCGTTCGGCACCGCCAACCCCAACCTCTCGACAAGACCCATAAACCGATCTTTATCGTGAAGCTCGGCCATCGTCTCTGGATCTTGTATGAACGTCCTACATCTCCCTTCGGTAGCTAAAAACATCTCTTCACCAGCTCGAGCATCTTCCACAGAAGATCCAGCTCCTGAGACGGGGATGAACAATTTCGCGGCATGGGTTTTGGCGATGGTGAGGAGTTTGGAGGAGTAGTCGGTATATGATTGAGAGGATGGTGGGAGGAGGTAGAATCCGTCGATGGATTTGGAAAATCGCATGGGACACAGGTTACCCCATCTACAAGGAGGAGACGTAGCAGCTTAATCAGTTCAATGATCCCGTTTTGGGTTGAAAGACCACTGGTCGCCTCACCCTACTTCTTCGACACCGATCACGTTCCAACCAGCTCGCTTGAAAGCTCTGGCTAACCTGTGAAACATCGGTCAGATCAACTCAAGTCCACTGAAACTTTCGCTTGAACTGTTACCCCGAGAAAGGAGATACTCACGTCAAACCCTTCGACATCCTTCCTCCACTGATGATCACCCAGCCTTTCTCTTCCTCCAAACCCTTCCCATGCTCACGACTAGTGTTCTCAGGCCTGCTCCGAAGTTTGTCCCGGATGATACAACATACAACCGCTGTGATCGAGACAGGAAGGAGGAAGAGGGACAGATAAGGAAGGATGACGGACGAGAGGAAGTTTTGAGCGGATGTAGGGGTCGGTCGGACCATCGCTTCGCTAAAGAAAAGCTGGGCTAAGGTAATGCTTCAAGCAAGCGCCTTACCCAGCTTCCACTCAGCGACGTCTACGGAGAAAAGGAAACCACGTGCAGGCTAGAAAGCGGTCAAGCGCGCCTTGGAGGACGTGTTGGGGAAAACGATTAAGTTAACGGTCCTTTTTCCGCATCCCCATCTACTGGAACAAAATATGGATCTCCGATTGAATAGCTTTTTATATCCGCCCGACCCTCATAAGTCAACCTTCCTCACCCGATTGAGCCGGAACAATGGATGAAGTCGATGGAATCTGATAACGGAATCCCTTCCCGATCGCATCGGTAGTCCGATCGATCCATTTTTCAGGTCGTCCCCCGGGTTCTACGCGATTTTGGCAATAAGTGTAGCTTCGTGCACATCTTCCCGTAGATGTGGTTTCTCGCGTAAAATTTGAATGGAGATATGTCGAACTCATGAGTTTGAACGCCCGTATAAGAGTCATACAAACAGCCTCAGAGATGAAACATCAACCTCAAGAACATCTTCCCATCAACAGCTTTCATTGCATCGAGCGTGAACGCTTTTCTACGACCTCTTCTGCCTAAGACTGATATTCTCTTTAATTGCTGTATGTAGTACCATTGATCTAAGACACACATCTCACATCAGCTCGAAGCCTTTTGACCAGTGAGGAGAAGACCCACCCCATTGGTGACGACACCACTCGAATCAACCGGTACACCACCAGCCTGAACAGCAGCCTTAGCCACCACATAGCCCTCAATCCCATTCTTCTTCAAACTCTCGGCAGTGACCCTTCCATGACCCGTAGCGCTCTTCCCAGCATCTCCTTTGGCATAAGCCTCAGGTTCGGCACCGAGATCACCAGCATCGACGTAAGCTTCTTTCCCGTCTCCTGAACCGTAGCGGGAGTTGACGAATCCCTTGTGGGTCTTGAGTACGGAACGGAGTTCTTCGATGGTCACGTCGTTGAGGAAGACACATTTGCCGAAGGCGCCGTCCGGGACGGCGAATCGCTGTTTGCCATCTCGGGTTTTCCTGTAAGCGAGAGGAATCAGTTCCGCAACTATACGAGGTCACTATAGCATCATGACATACTTGATCGCCTCGGTAGCCACACCGATGAGCTCATCATTGAAAGCCTCATGATCCATCGAGAGCCCGACGGAAGAAATGAGACCAAACCATTCATCTCGCTGAGCGTCGTCGAGCATTCCGCGGGAATGAGCGAGTGTGATGGAGTAGGCCATGTCGATCTATAGGGCGATGACGAGGTCAGCTACTCTTCATCTCCTCGCCTTTCGTACCGGCCTGATATATAAGCAGAGGGAGAACACTCACCGTGATGGCATGTCCGTGACGGAGAGGGATCCTCGGAGTCAGCTCGAGCGTAGGCGACCACGTATGTCCGAAAGCGATGACCCTGTCCAAGCCAAGTTCATGCAAGTTGGGGGATTCAAGCTGCAACCGAACATCAGCATCATTGTCAGAATCATACGTTCCTCCAAGGGCTGTCCTCACCTCTAGCATAATCTCGATACCTCTGTGACAGATCTCCTTCCCAGGAGCCTTCACGTCCTCCCCACAATCCTTGTACCCAAACCCAGTCTCGACGAGGTCCTTCCCATGCTTGACGAGCAGGTCCCAGACAGTCTTCTCTCCCACCGAGGCAATCTTGACGAGCTCGGCGAAACCGTTGCGTACCTTTAGAAAGGAGGCTTGTCAACGTCGTTGCGATCGGGGAAAAGGGTAATGCTACCACGCCAGAAAGACTCACCTGACCAACGGGCAGGGTCTTGAGGAAGGAAAAGTCCAAAAAGGTGTGTAGAGGAGCGTGATAAGCTCCGAGCCTATACGAGTGAACCCATCAGCTCAACACACCTTATCTATTCCCATCCTCCTCTGCAAAAAAGCAAGACGGAAGACAGATGCGGGACTCACCTGTTCTTGAGTTTGCGATGGTTGATCCCAACCTTGATACTGACACTCGCATCGATCAAGCCGATCAAAGTGGTCGGTACCCTTATGAAGTTGCTCGATCGTCGATATGAAGCACAAGCGTAACCTGTGACATCTGTGACGAGTCCACCGCCGATGACCAAGGTCGGTTCGGTACGGACAATACCGAATGCATCCATCGCGTCGACGATCTCAAGCATGGTCTGTGGGAAAGCGAGAGCAGGAGGGATAAGGATCGTCAGTCCCATGATCGTGCGTGGTAAGAAGGAGGTAGAACACTCACATCCATCGTCTTGTGAATCTCTCCTCCGTGGATGACCTTCCATGTGAGTTCGATATTGTGGTGAGCAAAGTAGTTTTCGACTTGATCGGAGTAGATGGGTTTGACGACTGAGGGGGCGAAACGACGAGGAAGAGTAAGTCAGCATAGATACAAGCAGGACGGACTCCTTCGACTTGCGGCGTACTCGTTCATCTGCTAAAGGTCAGGAACAAATGCTCACTCGTATCAATCACGATCAAAACCCTTCCCCATCTCTCATATATCTCAGCCAACTTCCCATGCGAGACATCAAAGACGTTGTTGACATAGTGGAAGTGGTACTTGAGCGCCTCATAACCCTCGACGGTGAGCGAACCTTTGTGGTCTCTGGTGACGGATGCCGTGAGGTCGGACATGATGAGGGAGTTATGGAAAGTGGGAGTGAATGTCGGTCTGTAAAGTGATAAATTCAGAATTTATTCTGTGAGGAAAGAGAAACGAGTGATGAAAGAGTCTGGTTAGGGGATACCTTTAGAGTCCCCCCCGGGAAACGAAGGATCGAAAGGGCAGGATGCGGGCCCGGATGAATAAATTTCAAGTACAAGCACGCGATTATCGATGGTCTCAATCGGAATACACCGATCGATCGATGAGCGATAAAAGCGGGTCGTAAGGAGGATGTTGAGTAATAGCATCGGTGCTAGTCAATGCTATCCGCCTGTTTCGGTTTCTCGATTTGGGGTTCCCTTCGGACGACAAAACAAAGCTGATCCGAACGATTCCTTTCTTTCGCCCCATCGCCGAAAGGGATCCCATGATGGAAGGAGGACCTCTTTTCCTCCTTCGTTCTTTCAATCAGGTCAAGTTGGCTCATCTAAGGAAAGTGACGGTAAGAGCTCAGGGGTGGAAAGAACTATGTAAGCATAGGAAAACGGTTCCCGATCGAATGCCTTCGATGATGACACGTGTCTCGATCATCGACCCTTTCGATGGTATCCCCTTTTTGGTATCAGTTTTACGCGGGAGAACGGAATGTACTAAATCATCTCGCCGAGCCTTCCTTGGACTACAGTTTAGTCCGACAGACATACTTTTACACCAGCTCACCTTAACTCTCACCTCATATCCTGACTTGAGATTGAATTGTAGAAAATATCATCTCGCTCATCATGTCTCCCACAGCGACCGCAGTCAAGGAGGGTAAAGTCGCTCCTCCTAAATATCACGGTCCGTCATGCTTTAGCTCCTCCAACTTTACGAACTGACTTTGCACTCAGAGCCTGTTCAAGGTACAATCTACCATGCAAGTCCACCTCTTCCACCTCCAATCTCCTACATTTCCATCATCCCCTCGACAACAACCTCCTTAACACGCTGATCGACCGACCCCTCTCACCTCGTTTCCGGTCGAGCTCCATTAGCTGACGAGGTCATTGTTTCTTAGGGAGACGGCCGAGAACAAGCACTACTCAAGTACCTTCGTTCACTTCCTTCCCTCTCTCCCGAGTCCACATCCCACCTATCCATATACGAACGTTCCGAACGAGTCTTGAGCGCTATCCATGAATTTGGGAAAGGGGAGAATAGATATTTGATGAATGTTGGCGAGACGAAGGGGAAGCAGATTGAGGAGCTCGTAAAGTCGAGGAAACCGAAGGTGAGTCCGCTCACTATCACTAAGAAGTCTGTCGTGGCCACTTGAAAAAGACGTGTAAGAACCTGGATGATGACTGAGAAGCTGATAGATTGGTTTTTGTTCACTCTTTTTTAGTTGATCCTCGAGATTGGAGCCTACGTCGGGTACTCTGGGATATCTTTTTCCAGGGTGAGCTCCTTACCCTCCCCAACCCGCAGATATGCATTGATTTGATGTCGGGACTCAGCATCTCCTCGACCTACACCCTTCCAGCATCTATCCATCCGATTGGTCCACTTCCAACCCAAACGAAGATCGAGCCGGCTACATCTCACTCGAGAAAAGTCCAATCTACGCTGAGACAGCTAAAGGTGCTCTTGAACTGGCCGGCTTAGGAAAGGTAGTCCAGGTAAGTCCTGGGCCCACCCTCTTGGTGTCATTTACGGAGTCTGTTCTACTTGCCGAAGAGCACAGCAGGGATTCAAGCTGACATCAAGTCGTCTCGAATCGATCAGTTCGTCATCGGTAGTTCCACACCCAGTCTCAAATCCCTTCGAGAGACGCTCAACATGCCTCGACCTCTTCAATTCGATATGATCTTCTTGGATCACCTCAAGCCGCTTTACACGATCGATCTGAAGGTTCTAGAGGAGGAAGGTTTGCTCGGTCCGGTAAGTCGACATGACTGACGATCTCGTTCAACACTCTCACAACCGACCACTTCAAGTTCAGACAAGAGCTGATTGGAATTTTTTGGTCGTAGGGCACGATGATAGTCGCAGACAACGTGGTCAAACCCGGCAACCCAGCTTACTTATCTTACATCCGATCAACGCCTTCTCAGAAACGTCATTCCCTCCAAGCTCCTCGTCTCACTTCTCCTCCTCCGACTACCACACCCAATCCTACAACCGATGAAGGATGGCAGAAAGCTTTCCACGATGGACTGATCGACGAAACGAGGTGGGCGCCTGAGGAAGCGGAAGGGATCAAGGCTGAAGGTGATCCGGATTTGGTTTATGAGAGTGAGATGGTTGGTGGTTGGGACCCTTATACTGGGGAGAGGGATGCTTGTGAAGTTTCTTATTGTACGGGTAGGGTGGAGGCTTGAGGGCGGAAAACAACCCGAGAGTTGAGAGAACTTCCCCAAACAGGTCAGAGGTGACATCCAAAAAGCATGGATCCATGCATAGATTGTACAGACGGGTATGCACGTCTGATCCAGTCAACCATTGGTGACTCAACGCAAAAACCCTACCTCTCGCCAAGCCGAAACCATCCTCTGTATTTGTCTAGAATCCATCGGCTCCAAATTGCGAAGAGTCGACGAAGCTGCCTGAGCGTTCCGGGACTGGACAGCGACCTTTGACTGAACCTGACTAACATTCCCATACTATACAGCAAACAAGAGAATCATTGATGAAGCAAATCTCGCTTATCGTGTGAGAATACTCACAGTAGCCTGCCAGATCGATAACATCTGCTTGCTAGGGTTCTCCACAGCATCATCCGAGCTGTCGTCAACCTTCCGCAGCCAGTCTTTCGGCGAGACCCTGCCGAATGTCAAACCAGCGGCTTGTAGTCCGTCAAGCACGACGTGCCAGTCGATCGGTGTGGGGTGAATGATGTGGTATATGAAGGAGGCATTGGTTTGATCACTTGTGGCGATCTCGACGCTATGAGACAGTTTTAAGTCATAACGTTACGAAGAAAGGGGGATCATCTCTTACATCGCTCGAGCTGCAACATCTACCGGCAACCAAGAGGTCGTCTGCAGTGATTCCTGGCGCGACTTTCAGCAAGGAAATAAAGACATGATCATACTGCTTTAACACACTTTTGTTAGTAGCGGGAGGCAGCCAGTCGTCTGACCTGTCCGGATGAGAAGTGGCCATCCTTCCTTCTCGTTCCATTGACCTCGAACAGTATCCCCACACAATTGTCCCACCCGTACAACGTGAACTCGATCATTCAAGCCTTCGCTTTCGTTTGCAAGTCGACAGATCTTCTCGGTGACCCATTTGGATTGTGAGTAACCGATCGATGAGGCGGTAGCAGGGTCATCAGATGGTGATTCAAATATCTTCCCGTCCGAAGGAGGTCGAGCAAGTATCGAGGCGAGCGAGGAGCAGAAGTAGAACCTGGATTGATCGGACTTGGCGGACGTCATCAAGTCGATCAGGTTGCATGTGCCTGTGCAGAATCAAACTGATCAGCATCAAGCTGATCAGTTGTTGCGATTAAAAAGTCTCCGCACCTTTGATATTATCTTCGAATGAGACGAGACTACTTCCGAAATGTACAGGCCACGCGGCCTGAAGTAGAAGTATTAGCTGTGACATTCGAAGGGATCTGAACCGAAGTGCGTGACTAACGTGTATGACGATATCGACCTGGTCCACCAACTTCGTATACACCTCGGACGACAAGCCGAGCTCAGGCTTCGTCAGATCCGCGGCGTAGATCTCGAGGAGTCGATCGTCGATCTCAAATCCCCGCTTCTTCAAGCCATCCTTGACCCTCTTCTCCGCAGCTCGATCATGGTCCGCCCGAACAAGGCAGACAATCTTCTCCATAACGTCTGGAGGTAATCGACCAAACTGTTGAACGAGCAAAGAACCTAGAGATCCGGTGACGCCAGTAAGTACCTAAGGTCAAAATGGTTCAACCGAGAATATGAAATGACAGATGGGTCTCTCACGATCGTCTTCCCGTGCTTCGTCTTTGCTGATACTGCCTGTTGACGCTTTCCACCGGTTGAAGCAAAATTCCCATATCTTTCTACGAGATCCTCCATCAGACGATGGGGGTTGCCGTCGCTACTGTTTTGAGAGGTCTTGCCCTCTTGCAAGTCCAAGATGTGTTGTGCGAGCCTAATAGCCGCGGTCAGCTGACATACCCTTCAGAATTCAGATATCTAGGCATACTCACCGTATGATGGAAGGCTTCTCGAAAACGACGTTGTTCGGTAGAACTCGTCCGCCAATGTTCATGCTCTGTGGACGGGACGACCCTATTCTCAGCACCCTTTTATCTGTTGCAACCAATGGTCGAAGCTGACCTTTAGAATACCCGACCGGATCCTAGTCGCCATAAGCGAATCAACTCCCCAGCTGAACAAATCGGTCGTCTTATCCAGCGAGTCCGTCCTCTTTCGCGAACTACCCATGACGTCGATGATCAAACCTGTCAAGAAGTCCTCGATCGCCGACAAGCTTCTTTTCTTCACCTCGCCCTGCTGAGTAGCTCCATCATCGTACAGGGTATCGATCTCCTTTCGAAAGACTTCATAAGCCAGTCCACGCTGGACAGTCCCTTTGCTGCTCTTCGGTAACTTGTCGATCTTCTTGGCATCATTGATGACCAAGCACATCCCCTTGGAGATTCGAGCGTAAGATGGAGATGATGTGTTGGCCTGATTGAGTAAGGGGGATATGAAGTCCAGGATATTGGTATTAGGCGGTAGTGGAGATCGAGTAAATATTAGGAGGCCAAGTCGAGGTCGTTCTGCGCCGACAACCAGGACATCGGAAAGGTAGGGAGACGAGCGTAAGATCGCTTCGATCGGTCCCGGTGACGCTTTCTCGCCGTTGCTCTAAATAATTGAGATGCCTCGTGTGAGCCTCGTACATGGACTGCAAGATACGACGACATACCATGACGAGGACATCATCTCCTTTCCCAACATATCGCCAGACATTCTCCTTCGTCGGGTGCCTTTGATACAGGTCTCCAGTGGCATAGCTCCCATCCTCTCGATTGCTCTTCGTCTAGCGAGCGAGGGCAAGATCAACATCTCCGACCCTCACTCCGAAAGGATACCAGCACACCTTACTGCTCCACTGATTCGTGACGACCATCTCATACTTCTGCTCAGCCGAGCTCGTCCCATCGTTCTCAACAGGCTCGAACAAGAGAGCGTCTGAGTAGGCTGAATCGTTCCGAAGCCATTCCCAGTCTTTCTCCGTTTCGTAATCCCGATGTGAGCTCAACAGAACTGAAACTCTCGATCAGCTAGATATTCGGGGGTCTATCGAGCCATTGGCTTACATCCGCACTCGCTGCTTCCCAAACGGCTCACCAACCTTACTTCCCTCTCAACCATCGCATCTCCGATGACACTGTCCAGCGGCGCACCGCCGACGCTGACCATCTCCATTTGCTTCAGCATCTCCATGCCCCGTCCATCCAGATCCTCTGAAAGGACGGTAAGGATGTATGGTACGGACAAGAACGATCCACCTCGATACCTCCTCGTTCTATCCGCTTGTTGATCTTGGGTCAGCTCCAAGCCTGGAAGAGGGCTTGGAGGGAGATTGCAAGCTTCGACAGCCCGAACGACATTTTCGGTAGTGATCGGAGTAGTGGATGTAGGGTAAAAGTAGATCATACTCCTCGCCATCCATGCTCGTAGGAGATCCGAGACTCCACCGTGAAAGAGTGGAGTTGTAGTGAAAGCAGCAGATTCGGAGAGGGGTATACCCGGATTTGTGGGTTTACGCGTCGAGAGATGGGATGGGAGAGCTCGACGGAGGAGGACTGAGACGCTTCCGTTATGGGTGTGAGGGATGGGTTTCGGTGTGCCGCTCGTGCCGGAGGTATGGAAAATATGGGAGATCGATCCGGGATCGACATCCACACTACCGTTAGACTTCGCTGAGGCTGTAATACAGCTAGCACTCCTCGGAAGAGATTGTAGTTTGATGATGGCCGTCTTTGGGTCTAGCTCGTTGACGGATTGGACAAGTTCCACATACATCGGATGATAGACCAGGTGGGTTGAGGAAGAGGTTCTGAGCAGGTGGTTGATTGCTGAAGGGGAACATTGAGGTCTAAGAATTAAAGCGACAGTCAGGTCGGGGGTATGGTACAGAAGCCTGAAAGAAAAGGGGACCTACGCTACAAATACCACCCCGTACCCCATCCTCATGAAAGCGATCCATGAGACGAGAAAATCCAGTCCAGTGGGACAGAGGAGCGAGACGATCTTTTGGCCAGTATCACCGCCCTTCTCTCCATCGTCGGTATGATGAAGGTGAATGTTGGCGGTCAACTGGTCGGAAAGAGCAAGGAGTTCGCCGAAAGCTGTAGATTCCGAACTCATTCTTCAGCTTGGAACCTTCAAAAATATAATTTCATTCAAAGTGGTTGATGAACCCACAAAAACAATCACAACTCCACACCCCATCTGCTCCAGACACTGATGTGAATCCCACGACTTTCTCTGCTCCAAATTCCTCGGCTCCTTCTTCAATGAGCTGCGGAATACTCTGGATGTTGTGCGGGTGATGATCGTTTTGATGTTGAGCGTGACCGGCGGTTGAGACGAGGTAAGATAGGGTCATACTCAAAAGGGTAATGGCTAGGATAGATATCTCCACTTTCGTACTGCCGAGGGATTATGGGATGGAGGTATCACTTAGTCTACTCGCTCGTGGTCGCCACAGGAGGATGAAAAGGGTTTTCCGTATCGTTACGATTTCATCCGGAAGGAAGCTGATCTTTCCGCCCAATGTAGTGGGAGATGTCAATCCTTCTGATCCAGATCCTTTCGAGTTATCGTACTGTATTCTTTATTATCAAGATTCAATCGTGTCAACCACGGTAGAGACTTCTTCTCCCTCCGTGTATGATACGAGAAAAAGTCATCGATTCCAAAACCTTCAACATATGTTTTCTATGGTGCATGATCGGATAAGAAAAGCGGGTGATTTAAATCGGGCAAATCCCTGACCGAGTTTTCAGAACCTTTTGTGGTATTTCCGTCAATTGGAGGAGGTTTTAGTCTTCCTTCTTTAGACAGCCCGTTGATCACCAGCGAAATTCGGACTTCATCTCCGATTTTCTGGTAGTATCATGATATATATACCTTGTGTAGCTTGGTCTAGGTCCACAATGGTCGTTCCCGGTTTCCACTCCAGAACGCACATGCCTTCAAAAACATACCATTGGAGACCCTGAAACTTGAGTGTATGTATTGACCTGGAACACCAATGACTCGTTACATCCGGATAACAAACACATACTTTACATGCTTTGGGACTTTGACTGGGGCGCCGGACCACGGCTTGAAGACCACGCCGGACATAGGTGCATATCATATGATGGGGCGGCGCGAGATCCCACAAGAAACGGAATCTTCTGCTCCTTCTCTGAGTGGTGTCTCCGTTGCCCGCTTTTTTAATGTCTCCATTGCCCGCTCTTTGAGCTTGAACCGCTGAACCTTCCCAGAGGGTGTCTTTGGGAAATCCTCGATGCAAAAGACGTATTTCGGCACTGGTGACCCACGCCATGAGCGAGGTACCCCCTCATTTCCAGAGTTGTGATGGGCGAGGCGTAATGTGGACGTACCAAAGTGCCCGCTCAACTTTTCTCTAACCCAACTCCGCACCTCATCCTCCGTAATCTCTAGTCCCCCACCTCGCCGAACGATAAACACCGCCACCACCTCGCCATACTTTTCATCCGGGACTCCGCAGACAGCCGCATCGGCGATAGCTTCATGCGCGATCAGGCAGTTCTCGATATCGAGAGGGTGAATATTCTCCCCTCCACGGATGATGATATCCTTCAATCGGCCGGTTATCGTGACATACCCCTCAGAGTCCATCTCCGCTTCGTCGCCAGTCTACCTCTGACATCACAACTTAAACCCCAAACGGGGACTGGGAACGACTTACATGCATCCACACTGTCCCCTCTTCATCAGAAATCAGAACCTCCTCAGTCTTCTCCCGATTTCCCCAATATCCCTTCATGACGTTATACCCAGTCACAGCCAATTCACCCCTCTCACCAATACCCACAATCCTCTCCCTCTCCCTCCCATCCCTATCCCCCGCCGTCGCCGTCGCAACAATCTTCGCTCGGACATGAGGTAACAACTTCCCAACAGTCGATAACCTCTTCCCCATCGGATCATCCGTAGCAGTCATGAAACTAACCGGACTAGTTTCCGTCATCCCGTAACATATTGTCAATTCCGTCAAGTTCAGAACCTTGTGTAGCTTCCTCATCAATTCTTCTGGGACGCTCGTACCCGCTCCAATACCAGTACGAAGTTGGTCGAAGCCTTCGAGAGGGACGACACCGGAGGAGAGAAGTCCTAGCTCGGCGAGAAACATTGTCGGGACACCGTAGAGGGCTGTACAGAAGTATTCTTGGACGGCTCGGAGGGTGGATTCTGGGTCGAAGGCTTCGCTTGGGAAGACGATGGAGGAGCCGTGGGTGGCGCTGGCCATGTAACCTAGGATACAGCCGAAGCAGCTGGGAGGTCAGCTCGAACAGAGGTCGTAGGACGCACTGGTATAGAGGTGGAGGACAGCAGATGACGTCTCGATGCGTAAGGAGCAAGCGATCCTGGTCATCGTGAGTAGAGATCCAAGTACACGGCCTAATCTCATTATTGCTTTACCCCGATGCTATTCCCATTGTTCAAGATACTCCGATGAGTCAAGCAAGCAGCCTTCGGCATACTGGTCGTCCCACTCGTAAATTGAATATTCACCACCTCGTCCGGATGCAGCTCTCTCCTTGCCAGGGGCTTCGACACACTACCATCCTCAACGACCTGCTTCCAAGGGATAGTACTCGTCAGAGCGCTCACATCAACCCGTCCAGCGGAATTATCGACAACGACCACGTTGCGTAGACTTGGGACGATTTCCGAGTCGAGGTGGGTACTTTGGAGGTTTGGGATGATCTCCGATAGGAGTGGGATGATTGAGCGAGGTGCTTTTCGGGGGAGAGTTGTCTCTGCGCTGACGACGAGATGGGATGCTGTGAGGTGGTTCAGGGCGGAGATCACTTGAGAAGCGTTGAAAGCGGGGTTGAGAGGGACCTAGTACGGTTTCAGCTTCAGACACGACATCATTGGGTCTCGGGAGCTCACGAGGATGGCGCCGAGTTTGAAGAGGGCGTATGTGATCTGAATAGAATGAGCGAGTACTACCTAATAAGTTGCCATTGAGCATACCGTCGCGACTCAATGTTGTTGCCCAGCCATACTGCAATTCGATCTCCTTTCTTCACACCAAGGTTCTCCAAACCCTTCGCGACGGCATCACTCTGTCGGTCGAGGGCGTCATACGTCAAGATAAGGTTCTGGTGTCTCGAGATGACACTGGTACTGATCAATGAGGCTGTACATGCACACTAGGAGATAGTGAACTGACGCGTTCCGGTCTCCATACTGCGATACTATCGAAGCGAAGTGCTGTCCGACTGTCTCATCGAGGAGCGGAGGCTGTGAGCGACCAATAGTCAACACCAGCTCACGCCACCAGATTGGTTTGAGCTCGCCTCTGAAGGTCCCCAATTGAAAGCTCGGGTAAGGAGTCCCCGTCGTCCCACATTCACAGTACCTCCGTGAGCCCCCTTCAACCCCTGCGTCCGCAGTCTAGCCCAAACGCCGCGGAACATCGACGTGAAACCATCCGGTGATGCAGACCTCGTCAATCTCTACTCTCTGTCGGATGAGAATGGATAGTAAGAGACCCGACAAGATCATCTGAACAATGAAAACCAAACAGAGGAAACAAGCGGGAATGGCAGAAGGAGCCCTGGTCACATGCTTCAGACGCCAACAGAATATTGGGGCTCCATCCAGTTCCGACGGAACAATTTCGAAAATGTCGATCGGGTCCTCCGCCAAAATAAACGGAACTTCCGCAAGTACGTCCAGTATATTTTTGGGTTACTTCAGCTCAAAGTTGGCACGAAGAGCCTTCGTTCAGTATTTTCCCATTGAGTGATGACAACAATCCTTCGACATCCCCTCCTCGGCTCGATCCGAGGCCGAACACTGGGCGATCTCACCCAATACCTAGGTATCCCTTACGCCTCAATCCCACAAACGTTTCGCCCGATCAACCACCTTATCCTCCTTACCAAGCTCCTCCTCTTCACAAGATCCATACGATGCGACACAACATGGTCCAGAGAGTATACAACCCCTCAATGGAACGGAGATGGATACCGAGGCGAATCAATTCCCTCATTCGGGTTTCAAGGAACAGCCTCAATCGGAGGATTGTCTCTTCTTGAACATCACTAAACCGACTTCTCTCTCACATACACCTTCACCTTCTCCTTCATCTGGTTCCGGTTCCAGTTCCGGTCTTCCAGTCGTCGTCTTCCTGCACGGAGGAGCATTCTTCCTTGGCTCCTCATCAAGACCTTACTGCTCCCCCCTAAACTTCCTCACCCGATCGATCGAAACAAACCACCAAGTCATCTTCATCTCCATAAACTACCGTCCGAGCACACTAGGTTTCCTTTCTTCCCCAGATGTAGTACCCGACTCCGATCACTTCCTCCTCCCACCGAATAACAGATTACACGACCAATTTCGGGCGTTCGAATGGATCCATCGGAACGTAGGGGGCCTCGGTGGTGCTCCTTCGAGAATCACGGCGATTGGTCAATCTGCAGGAGGGATGTCCTTGGCACTTCATTCGATATCGGGGAATGAAACGATACCATCGTTCCGACAGATGGTTGGTTAGTTGGAAGTCCTGTTACGATGCCTTCAAAGATTCCGGCGGAATACGACCGAACCCCTCGATCGTTAGCCGACAAATTGGGTATCATCGACGTCGGAAAGAAGACTTCGAAAGATCTAGCGGAGGAGTTCGCGAGTGCGCCGGTGGAGAAGATCCGAGCTTTGAGTTATGTGGGGTTGGTATGTACTTCGTCGGACATACTTCCTTACGATCACCCGAGTATGTCCATGACTCGATCCAAGCCTGGGAATCATGTCAGCTGGATCAAGAGGGCGCTCTACAGTTCTTCGACTTTCGATGGAGGTGTATCTTACAACATCCTAAGGCAGCTCCTTCGAGAAAGGACATTGCGAGGACCTTCATCGATCGCGTCAGGGAAACCATGTCGAAGGAAGGGGCGAAGAAGCTTTTGGATCTGTATGGGATCAAAGAGACGGATACCGATCCCGAAGGACTGGTTAAGATCTGTCAATTCGAGAGTGATATCGGTTTCTTCTTCGGTAGTCTCTCACAGGTCGAAGGTTCACCAGCAACATCGAAAAAGTATTTCCAAATCTTCGACCTACCTAACCCTTTCGATGCGGGTGGAAGTCTACCAAAAGATCGGTTCGCGACACATACTTGGGATATCGTGGCTTTGTTAGGGTGTTACGACGATGTATTGGAGGAAGGGATGTTGGAGATGATACAGGGTTGGAGGGATAGGATCTTGAGGTTCGTTTGTGAGGACGAGGAGGAGGGGGAACCTTGGGATCAATGGGATGAAGAGGATGGGGAAGCGCTTGTCGTTGGGAGGGGAGGGACCAGTATATATCCCAGTCAGTATGCAAAGCAGAATCTCATAGATTCTACCGGGTCTATCTATTGTGGCTTCAGAGGGAACTTTGTCCTGTGGTCTCTCCATTTGATTTCCTCAAAGCGTTCCCTCTCATCGTCGATTTCTTTACGCGTGCATCGACACGTTATGAGTCGCATTCCCTTGTTCCGACCTTCGTGAGGTGTTACCGCGTATATCAAGCTGGCATTCCTAATCGACCAGCGGATCGTTCCATGCGCGCGCTAGGAAACTCTCGGCTTAAGATCCGACCGGAGTGACAGAGCGTGAAATCGCTAGGACACGACTTTCCCAATGCCCACACCAGTGTAGTATTTCTTCCTTTCTACAGCGTCTTGACAGGTCGGACATGCATTATAAGATGCGGCGGAGGATCGATGCTGCCCGCGGACGCCTTCTTCCGCGCAAATCTTTACGCCGAACGGAGATACAACTGCAAAGTCTTCACTTCGAAGCACCTGAAATCCATCCGGACACTCGCGCCTGTCGAACCATCCACCATCTCGCACGGCTCATCAAGAGGTTCTTCGATGATATTGACCCATTCTGCTCGTTCGACATCGAGGTTAAGCCTTTCAGAGGGGTTAGCGATAGATGTTGAATACGCTTGAGAGGCGGTCATGAGGAAGTTCTCACATGTTTAGCTGTCCCCTCGCTTTCCCTCCAGCGCTCTCATACATTCGTAGTATGATTGACGTCTTTCCTTCAGCTTCGTCGTCCTCACCTCGTTTGATCGACTCGAGAACGATTCCATGATGTTGGCCGAAGTCTGCTTCGACGTAGAACTCTGGCCAAGTCCCTTTTATCTCTGGCAGCACTGTAACCTCGGTCAACTCGAGAATGGCGCAAAAGCTAGATGAGAGGACCGACGGTAGACATGATTATTGGATTTCATAGCTTGCTTAGCGACATCGCTACCTTCCAGCTGTCCTCGATGAGGGATGATCGCAAACGAGAAATCATGTTCTCCCTGATCCGCATCCGGGTCTGGCGTAGTCGACGATCTCAACAATGACAACCTAAACTTCCCATTTCAGCGTCCGAATAAGGTAGGGAGGGTAAACATGAACGGACCGCATGGTGTTTCCCTCGACAGCATACCCGTATTTATGCCTCGAAGCGATAGCCAATCCATATCCCGCTTCGGAGAGATCGCCAAACCCGTGAGCACAGACTTCGAACTTGGCTTGGTCGTGTGAGGTGTTTCGGTGAGTTGGGCGTTGGACGAGTCCGAATTGAGTTGCGTAGGTCGCGTAGGAAGAGTGGATGTCAACAGGGAGAGCGACTGGACGATGTGAGTGGTTTTGGTTCGCAATCACTATATGAAAGTCACTTACATTTGAGGAATTTGTGCTGTTCGTGCCAGTCGACGTGCGCATCTATGCGGATCAAGCTACCTGTATCAGGCTGCGCAGGGTCTACCGCGTCTAGCGAGATCTAAGCCGACTTAGCTTTGTGCTAGGGAGTCATATTGAACGGATCTCTCACAGAGAACTTAGCAATCGACTTCCCGAAAGTCGCCGAAGCGATCAGGCTCGCTCGAAGATCCCCTTCCTCTGCTTTGACCTTATCAAACCTGATAGGCTGATAAGACTGCAAGTGATAGATCTCGACATCCCAAGCGTCGTACGCTAGTGGGTAATCCTCGTACAGCATCAACCCGCCATCCTCCGCTCCAGGACCAGGGAGGATGAGTTCCCGATCCAGTGACAGGTCGACGAGACTCGCAATCCTTCCGCTAGAGAGAGTGAGGCGGAGCTTCGCGTTCGATAGGATCCAACAGTCGCCTTCTTGTTTCACTCGGGGTGGTTGCAGGTCTGGTTTGGCGCTGCTAAGCTTCCCGATACCTCCATGATCGGTCTCAAGCCAAGCGACCTTCCCGGAGTCAAGCTTGATCGATTCGTTTCGCTTCGATCGCTGGGGATCGATCACACGGGTCGATTCGATATCTGTCTGAGAACTAGCGGAGGGGTGTCCGGTGAGCGAGGTGAGAGCTTCATCGATCAGCTTCCGAGCTTGTTCACCACGTCGCTCGTAGATGTCAAGGTTGTCATTGACAACCATCTTGATCGTCGTTCCAGGGAGACAGTCATGGAATTGACCGAGCAATGTATCTTGCCAGATCTCATCGAGCTCGGCTCTATTCGGATTAGACCTGCGACGAAAATGGAAAGCAGAAGGACTGACTTGGGATACTTGTATTTGGGATCCTTGAGTGAAGCAAGAGTGGCGAAGTACTCCAGGTCGCGAAGGAGCGTCTCCATCTGTCGGTTGCCCTTCTTCACATTCGCTTGAGTCGTATACGTCTGGCCCAATTAGCACACTTTTCTTCCTCAAACTCTCGATAAGAGAATGCTCACCCCTCGATGTAGCTCGAAATACAGCTCGCCTCGCCAAGTAGGCAATTTCCTCCCTCCATCCGTCCGCTGGCATAGATCGTCGAAGAAATCGACAGGTGCACCCATCTTGAGCGATGGGACTTCGGGATTGTGGTCGGCGAGGGAGCTCAGCCGCTCAAGCTATACTTAACAGATCAGCCAGAGCGTCTAGCCTGTTATATTACACACCTTCTCAAGCATCTTTGGAGTCGGACCTCCACCACCATCACCATTCCCGAACAGAAGGAGACATTGATCCGTCACGCCAAGGTTCTTGTTATTCTGTATCCCCTTCTGCAGTTCCGCACTGCTCCAATCAGCTTGACTCCATCACCGGTAGGGATGGGATGCGTACTAGTTGCACTGCGCGTTATAGCTATCCACAGGAGTCATATGCGCCAAAACCTGACTCCCATCCAGGCCACACCAGTTAAAGCTACTATACGGGAAGACATTGATATTATTCCAGCTCAGCTAACAGCTCCAATCAGCTTATCTCAACTCTGTCAAGCAACAAGCTCGCAAATCCATGGGGTAAAAGGGAAAGCCTACCTTTTGAGTGAAGAAATAATTCATCCCCGATAACCTCAAAATCTGAGGTAATTGACTAGCATACCCGAACGTATCAGGTAGCCAAGCCTCCCTACAATACCTCCCGAACCGACTTTTGAAATACCTCTGACCGTAGAGATACTGCCTGGCCAGAGATTCGCCAGAAGGGATCATACAATCATGTTCAAGCCATGCTCCACCGACCGAATGGAATCGACCTTCCTCGATGTATTTCTTGACTCGGGAGAAGCCTTGAGGGTAGAGTTGCTCGAGCCAGAGGTATTGTTGGGCTGAGGAGGCTGCGAATTGGTGGTTTGGGTAACGGTCCATGAGGTCGCATTGGGTCGTCCAGCTCCGAGCGACCTGGCGGTGTCAGGCGGTAATCCCGATCAGACACTCCTGAGATGCTCACTTTCTGTTGGGTCTGAGTGTATCTCCATAGCCAAGCCGTATCGATATGGCTCGCGTGGAGTCAGCGGGGCTCGTCGCAGGTTCGACCGAGGATACGGAACACAACGCACCAATGTCCAATAGCCCAGATCTTCGCCTCTCTCTCCTCCCTATTCCCCAAACACCCTTTCCTCAAACCATCATCATCCAACCTCCCCAAAACATCCCATCCAATCTCTCGACACTTCTGAACCATATCATCCACCAACCCAAGGTCCTTATCATCCCCCTCGATACGTCGGAAAGTGTTCATGATATCATCACATGCTTTCAAAGCTCGTTGTCCCAAGCCTGAGTTTTTCGATTCTGGGGAACGAGCGACTTGTGTGAGGATACGGAAATCGGTTTGGAGGGCTCGGATCGGGAGGTGGGGGATGACTATGTCTGCTGATACTAAGGGGAAGGTCCGGTCCGGCTGGGTAATCGATCAGTGCGACCTGGTACAGCTATGAAGCAGGGAAGGAAGGGGAGGAGAGGGAAGAAGAGGAAACGTACATCCGGGATTTGATAGCGATACCCTCCAGTACCGACGCCGAACATCCCATTGCATGAGACTTCGATGTAGATCGTATAGTTCCCAGCCTGGACGGCTGAAGGGGGGATGATATGCTCGACTCGACGATCTTCTTGGACACCGGGTTTACCATCTTTGTCGGAATCTGGGCCGCCTGTGATCGCTACGAAAGTACAATCAGACACATTCCCACGAATTCTACAAGATTCGTTGAGGTGGGGAACTCACCGTGGAGAGGCGTAGAGTCAGGTAGGAACACCAAAGCTTCGCAAGAAGGATCAAACTCGACTATTAACCCCTCCCATCAGCGCGACCCATCTCCTACTCCGAAATCGCTCACAGATAACCTGCTCCTTCGTCCCCCTTAACTCCTTAGGTAATGTGATATCCACCTTAACCCAATGATTCGTCCAACTCGTTCCAAACCCAAACCCCTTCTTCAAAGCCTTCCCTTCGTCTTTTAGCTTAACGACCGCTTCTTCGAAACCAGGCTTAGAGTCTCCAGGAGCGGACCAGTAGATCATCGATACATGGTTGTTGGAATCGTATCGGGCTTTGTCGAGGAGTTTGTTGATGTGTTGAGAGGCGTAAGGTCCCCAGAAGAAGCGGTCCAGTCGGGTGTCGGTCTGGATAATTCAGCACGACCGTCTTTACGAGTTTCGAAGCGGGTAAGGGGAAGGGACTGGAGGAAGGTTGATGAATAACGGGGGAACTCACGATGTTTGGGAGGATAGGATGAGAGACGGACTCGGTGATCTGGGGGTACGGTGGTAGACCACACATCTTGCTGACCACGGCTGAATCTGGACTTCGCTCAGGAAGGCTCAGTAGTCGCTCGTGTTCGTGTCAAAGTGCAAAGAAATCGACCAAACCCCTCCAGCGTCGGCTTTCCGGACCGATACCTCCACCTTTCCTGACGAAACAAGCGGGAGCTACCGCTTCAATTGATTGTGGGGCTCCACTGACGATCGGCAACTCAGGGGGTGCCCACACTTTTAAGCTTGGATTGACGGTCCCGTTGACGCCGGAAAGCCGCCCGGTGCTCTCACGGATATGATATATGAACGGAAACGAAAAAGTTGATTCGTAAAGCCTGGATCGACCCCCGGTTCCAAAAAGAAACTTTCGGCCCTGCAAACTTTCAGATTTCTGCACCATGAGCAAGAACGACCTCGGCGTCTCCTCCCCCTTCGAGGAGAAAAATCTTCAAGAAGACCGAATCGAAACAGCTCCATCCCACGATCTCGCCACCGATGTTCTTCCAATGAAAGCCACCGAGTTCTCCGATACCCAACTGAAATCCAACTTTGATCAATTACCTATCCTGAAAGCGATCTCCACTTTCAAGAAGACGACTTTCATCTGTTTCATAGCGGGTTTCACTGCTGCTACCGATGGTATGTTCCACCACTTCTCCCTCTCTTTCCTCAATTCTCCCCGCCTGACTTGGGAATTGAGAATTGAGGATTGAGGGGTGATAAATGAGGGATGAGATGATGATTGAAATGTTTGTGATTAGGGTATCAATACCAAGTTTCCGGAAGTATCGTCGCGAACAAAGGGTTGATTAGGCAGTTTTCCCATGGTGGGACTGTTTTGAAGCCAAATTGGGTTTCTGCGTTTAATGGGATCTTCAGGTGGGTCGCCACCTCCGCATTTCCCTCAGACTGTGATCGTTGCTCTGGTCTGACCTTATGTTCTTTAGTGCTGGACAGGTGATTGGGCAGTTCACCATTCAATGGGTGTCTGATTGGATCGGGAGACGGTATGCTGTTTTCTGCATCATGGTCATTCTCACCATCGTAAGTTCCGCTATCTTCACTGCTCGTCAGGGTAGGGCTCAGGTAGAGGAGAATAGGCTTCAATCGTTGAAGCCGTCGCAAAGGAGTGGTACGTCTGGATGGTTGGGAAACTCATTGCGGGTATCGGGATTGGTGCTGTCCAAGCGACTCTTCCAGTCGTACGTTCCTCTCTCTCCACCACTTACTTCCATGGATCCCGCTAATCGCTACCTAGTACATCAACGAGCACAGTCCCGCTCAGATTCGAGGTTTCCTTGTAGTCGCTTATAGCTTGTGAGTTGATTCTCCCCCATCTACACGAAAGGAACTGAACAGTGAATCTCCAGGTGGTGGAACCTAGGCGGTCTGATCGCTTCCATCGTCCTGGAAGTCCGCTCCAAAGCCAACCCATACGACTACAAGACATCCATCTACACTCAGTTCGGGATGATCGCCGTCAGTACGATCATCTTTCTCTTCATGCCTGAATCACCTTGTGAGTAACTCTTACAGCAATGCTTTAAGCGGTCTTCTTACCATATCAAATCTGTTTTTCGCTTGTCCGCTTGCCCAGAGCATTTGGGTAGCAGCTGATTTTTCTTCTAGGGTGGGCAGTACGTAGAGGCAAGATCGACCTCGCCCGTAAAGTCCTCGATGGGAACTTCAAAGGTGTACCCGGTTACGACGTTGAGCGAGAACTAGGGATCATTGCCGCAACCATCGAGCGACAAAAAGATTTCGATCGACAAGCTCGTGCCGAAGGGCCTTTTGCAATCTTCAAAGGTCTTAACGGGAAGCGATTCCTCATCGGGTCTTACCCAAAGGTACGCCGCCATCCCCACCTTACCACTTTACCCAGATATCATGTCCGGGCATTTGTTCCGCAAGCTGATATGCCTGACCATTTGAGTAGGTATTGCAACAATTCGTCGGCTTGTCCGTATTCAGCTCCAACGCTTCATACTTCTTCCAATTGGCGGGCAACAAGAACCCTTTCCAAGTGACCGTCATCCTCGGCTGTGTCGGTCTCGCCGCCGTCATATTCGACGCGATATGTGTGGATAAGATCGGCAGGAGATTTATGACTATCATCGGGTTCAGTGGAGCCGCTTTTGGGATCACTCTTATCGCTATTTTCGGTGAGTCCCCCTAGGCCCTGTTTCCGACCTTCAGCTTCATGCTCCCCAACCTTCCGCTACTCGAGCTTGAGCTTCAGGCTTTGGCAGGTTCAGTCGAGACTGATGACTTGCTTTGTTGGTAGGATGTTTCGATTACACCAACCAGAGACTCGGTTCCGTCCTCGTCTTTGGAGGAGTCGTAGCCAACTTCTTCAACACTTTTCAAAGCTCGACGAGTTATGCGTATCTCACTGAGATGCCTGAACAGCGATTCAAAGCGAGAGCTACTGGATGGGTGAGCTTCGCTGTCGAGGCTCGGACAGTACGGCTGATTTCAGGACCTGATTTCAGGGGTTAGCCTACTGCAACTTGTGCGTTTGGGGGTTCCTTCCTTGCCTCCCTGAGCTTCCTTAACTTCCCTGCCGTCTTTGCTCTCCTCCCTGGCTTTGATACGGGAGCTGATGAGTGACACAGGTACGCGGTATTGATCAACTTCACTCTCCCCTTGATGTTGGCAGTGTGGCACGTCCGAGCTGCATTCTTCTTTGTCACCCTGGGTGTCCCGTAAGTCCTGCCTCCTCCTTCCCTCTTCCCCCGTCCCCTGCTCCGCTTCCGCTTTATATCGAAAGCTGACGCGGCTTGTGTTCTAACAGAGGCACCATCCTATCCTACTTCATCATGCCGGAGAGCATGCGTCGTTCCCCAGCAGAGATCCAGGAGATGTTTGTCGATCGAGTCCCGTTGACGAGGTGGAAGGGCTATAAGACGGCTGTGGAGAGGGATTTGGAGGTCAGGATGGATCATCATGAGTTCTAGGTGGGGTTTTGGGGATTGCTTTGCCGCATTTGAAGGGCGGAAGGAGGAAGGGGATGGGATGGATGGAAGGATGGATTCTATTTCGGTTCGCTCAGATTACGTTGGGCAAGATTGAAATTTGTTTATATTGTTTGATTAGGGATTGCCAAAGTCGATATGGAGTGTTTGGCGTGGCGAACTAATGTCAAGTCCTGGTCCACACCTCCCGCGAGGGAGATTGGTCTAGGAGGGAATGTGGCGAGGGTGAGAGATTGTATCTTGCGCTACTTTGAAGATAGGGTTGGCTAGGGAGAATATTTTGTTTGGGGATCCAGAGGTACTTCGCACAGCTTGCGAGGGTTGGGTTTGGTAGATGCGTTAGAAAGTTGTTTATCAAATAAAGTCAGAGACGTCTTACTCCCATTTTTCTCCTTGGCGAATTGTGGTTCTCTGTTGATTTAGGTAGTTGATGCCCTTGATTCGAAATACGAATCCGACTCATTCCACTGATCCTACCTACGGTTTGGTTGTTTGGTTCTGTATCAATGCTTGTTCCGACCTTATTCTGGTTCCTGAGCCTGCTCGTCTCGACGCTGCAAATTGCCACAGCGGATTTGGAACAATGTCCTTAATAGCTCACGCCAGACTGTTTGCGCGACTCATTACCCAAGTATTTATCAGTGCACCAGAAAGTAGAAAAAGGCACTCTCGATCACATCCGGCAAATAGTATGAATTAACCTCACCTTCCTCCTTCCTCCTTCCTCATCACTCAAAACCCCTATCAATAATCCCGCTACTTTGTTTTCGCTTTAAACCTGCTCAGCCCGACCGAGGTGCTCCGTCCCCGCCCCCAAATGAGCATCCTCGTCATGAGCCATCCCCTTCTCCTTCTGAACGGGTAACGAACCATCCGCAGTCATCCCCATCTCTGCCGCGAACGTGGAGTGAGGCTTCCACCCGACAGACTTTCGGGGGCTACCGCATTCCTCCATCATCCGGTCGACTTGTTCGAGGGTGAGTCCCTTGGTCTCCCAGATCATAAAGTAGGCGTAGATGACGCAAAGGACACAGGTTGATCCCCAGATGAAGAAGATTTTGGAACCGAGGTTACCCTTATCTGGGTTGACCATGTAAGGTGTGATGACGCTGAAGGAGGAAGGGAGATTAGCGATGAGGATTACGCTTGAGAAACCCACGTGATGATACAGTTCCAGAGCCAATTGGACGAGGTGGACAAGGCGACACCACGAGCTCGGATCGGGATGGGGAAGGTCTCACCGACGACGACCCATGCGCAAGGTCCCCAAGTGGAGGCGAAGAATGAGATGTAGATGCAAATGAATGCGATCTGTGCCTTGGTGACCGTCGGGTCATTTGGCTTGACGACACCTGCGATGGCACAGATGTACTCGCAGACGACCATCCCAATAGCGCCGTAGATCAAGAGAGCACGTCGACCAAACCTCTCGATCGTGTAGAACGAGATCGGGGTGGAACAGACGTTGACGAGGGTGGTGATGAGCGAGATCAGGAAGGCATTCTTGATCGTTCCGAGAGATTTGAAGAAGATTGTCCCGAAGTAGAAGATGAAGTTGATTCCGGTCCATTGTTGCATCATCTGGATTGAGGTACCGAGGATGGTTCGACGGACGTTCGACGCTGGATTGAAGATTCCGCCGGTGAAGCATTGAGCCCATGAACCGAAGTAGCTATCGGTCGCGATGAGTTGCGACTCGTACTCGAAATTGGCCACGATCTCAGCGAGTTCCTCCTGAACGTAGGTGGAATCGATGGGTTGACCACGAACGACGGAGAGCGACCGAGCGGCGGAATCGACACGGCCCTTCTTGACGTACCATCGTGGTGACTCTGGGAGGAGGAAGAGACCGGTGCCGAGGATGAGTGACCAGAGGAACTGGACACCGATCGGGATACGGTAAGACCCGGTGTCGTTTCGGTTCTGAGTGGCGTAGACGACACAGTTGGCGAGGAGGATACCAATGGTGATGCAGAATTGGTAACCGGAGACGATCGCACCTCGAACTTTGCGAGGAGCGATCTCGGAGAGGTACAGGATGATGATGGCTGAAATGAAACCGATACCGAAACCAGCGACCAATCGACCGGCAACAAACTGCTCCGATCAGCGCTCCACGTCAAGACGAGAGCAGGCTTGTACTCACCACACCCATGTGAGTCGTGGCGATCTGAAGGATACAGCCGAGGGAAAAGACGAGACATCCAGTGATGATGGTCACACGACGACCGAAGAAGTCGGCGATATCACCTGCCATGAGAGCGCCAAAGAATGTACCGGCCGAAAGGACGGAGGACATGAGGGACTGCTTCCAAGCTGGGATGGTGAAGGCTGCTTCCTCGGCAGTGTAGTTTGGATCACTCGGGTTGGGCGCAGGAAGACCGGTCCTCTCGGTGATGAAGTATGGCATGGCTAGACGAGTCAGCGAGTAGTAGTTTTGAATGCTCAATGGACTGACCCAAGACACCACCAATCCATCCTGTGTCATAACCGAAGAAGATACCACCAAAGGAGGCAAAGACACAGAGGAAGTAAGCACGAGCCGTCACTGGCGCCTCGACCCGGTCGGGGTTAGCCGTCGCTGCGAGTAAAACAGCACCGCCAGGCACTGATGATCGAGGTGTGAGCAGCGCTACTCAGATCAAAATCCTCCACAATACCACTCACTTATGAGTTATGAGACTTGTAGATCAGAGATCAAATGAGTGGCAACGAGGAGAGTAGGTCGCGAAAGACAGAGGGAAAAGCGTGTGAACTCCACTTTCGGCATCCCGGGTATTATAGTATGTATACGCGAACTTGGTCTACCCCTTTCGTGAAAAAGTGAGCCACATGGGTCGGGTCTTGCGCCCTGAACGCCCTTTTCGAACTCTTCCCGCAAAGGGATCTCCGCTCTCCGCTTTCAACCTCGGAGTCACGAGACCTCGTCCGAGCGCCAAGGCATGGCTTAATCGGGAAAAGGGCGTAAAGCGGTTCTGTCCCTGAAAAGCCAGACTTTACTGTAAGTGCTGGGTCCGTCCCGTGACCTTTTTATAGTTTTTGTCATGGACGATGAGGTAAATGCATAGGAAGTCAGAGTGCGATCAGCTGCCAATAGCTCATTTCATGTGGCAACCAAGGTCAACTTTAATAGAAAGCGTAGCACAGGTGATCCTTTGGTCACCTTTATGAGCAGCATGTCAACGTCCCCGTTGAAGCTGTTCAGTTGCAGTCTCACTGTCTCACTTCTTCTCGACCATACAGGGACAGACTTATACCATTGAAAGCCTCCACCTTCGGAAGCAAAGTTTCCAGATACCAAGTGAAAACTGTCCATGACGTGTCTTCGACCGCAGGAATCGTGATTGGTTCCTGCTACAGGGGTGTCACGAATGGAGGAGCTAACGCCGAAATCCCGCCAGCGTGGCAAATCACTCTCCTCTGACTTTTCTACCTCCGGTTTGACCCTACCTATTATAAATCACAATTACTCCTGCATACCTTTCTAGCCTATGCATGCCTCGTACCAGACTATCTGACTACGACCGAGGACGAGTAATTGGGCGGTATTTGAGCGGTCAAACAATCGGTAATATTGCCAGGATTGA
>JAABUH010001051.1_pt1 | contig 33905 bp, 43 predicted proteins | sample 5559121 | NCBI WGS metagenome assembly JAABUH01 (sample SAMN10711871, study PRJNA513364) | rock metagenome | isolation source: Antarctica rocks | place: Antarctica: Victoria Land, Battleship Promontory nord | collected 2015-12-28
CCGAGCCTGGGCGAGAGTGTATGAGGGATAGGCGAAAGTGTGTCGATCCAGGAGCCGGTGATTTCATAGTTTCGTCCATAGACCTTCCTTAGTACCCAAATGCAACTACCTACACCCCCTAACCCCTGAACGAGGATATCCACTACCGATTGATGAAGCAGAACTACGCCGAGGTCCACGAGTGGGAGTACACCATCGTCCTTCTCATCTCCATGGTCATCGGTATGGTCGGTGTCGGGATCTACCCCACCAACACTTCCCCCGTCGTCCTCATCTTCGGTATCATTATGCCCATTCTTGTCATGATCCCCTGTGGTTTGATCCAGGCAGTCACCGGTATCCCCGTCCCGCTCAACGTCTTGGCCGAATTCATCGGTGGATCTCTTGTCGAGGGTAACGCCAACGGTCTCATGTACTTCAAGACCTACGGATACATCGCCGTCTATCAAGCGCTGGCCTTCAGCAACGATCTCAAACTCGCCCATTACCTAAAGATCCCACCCCGTTCGACCTTCAACGCGCAATTGATCGCGACTTTGATCTATTGTCTCGTCAGCGCTTCGATCTTCAACTTTGCCATGGGTTTCAAGGACGTCTGTACCCCAGACGCGACTTTCAAATTCACTTGCCCGAACCAGAGGACCTTTTACACCGCCGCCGTATTCTGGGGTACCATCAGCCCGAAACGTCTCTTCGGCTCTGGCAGGCGATACAACCTCATGCTTCTCGGTTTCCCACTCGGTTTCGGCCTTGTCGTCGGTACGTCATATATCAGCTGCATCACTCTGTTTGAATTTTTGACTCATGGTCGTCTCGTTTAGTCTATTGGGGCCTGAGGAAGATGTTCCCTCGTTCTGAATTCCTCCGTCAAGTCCACCCAGTCATGCTCACCGCCGGCCCCTCAACTTGGGGATCGCCTTACAACATGTCCTTCTACATCGGAAACGTCTACGTCACTTGGCTCTCCTTCCAGTACATCAGGAAGAGGTACCTCGGTTTCTGGGCGAAATACAACTACGTCATCGCCGCCGCTTTCCCGGCAGGTATCGCCATCTCCACCATCGTCATCTTCTTCGCGCTCGAGATCCCTAAGAGCGGTCTCTCCATCGTTTGGTGGGGCAATACCGTGGTCGGAGAGGGTTGTGATGGTATGGGTGGATGCCCGAGGCTCACTACCCTCCCAGACGTTGGGTACTTCGGTGGTGCCCCTGGGACCTTCACGTAAGGGAGCTGTAGATTCAGGGGTCCAGGTGGGGATGGTTTCGAGGCGACTTTCATCGTGGAGCAAAGTTTGGAGTTGGGAAGAGACGGAGAGGGGGTTGGGAAAAGAGTTGCCTATACCGTAATATATCGTTGCGCAATGCAGAGTGGTAGAGGCTGATGAGAGGGGTTGTCATCGATGTCTGCGTATCGCTTTTCTCAATGATCACATCATAAGAGATCATCAATCACTAGAAGCGTGAAGCGAAAAGTCCTGATCCTGAGACTTGCCATGTATAAGTCATATATAGCCCGCGGGTCTCTAATTTCAAGCCAAAAGCCATCAAGCACACCTCAAGTCGAGCACAACCCAATCCCCTTCGACCTTCTCCTCGATCTTACATCTCCTTCCCCTCCGTCCGCAACACTAAGCTCACCACACCTTTCCTATCCTTTCGTAACAATCCATCCACCCGCTCTTCCTCCTCCCCTGGACCAGTCAGGCGTACCTTAGAAGACTGACCCATCGGTGTCCCTATCACCCACTCGCAGTCATCCAGTCTCTCGCTCGTTTCCTGCGAGGAATAGCAGCATCGCGCATCACCTTCATCCCCTCCCTCATCCCCCAGTCATCAGGAGCATAAACCACCAACTCCGCGATCCCCAACGCTCCCGCAAGGATGGTTGATCGCTACGACCGAATAAGGCATTCGCCGATCACGAGGCGTCACATCCAGACACCAGAAAGGACCCTCCCCCTCACATCTTTCTTCGGAAACCCGGCGAGCCAATCGATTCCCGCACCGTCCGCTTTCGTCCTTCCTCCAGCCATCAGATCGGAAGGTTTGTATCCATGAGGAACAGCTAATAAGTCGGCCCATCGTTTGCGAAGGTGTTCGAACCCTGATCTCGGATCTTGAATCTTGATCGGGGAAGGTGAATGCCCAATCGATGATTCCGAAACCTTTGTCGCCCCACCGGGACCCAAACACGTTCGAGTTCAGAGAGTAAGGAGAATGGGTCTCAGTCAAAACTTCACATCACATCTGGTTCCGTTTCTGAGACAGAGTACGGAAGAGCTACGTGGGCATGTAGCTTATGTTAACCCGGCGAGTCATATGTGTGCTTTGAGCGGGGCGGCTTTGGGACGTCGACTTGAGGCAGCAGAAGAATTGGTCCGCCGGGAGCTTGATATAGTAGATATCAACTGACCGCCAAAAGGCAAGTACGAAGACTCTGAAAGCTTTTCTCCTCATTTCATCGGAAACGTAGCGGCCATGCCTGCAATATAATACGAGGAACTTTTGACGTGATGTTTTGCGGACACACCTATATATTGAGCCCTACTGCGCCCAACTCCTCCCTCAGCGTAATACGATCGGAGGTACCGGCCGAGGCGGCATACGAACGTCCAATCGCTCAGCGCTACGATGAGTAGAGTTGGGGGCTCGAGATATGACTTTTCCTTACTCTCCGCTTCACTCAGGTCCAAGTCTTTCGTCACGAGTCTGGGGTAAAGGGATATCACATTGTCTCCCATCGTTGCTCGCCCAAAGATAACAACCTATTAAACAACACGTTCCTCCTGACGATCCCCTTCAGTTTTATCTTCTCCACCTCCCCACGCGTCATACTCTCTCCAACCCGATCTGCCTCCATCACACCATTTACCGGGACACCCCTCCTAACGATCATGATCTCCAACCCAGTCCCTCCCGCTCCATCCGCATCCAAGGCCCAAGAAGTGAGTATCCTCCCAGGTAGATTCATCCCTTCCTTCTTGATCGAGATTATGTCATTGATCGAGACGATGAGGTGACCTTTCCTTGGCGATTCCTCGGATTCGAGACTGACGTTACGGGAAGCGGGAACGTGGCGGATGGTGGTGAATTCGATTCGGGCTGGGATGATCGATTCGGATGGATCGGTCGGGACGGTTGGAGGATAGATGATGAGGTGGCCTGGACCGTGTCCATCGTGATGAACGTAAAAGCCTGATAAGGACGTTCAGTCGCTGCTCATGCTGCTGGCTGCAAAGCGCCCAAGAGATTACTCACGAGAAGGATAATCCGGTGAATCCTCATTTGGAGCGGAAGGTAGCTTCTTGAGGAGTGCCTTGGCCGGCTTGGAATCCGTAGAGAGATCGAGTTTCTCCAATTTCGACTGAACGTAATGAGAGGTCATATAAACGACCTATCCGAACCCCTTGATAAATGCTTCACTCACCCTCACTTTCCCCTCATAATCCACCTTCTTATGTCCTGTAATGAAAGCGAAGCCCTGAAAAAGGAAAACAAAGAGCATCAGATGCGAAACCTAAACACAAAGCCCGGTCTAGCTCACCTCCTCCTTGACATTACCCGCCCTATCCCAAGCTCTCCTCGTCTTCGCTCTCACACCATTCCCCATCTTATCCCTAATCTTCTTGATCTTCTCCCCCACATTACTCTCCCCTTCTTCTTCCTCTTCCGAATCATCCTCATCGGTGTCGTCGTCCTCCGCTTGACCGGCTAACTCAGCTTCGTTTGGAGGAGGTAACGGTCGTCTTCGGTGTTCCGCATCTCGGAGGAGTCTCAGAATCAGCTGCGAGTTGGTCGGTACGTCCGAAAGGATATTACTGCGAGTTCCCTCGTTAGCGTTTGTTGTTCTGCTGAGACGGACCGGTGCTTGACTTACTTTTCCAGGATGAGCTTCTCCTTCCAATTGGGAATCCTTTGATCGAGCTCGTGGATGATCCGTGTGAGGACTGGTTGACCAAATAGGAGGAGGCCGAAGATCAAGCCTACTACCCTTGAAAAGACGTGTTCGGACACGAAGGTTGAAAGGACTGAGGTAACAGGGTAAATTATCAGCTCGCGTAAAAATCGTTGATCATATGGACTGACATAGAACGGGAGCGATGACAACGCAGAACAATCTGGTCCGATGAGGTTCGATGAAAAAGGGCGGTGTCGGATTGAGAGTGCTACGACCCACATGAGCAGTCCATCACTCTTTGTCCACCTTGTTCTGCAACCTACTTCGCCGCCCTCTCCCACTTATCAGCCAAACCTCCGATGATCCTCATCGCAGGTTTCCCATACATCTCGACAGCCACATCCTTCTTATTCACCACCTCCTCATCCCCATCACCCATCTCTTTACGTTTCTCCATGTTCTTCACCATCACCCCGTTCACCTCCTCCACGACTTTAGCGTTCCCACCTGATCCCCCTCCGCCGCTTGGTGTGATCATCGAGGTGAAAAGACCTTGGATGGATCCAGCCCATTCATTTGCCTGACTTTCGGTCGCCGCAGGACCAATGAGTACTTTGTGCTGATATTCACCACTTTCATCGATCTCCAGCTCCACGTTCGGGTCCTTCCCAATCGAGGGGTCATCGGTGAGCTTGGAGGACGACGAAGGAGGATCGAGGACTCTATAGGATGGGGTACGGAAGCAGTAATCTCTGGTGGCGGGGGAGAGGACGAGTGCCGAGACGAAGAGAAAGAAGGAAGTGATGATGAGATCGCAGGACCAAGCGAATGAATAAGCCTGGAGAAACCATAAAAGCTTCGGCGTCAACCTCGTCTTGACTCGCAAAAACAATGAAAGCTTAGAAGCGCACCAAAAGAGCTACCAACGTTCTCGTTCCGCCTTCTTTCCATCCTCGGATCCTCTGAATCTCCTCGATCGCTCGGAGTACACCGACGATGACGGAAGCGTAGAATCGTTCGAGATGACTCCTGAACTTATCAACTTTGAAGTCCTCTTGTGAGGAAGGTTGAAGATCGAGTCGTTGGATGGCAGTCTGATCTTTGACCGGGGCTTTGATGTGGACATGGTGGACTTCCTAAACAAAGAATTGACTTGATCAGCTACCAGCCATGGTCATGCTGAACGATTGAGTGACTCACCTTGTCGAACACTCTCAACAAAGCGTTCAGATCCTCATTATCCAAACCCGAGACCAACCTCTCCTTCTCCTTCTGTATCTCCGCTTCGATCTCTCGTCGCTCAGCCTCGATCCTAGCGACCTCTTCACACTTCTCAGCCTCGACTCTCGCTACTTCTTCTACATGTTCACGTCTAAGCGATACAGGTCCAGTTACGATTTCTCTAGCAGCGATAGGTCTCCCGGCGGATGTACTATACGAGCGAGTCGGAGTCGAATTCACCTGCAGTGTTGGTGAGTTCACTAGGACTGGCGAATCATCGATAGATGAGATGACCGGCATCGAGCGAATCACACGATCATACTATGGTTTTTATCTTTTCTGCGAAGAACAGACTGAAAGGGCATTCCGCGATTTAATAGTATAGGGATAACGTCATGACGTCGTAGACGGCGGGTATCGGCCCCGGCGGAAGTAGAAATGACATGGGGAAATTCTGAAACGCCTCGTTGTTTATCATTAGGTGTTGTTCATTACTCGAGTACTTATTCGATTAGTCTCAATTCTACTCCACCCACGCCATTTGCAATATTTTAGCGGGATTAATAAGCTTATGTCCAGACTACTCTATCGAAATTCCCAAAGCTGACATGATGGATCGAAGTGTCTCGCGGATCGATACGTTCTGATACGTCCTCTCACATGTCTTGGCATCAGCAAGACGGTCGAGCTGTTGTTCTCCCGGCATTCCACGAGCTGTGGGACCTTCACGCTTGCGCGTTCGAGTTACTCGTGTGACAACCACAAACTTGTCCTCGATTGAAGATCCGGGAAAGCATCACACATGATTCTCTTCGTTGGACGAAAATCGTAGGCATGAGTATCGGGACACCACATGAAGTACTTGCGGGGCATGTTTACTCCAAAGTCCGGGGCGCATCTCAAAGCGAGACAAGCGCAGGATCGGCCGAGTCTTGGAGGTGACGGAAGTGGCGGTTGTGGGGACAATGGTGAATATGGCGGAGGAGGATCTGGCAAGGGAGGTGGAGGTGGATTCGGTAAGGGAGGTGGAGCTGGGACCGGTAAGGGAGGTGGAGCTGGGACCGGTAAGGGAGGTGGTCATTCGGGTACGGGACGTGGAAGAGGATCTGGTGGAGGAGGTGGAAGAGGCTTTGGAGGACGGGATGGAAGTGCTTCGGCGAGGGGTAGTGCCACCTAATAGAGGCGGGGAGTTGAGACGTAGACCTCCGTCCAACGGCAACGACCGAGGTGCGGGCAGTGGCAATGTCAGCAGAGGAAACCGTGGTCGCGCCAACCCGACGGGGTCTGAAGGCGGCAAAGCGGGAGCTCACACCAGGCGGCCTGTTAATGGCGGTCAACGGCACGGAAAGGGTCATCACCGAGGTACAGATAACAGTCAGAAGAGTAAGCTCCTGACATCGCGGTCGAACGTCGTGGCGGCTTTTTGCAAGGTGAGCTCTTTTCTGGCTTCCCCTGTTGTAGATTTATGATGAATGCATAACATGAACAAACGCAGTGACAGGTTTCCTAACAATGAATGAACGCGACTCGACGCGAGCTTATCCGAGCCTTCCAACATCCCCCCCAGCGCACTTCGCCCATCCAATCGCGAAGCTGACTTAGCCATTCTCTACTATTGCGCTCCCGGATCTCCCTTGTCACGTTCCCTGAAACTGATATTCATGATACCCAGACCCACTTCCTGATCCGGAGAAACCTCCTCCCGATTACGATCCGGGTTCGAGCCCAAACCAGCATCGGTGTTGGCATCGGCCGGAAGATGTGCGGATCCTGAGCGTGAGTCCCATGTCCGATGTCCGAAGCACTACGTTCACTGTTACTACTCTGCCCTTCTCCGCCTTCTCCATTTACTCCGTCCACCCACGCATCTCTTCCAATAAAAACTGTTGTAATTGGTAGTCGACGCTCAAGTGCGGGATCTTCGCGATTACGACTGTTGATGTCATGCCATGCGGGAACTCGACATTCGCATGATCCCCATCTCGTCGGATGAGATGGACCGATTGTTGGACGAGTCGAAAGTGGAGATCGGTGTCAACTGTGGAGATGAAACGGCGAATCAACCTGAAGAGAGCGATAGACACATTCGTTATTGCCCGATTTGATTCTTGCTGATCACCGCGCCGATATTACCAAGTTGCAGGAAGGACCCTGCCGCGCTTGATTCATCTTGTACATCTACTCTGTCCATGTCAGCTGCCCGCTGCAATCTAAGCCTTTACTTATGTACTTGTATCTCCTCTCCATACCTTTCATGCGTCCCAAATTCAATCCCTTGTCAGCCTGAGCGATCCTTCATGCTTGACCGAAAACTTTCTCGATCCAATCAGGGTCGACATCATCGTTGTCGACACTTTCGAGATGAACAGTTCAGCATAGCTATTCCCGGTCTCAGGAGCCAAGATATAGAAAAACACAGCGCCGGATGGATACGTCAGGATGACTGAATCGAGCTTGTTTCTGCACTGGAAAAGGAAGGATAGAGCGGTCAAGTTCGTAGTCATCGATGACATGTCGGGACTTGGGGGGGTAAGATGGAGTGGAAATACCCATGTCGACAGTCGGTGGTCACACGGGGCTGGAATTGGGAGAGGATGGGTTGGTTAAAGATGGGCAAACGTGGGGAGCGATTAGGTGTACTCTACGGTTAGTTGAGTGATGCCTATGATCTCCAGCACTGTCGGAAAATCTCGTTAATGTGGGCAGCTGCAAATTCTTTGTCGTTGCACAGCTGCATATGGGTAGCAGACATCCTGCAGATGCAGAAATATTCATAGCCTATTGTCGTTGCAGGTATCGTATCTTGACTCCGGTAGGCTCGTTAACTTCTTCCTGACTGATTGGTACCACCACCTCTCCCTTGAAGCCCTTGAATTTGCCAATCAATCGAGTTAGTTCACCGCTTGACCGCGCCAACGTTCGAAAAGATCAACGAGGAGCCCCTGACTCTCCTCGCATAACCAGCCCAATCCCGTCCTCCCTTTCCTTCCACCGTCCCACATGCATGTGCTCGAAACCCTAAAAAAACCCACACCCCTTCCGTGCTCTCACCTCAATCCCAGCAACGATCTTACCCACTATTCGATCCATCTCCTCAGGATTCACGAGTCGAATCTTGATACCTATGTCGCGAAGCTGCTCTCGATAGAGCTCGAGGATATTTGGTAAGCTGTCATGAGATAGTTCCGGAGGTGACGATGAGACGTTGGTTGAGGATGAGAGTCCCGAGACTGGGCGCAATTCGGTCCGCGTCAAATCAGCAGGTGGAGAGGCAGGAAAGTTGGATATCTCGGTGTAGGATCCCGTTTGGTCATTGCGCACATCGTAGCTGAACTTGTGCATCGACGGGACATGAGTAATTCCAATGTCCTTGTCTATCACACTCAGAACCGAAGGGACGTCGACATCTATCGGAAGCGAGGCGAAAACATCCTTCTCGTGGTCAACATTTTCCATGGGCGGCGGGATAAGGTCGTACTTGGCGCGAGATGGTGAAGATAAAACGGTCGAGTCGGCCGTCAATGTGCTGTCGGGTGAGCTGGATGATGTAGGGGTTGACACCGGTGAGGACATAGAAACGTCGATGGGAGGGGTTTGCTGCGTTTGTTTGCGGATCTGTCGAATGTATTTCGAGGGTGCCAGACCCCAGTCGCAGTTGGAAAGAGTCGAGCCACCAGTCCCATCGTCTGCTTGCCCACCATCGTTTCCATAACCGTTCCCCGACTCCTCGTTTCCACCCTCCACAGCTTCTCCCTTCCCCATCCCACCTTGGCTGTCTCCCCCTTGTCCCCTGCCATCGGAGCCGCCCTCTCCGGGACCACACTTGGCCCCACTCCCAGTCTCATCTCCATTATCGCCCTGATCGCTCTGATGATCCGATCTATCACCATTATCCTCTTTTATACCTTCCTCGACCGCTTTCGCCTTCGCCCTCCCCTCGCGTGCAGCCCTCTTCTTATTCGCCTGCTTCCGAGGTTGCCTCAACATCGCATAGTCATGCTTCTTCTCCCCCGCTATCGCCACACTGCTCACATCCGCCACGACCTTGGCGAAAAACGTCCTATCTGAAACGACGTCGGTCAATGGAGCGGTAAAAGCCCGCCGGGAGAGGTCGATGCCCGTCTCCGAAGGAGAGCGGGTGGATGCCCCTGGTGGATACAGCGGAGTGGACACTGATGGGAGAATCGGTGTTGGACTCCCTGGACCATAAATTAGCACCGCCTCGAGGTCGCTTGCCGCCATCGCCTGTGGGACTTTTTGGAGGGCTCGAGGTAGCGGTAGAATCGAGCGTTGTTGACATGATGGAATCGTGGCATTTGCCGCAAGATAGTAGACCGACTGGTAAAACCTTATGAACCGTTTCTGAGCGGAAACGATGTAGTGGTAGTTGACATTTGACGAATGAGAATCGGCGTTTGGATGGGTATGCGGATTGGTCTCGAAGAGAAGAGTGTTTGGGATAGATTGCCAGAATACGGTGTGAGAATCTAGATCGTCGATCGACATCTGATCGTCCGTAAAGCTTGCGGACGACCGGGTCGATGTTGTGGCTTCGATAGCCAGCACCTCGTCATCGAGCCACGCGAGTCGTTGAAATGCGGTATTGACGACCAACATCCCCAATCTAGAGCCACACAATTGACGGAGTAAGTAAGCATAGAACATCGACTGGTAAACCGCCTCGTGGTGAGCCCAGCTCAGGCCGTCGTCGGGGTATATGTGGAGTTTGTCCTCTCGCGACCCGAAGAACCAGGAAGGTTCTTGGCCGATAGTGCCGACGGCCCCATCTGGCTTGCAGGGTCCAATTTTCTGCGATGTTCGAGAGTCGCTACATTCGGAGCTGGGGGCGACGGACGAGGTAGTTTTGGATGAGAGGTCTCGCGCCGAAGGTGGAGGGACAACGGTCGGAACGATACGGACTTGATTTATCGGTAATGAGTCGAGTTTTGGGAAGATGGAGGAAGGGAGGATCGTTGAGGAGGAACCGCGATCTACATGTTCATGCCATGAGCACAGCACCTGACGAGAGACAAGGTGCGAAAACCAGCGAAGAAGGGATCAGTCTCACCGATAGATGACCGATCCTTCCCCTTTGCCTTCTTCTCCAGTCTCAATCCCTCTCCATCGTCGCCCTCATGCCCCATGGTCACTTCCACCCCTTCTGGTCCTTTCTCCGCCTCCGAACGTTCCTTCCTCTTCCTCGCGCTCTTATCATCCAACCTTCGTCTCATCGCCCCGACAGCTGGGAGAAGCGTCCAAGCCCCCTTGCAGATAATACCGGACGCGTGTAGGTCCGGCTTGTCCTTGTGGGAAATGTTGTTCATATCGTCCGTTTCTCTGATAAAGCGCCTCGCCAGAGTGTTGTACTGTGACGTCAAGAGGTCCTCGTCGTCTCTTATGATGCCACATTCGAGCCCCGACTTCAGGTGTCCCCATGATGGCGCGGCAAGACAATCCTTCATGGATCGAATGATGACTCGATCGTGGGACCATTCTTTATCTTCGTCGTATAATAGAGGGATTCTGATTGGGTCGGGAAGAAGTTTCCGCTTGTGTGTCATGGCGGAAGGTCCTGGGAGGGGACAATGAACGGGTTGTTTCCCGACAAAGCAAGCTCGCAAGTCTGCCAAGATCTACCCGCGAAAAGTGCCAATCTTCAAGTATTTCCGGATATTTCCGACACCGGGTTCAGTCAATAATTTTGTATTCTCAGTGAGTTTCCAATGCGACTATCCCATCTCTCACCTTTATCAACTATATTCACCACCGCCCATTCATCCAACCTGTGGAACCTCTACGAAGCTCTGGCCGGACCATGACATCATGGTAGATACGTTGAAGTACGTTGACAATCAATGATTCTCACTGACACTCAGTGACATTCAGAGGAATGACGAAAGGTGAAACGTCAAGCATTTCCACATATTTCGAATGATGAACAGGACGTATATGACGGTGTGTGGCCCAATGACGTCTCATATGAGTTTTCCATGCATATCGGAGGGGAATACAGCCAAGCGCGCGTTCTAATCTGACGCCATCAAGGATGCAAAATCACCAGGATCCTCCAATCAAGAGTCCTGTAACGAGAATCGAAGGGCAGTACTTGGGCAATCCTTCCGAGGTATCTGAGGTGAGTATAGCAGTTCGAAGGGACCCAGACCAAGCTGCATCGGACCCCACTCCCTTACAACAACGCCTCAATTGCCGACTTCATGGCTTCAAGCTCTCGCGGATCGAACCCCAATTATGTTGTAAGGATGCATCAAGTAGAGCGATCCAGAGAGAGAATAGTCTTGTCGAGCGCAGCGAGCGCAACGGAAGTGTTGATCTCGATCGAAGGAGCATTCTTGTTTTCGATCGAGGGTTCGTCCGAGGGAATGCCGTTCCAGATCGAGGCATCCGAATTGCTCCATGTGTCCGAGTCGCTCGATGTGTCCTCAGTGAAATCAGAGCGAGGTGTGAGGATTTGATCCTCATAGTTCTCCTTGTTGAGCAAGCGGTCGATCGAACACTTCTGCCTAGAGAGAGTGCACTGGAAGCACTTGTGGAGTTTGCGAGCGTCCGAAGCGGGTAGGATACAGGGGCAAACAAGCGCTATGCAGGTGGAGCAGCCTGGGCGAGCGGTGTGACCATGGTCTCGAACGTAGTGGGCGCGATGGATCTGAGCTTGTGCGATTTCGGTTGGCATAGTGTACAAATTCGAGCGAGGTAGAGAAGATGAGCAAGTTGAATGGATTTCAAGTAGAGAGGCTTCCTTATATCCCCTGAGATTGAACGGAACGATGTCACAGGCGATGTCATCGACCATGTCTGCGACCGTTCGGCAACCATGTCATACGATGTCATCGCTGAACAAGCAATGAGGTCGTGCGGGGTTATCCCTGACTCCACAATAATGTCGGACGATGTCATTGCCAAGCATGCCGACCGTCTGATTGAGCGATGCGTGTTTGTAACAAGACCAAGCATTGTGAGGAATCGAGGCGTCAGTACCGGAGCAAGGGGCTTGGTCAACCCGTCTGCCAGCATAGAGGTTGTGGCGACATGTTCGTGGTCGATATGACACCTCGTTCGACCAGCTCTCTCAAGTAATGGAACCTGATATCGATCTGCTTCGCTCGGATGTGTCCCACAGGATTCTTTGCGATCGAAATCGAAGCCTGGTTATCGCCATAAAGAGTGATGGGCTTTCTTGGGGCAAAGCGAGCTTGCAAACCCAAGCTCGCTCATGATTGACCGCAACCACATCAATTCTTGAGATGCTTGAGCGAGGGCAACATATTCCGCATCACCCGTTGCGAGCGAGACCGAAGGTTGCTTTTTAGGCTGCCAGCTGGGATAGCTCCCACCCCATAACCTGAAAACATACCCGCTAGTGACTCGGCGTCGATCGACATCGCTAGTGGCAAAGTCTGCATCGCTGTATCCATCGAGCTCTTCGTTCCCTCCTGAGTAGATGATCCCCAGATCGTTCGTGTGCTTGAGGTATTTGAATACAGATAATACTCCCTCCCAATGTGTCTCTGATGGATCACTTGCGAATCGTCCGAGTAGTCCAACAGGGTAGGCGAGGTCAGGGCGAGTTCCAAGCATGGCATACATGAGCGAACCAACAGCTGCCAGATACCGAGGTCGGTCGGTCTTCTTATCGCTCTATTTGCGCAGAGACATGATAGTTTTTGAACGAAGGGCCGAGTTGATTGGCTTGCAGACAAGCATTCCAAATCGCTCGAGGACAGTATTGATGTACTGCTTCTGGCTGAGGTGAAGCGAACGAGCTTTCCGGTCTCGTTTGACTTGAAGGCCTATGATGTAGTGAAGCTCCCCAAGGTCTTTCATCTCATATCGGTTCGACAATTCGTTCTTGAATTGAGCGAGTGTCTTGAGCTTCGCCGCGGCTATGGTGAGGTCATCCACATAAACACCCACCATGATGAGCCCTTCAGAGTCATCTCGTACGTAGACCGAGTGGTCCGATATCGTTCGCCTAATCCCAGAGAGACTTGAGCGATGTGTCGAGCTACCTGTACCTGGCACGACGTGCTTGCTTCAGTCCAAACAGCGATTTGTCAAGTTGCTACACTATATCCTCGCCTCGTTTGAACCCTTCTGGCTGTTCCATGAAGACTTGCTCATCGAGCGAACCATAGAGGAATGCTGTCCCGACATCCATTTGGTGTAACTCCAGATCGTGTATCGAGGCAAGAGCGAGGATGAGCCGAATAGACTGGAAGTGGGAAACTGGGGCGAACGTCTCATCGTAATCGATTCCAGGCTGTTGGCTGAAACCTCGAGCTACGAGACGAGCCTTGTATCATTCAATTGAACCGTCCGACTGCCTCTTGACCTTGAACACCCACTTGCTGGTCATGACTCGTCCTCGGGCAATCGCTAGAGGTACAAGGTGAAAACCTTGAGCTTTCACCAGCGAGCTCATCTCGTCCTTGGCTGCAACTTGCCATTGTTCTGCATCAATCGAGTTGACCGCTTCCCTCAATGAGCGAGGCTCTACTGCTCCTACTGCTTGGGATGCGACTCCATTTTGTTGGAATGTGTAGGGAACAGTGGTCTGGTTGGTCGATACCGAGTTCATCGAGGTATTGCTCGAACGAATTGCTTGTGTACTCGCCACCATTGTCAGATCGAACAACCTTCAGCTTGTGTTCGGTAAGTCATTCGACCTTGATCAACCACTGCTTGGAGAAGTTTGGTGCATCGGACTTCGCTCGCAGAAAGTATGCCCAGGTACATTTTGAATGATCGTCCACTATCACCATCACATACGAGCGCTCGAATTCCAGATTTCCATTGTGATCCCTTGACCACCCACACTTTCTGCTCCTGATCCGCACGAAGCACCTCGACCCCACCCTTGCTGACTCGACAGAGCGAATTGAGGTTGTTTCGGTCGATCATGAGCAAACCTGGCTTTGCTCCTGACAGGCCAATCACTCTCTATAACAGATCGACATCAGGTTCAGCTACCTAAGGGACTGGACAAGCGAGGTGTGGTTTCGATCGAACACTGCAATACCACCTCCATGCTAGCATATGGCCTACGCAAGTCTCTTGCCGTTCGCTCGGCTCTTCACCATGCTTGGCATTACTGCAGTCTTGGGTCATTCGCCATTGGGGATGGCTAGTCTGGCATTGACATTGTCCGACATCATTCGGGAGTCGGGAAATACCCAGCACATCATCATTGCTTGCTCCGCAATGACATATGACATCTTTGTGGAGCAATTGTTGATGTCATTACGCTCGTTCGCGGCCCTCTAAGGCCGCCAGTTACATCTTGCAATTCTTCACTCATCTCTACTCCTTCATCTCGCTTGCTTCAATCGCCAACTCGCTCGCTTGGACTTCGATTGCCACCGTGCTTTCGAAGACGGCTCAAGCCCAAATCGATCGCGCTCATGGTCTCCAAGACACCGGACACAACGCTCGCCCAGGCTGCACCAAGTGCAAAGCGTTCGATCGTGATAACATCGTTCTACCTCTTTCAAACACTCGCAGATTAACAAGTGTTCCCAGTGCACCTCTCCAAGCAGAAGTGCTGACCAATCGTGCGCTTGCCAAGGGCCAGTTCAAGGATCAGACCCTCACATCTCGCTTCGATTTTACTGAGGACACCTCGAGCGACAAGGATACGATGTCGATCGATCAGAACAAGACTCTGGACGCTTCGGACGCTCATTCGATCGACTCGATCACTTCATCTGCTGCTTTCGCTGCACACGGGATGCAGGAGCGGCGGCCGGGTAAAAGAGAGGTGGCGGGTGTGGGGCGATCGAGAACTTTTTAGACAAGTCAGAGCAGGCTCACTCGTACATGGACAAGGTGTACATATCAACAGGTGAAGCCTTGCGCCGCTTCATTGCTGGACGACTGAACCCATTTTTGGACTATAAACGAGCGATCCATCTTGGGGAGCTTGGTGACGATCTTGAGGGATGACGAGTGTATGGATGGATTATGAGCCGGATTGCTGAGGTCCTCTGCATGGAGACGGGCGTTGCTCCTGGTGCTCCTCCACTTCTTGCCGGTTCCCGAGTCTTCGAGATCCTCGTTAGGTCGTGTCGATGACACCTTGGTCCCCGTCTTGTGTGGGCTCGTCGCTTGCTGCTCTTGGTCACGCAGGCAGTACAGCCAATTCCCGATCATCTCGTGACGCTCGGCGACCTGGGACGCGACGCGCTTAAGGATCGGTATGAGCGAAAGGAGCGCTTTCGGATCGCAGACGTCGCCCTGCCAGAGGGTGTAAACGGTCTGGAATGCGAATAAGTGGATGGAACCGCGACGAGTCGGATGAAGCGAGTCGACCCGGGTGAGCCGGGGACGTCGTTGATTACGGTATCATTCACGTGGTGCGGAACGCGGCGGGGTAAGCGATGGAAAGGTATTGCGGGTGAAATCGTGGAGGAGGTAACCAGCGGTTGAGGGGGAGAAGGACATGGGATGCGAGGGTTCGATCATCGTTGAGCGAACGGGATGCACAAGCGTCAGCGGCGGTTATTGAGATGAGGAATGGGGACCATGCCGGACCAAAACTCACATAATATTTGACCTCAAGTTCATCCCCTCCAGCTGTGTCCTCGTCCGCCGTGTGCGCCACCATGACCACCAACTTCCACGTGGCCCCGAAGCCGAATGTCTGCAGTCCATAGATCCGACGCATGGTCCAGGTCGGTGCGCGGAAACTAGCCGGACCTGCGGCTCGCGCGAGTTTAGCGAGACGCGAGTGGATGCGGTGACCGATAAGGCATGCAGTATAATTCTGGATCCGGGCGGTGCCCGCCATTCCAACCGGGCCTTTGAGCTCGCAGTAGAACCAGGAGAAGTAACGCAAGGAGGAGATGACTGTGTAAAGAAAAGACCACGCGAGCAGCATCAACGTTTGCGAGGTGAGGGAAAGCAAGCGACACCCACTGTTACTGGGTTCGTACACGACTGTCGGGTTTCTTGTCATGATGAAAACCCTGGCGTCGATGTCGAGAGGCGGAGAGTTGGCGTCCAAGGCGATGCGTATGGATGGACGGAGGAGACCGATCACCATGTCGGGTTTGACCGGAATGAGGCCGGCACATTCAATGAGGGGTAGGATCTTTGGGGCGGTGTTGCGGTTGGAGCTGGTGTGCGTGAGGAGACCGTATATGGGGAGAGGAAGGGGGTAGAAGGGGATGAAAGAGGAAACGGGAAACGGCGGGGTTTGAACCGACGAAGACGAGGAATGGAAGGAGGAATGGCGAGGGCGACGGGAGACCCGACAGGAAATTGGAAACCGACCAAGGCGGAGCGGAAAGGACACGATCAGTATCGGCTGTATGAAACCTGACCAAACTCACTTGGAGACATGAACGTCGCAGCCGTGAAAAATCACCTTGAACAAGTCGATCACTGGGGCCGTCCATACATCCTCTTCATCCAGCTGGCTATCCGCTTGTGCAAACGCGCGTATAGCTTGGTGTAGAGCGCCGAGGAGGACAGGCGCGTTGGGCTATACGGTTGTTAAAGAAGAAACCAAACGACATATTCACATAATCACCTGACTGTCCGATTCCAATGCCGCGTCCCATCCTTGCATATCATCCATTGGCACGGTTATCGGGCGAGCAGCCTCCTCCTCCTGGAACAGTCTGGAACGGGCGGTAAAAGCCGGCTCATCTCGCACGCCATGCTGGCGCAAGATTTCGCGCCAGTCGGTTTGTGCGGTGTGGGTTTTGAGTGCTGAGGATCGATCAGAAGTCGTAGATGTTCCTCCGACGTCTGACATTGAGAAAAATGGAGCAAGTGGTGAGAGTGGTGAGGTGCAGACTCGAACCACCGAACACCGATTTAAAAAAAACACCGTTCAAAAGACCGTGTGGCCTGATTTCATGACCTGATTACGTAAGCTGGACGCATACGAGTTTCTCTCAGCAATCCTTCACTATAAGCGATAATTCTTGACTTTCTATCTAGTCGGAAAAAACAAACTCGTTCTTGGCCACTTCCCGCCGAGGTCTAGGTCTCATCGTAATAGCAGGGATAAAACGGCTCCTCCACCCATTCCTTTGCAATCGCAATCAATGGCCACCATCGGCCAAGTCACCGATGCTTGATAGGGGAGGTGAAGGCCGTCGAAGCTGCCGAGAGAAGCATGACAGAACGGCGAGATTTGCGAGGGGCCAGGAGAGAGCCGTGAGACCGCTCGATTGAGGCTACGGAGATGACCGCTGACGAGATGCAGAGTATACTTGCTTACAGTACTTCAACAACCAGAGAGAGCCCGATTGTGCTCCTATAGGGAAGATAAGCATACGAGTGAGTATCTCTCTGGGTCTCTTGAAAGTCCAGACAACAGGTATGTATTTTAGTGACCTGTCGCCCGCTCGATCACCCGCCAGTAGTGGAAGTGCTGCCGTCCCGTGCTGACCAGAGGTGAGCAAGTGGATGCCTTGGACCCAGACTCTGACGGCGCATATCCATGAGCGACTTAGATCGATTCACCGCCTTCGTTTGCCGCATATCCACTACAAACCACCCTCGGACAGGTCACCGCTTCCCTTCTAGGCAATCAGTACTCACCAATCGAGACTCCAAATCGGCCGGACGCATTGAGTGGTGAAGTCATCCAGACGCCGGAGAAGCTGCAAAAAATCGATGGAAGTCGTGGAGCCCTATGCGTTTTTGCAAAGCTCAATGTGAGAGTATCAGGACTGTCCAGGTTAAAGTTTACGCAGTACGAGACTTCAGAGTGAGTCATCCTTCATTCCTTAGTGATTCACGATTACGACGCTGTATTAGGCTTGGCATCGTAGAAGTAGGCGAGACTGTGTCCGACCCCTTCGAAGTCTTCTCTCCAAAGCTGTTCAGCGGGATGAAAGAAGACAGTCAGCTCACCAGGCATCTCGTGGCGCAGGGTAATAAAGTGAAACTAAGGACGGAGACTAGTGTCCGTAATCGGTGAGTATGGCTAGTCCCGAGCTCTTTTTGCTGATTACATAGGCGTCGCTCTGGCTGACGGCCGGGTTCAATTCCAGGGTCGAGTCAGTCATCCAAAGGAATGATTACTTTTCTGTCACCCCTGGATACAGTCGAACGTCAGATCGATCAGATCCTGGGCCCTTCCGGCGTAAAGCCAGGGTGTCTCGCGTGGTCGCTGAGCACCTTGTGGCAAATCAACGGGAAGAGGCAGCCAAGGAGGACGTTACAGTCAGCCGAGACGAAACGTCTCACGATGCTTTCACTCTGTTCACCTCCAAGGTACCCCTCCGCATACATCTCACGTTCGCCGCCCGGCGGAAGGCAGCCACTCGGGGAACTTCTGCCTTTTGATTCAGCTCGGCGAAGGCATGGAGGAGGTCCCACTTATCGCCTCTTCACCTCGGCGTTAGCTATCGGTCTGAGCTATTTCCCGGCGGTCTCATCCCTATCATCCCTTACCTTTGTGGCTCAGACGCTTCGCAGGATCTTAACTGGTCGATCGTGAGTTGATCTGCCCCCTCGCCTCCAAGCGTCTCTTTTTGATGAATAGACTTAGGGGATTAGCAGCTCGCAACCGGCCTCGTTCATATTTCCTTCGGCCCCGCAAATCCTGGTTCAGCACCGGTGCTCTAGATCTTTTCTGGGCGGCGATCTCGATGCTCGCCGTCGGTGCGGCCGCGGCTGTCGCCGCATTTATTGTGAAGGCGCTGGAGAGGGGGCTGGGAATACGTGAAGGCTGTTTATTGTCCTGAAGCCTTGTACTGTCACTTAATGCACTGTTGGAAGCTACATACTTTTTTGACTTGCCATCCGATTGTTTAGAATACAATAGAAATGGAGCTATGCCTCGGCGGCCAGCTGACCATTAGTCGGCTCAGGCAGCTCCCCAGCACCTCGAGGCCGATTTCTTTACCGTCCTCCAAGCTGGCGGTCTTGCTCTTTGCCATGTACGCGGCGAAGGTGAGCAATGTGACTGTGGTATTCAACAAAATGAGGGTAATTGATGAAAAAAAAACCGGTGTCCAAAGGCATGATAGCTGGAGGCAAGCAAAGTGATCGAAGTTGAGATTGGAATGGGCGAGCGAGATGACCAAAGTTGAATAGCAAAATTGACCGAATCGGAAACCGGGAAGGCTGCAATGGACCCTAATATCCTTTTCGAACGGGCGAGATGACATAATCTCCGCAACAATGTCGTCGTATCCTTGCCGTGCAAGCGATGATGCCGTGCCGAACGTTTCCTTGACTTTACAATGATGTTGCACGATGTCATGGCTAGACTGGCCCATGCTGTCACCTAACGATCCGAGATTGTACCGAGGCCTAGCGTGGTGAGGAAACAAGCGAACATGACCGGAGCGAGGGGCTTGGTAAGACCCATCTGCTAGCGGGTGGGTTGTAGCGATGTATTTGAGCAAGATGACACCTTGCTTGACCAGTTCCCCCAGGTAGTGAAACCTGATGTCGATCTGCTTTGCATGGAGCGAGACATAAAGGGACGCTGCCTTTGCATTTTATCTGATGCAAGTTTGAGATCATGCATCCAGGCAAGCGCAAGGAAGAGTCACATGGATCGGAAATTTGCCACCGGGGCGAACGTCTCGTCATAAATCGATCCCGGGCTGCTGCCTGAAGCCTCGAGCTACCAAACGCGTCTTGTACCGTTCAATCGATTCATAGCACTGCCTCTTCACCTTGTAGACCCATTTGTTGATGGACAACCCGTCCTTGCGCAAGTGCTCAAGGCACAAGATGGAATGGTTTGACTTTGACCGGCAAACACCACCCCCCATGGGCCCCAGCTTGCCAGTGTTGCGCTTTGAATGATTTCTTTCCCCCACTTAAAAGGCTCCAATCCAGATATATGAGGGACCCACTGTTTGTAGTACTCCACCCAGGCTCCCAGTATCGTTCGGGCAAGCCACTGAGCATTACATTGACACATAACGCATTCAAGATCGAAGGAGAGTAGCTCGAGCTCACGGTACGGCGCTTGTACCTCGTTCACCCAAGACTCAACATCCTCTCCCTCCTTCATCTACTGTCGATGAACTTCCGTCCGAGCGCAAAGGAGTACTGGGCCCCAGTATTCCCATAGATCCGTACGAGTTCGAGGTAGACAGCTTGAGCTCGAGCAGTGTCGACTTCGAGGAGGTGGATATGTGCAGTGAGTATAGATTCATCTGTGGTGGAGAGGATAGCCGCAGCGATCTGATGGTCGCGATCGATCCAGTCTGTATTCGCTCGAGCTTGATCCGCTGGGAGTGGGATGGGGGAGGCACCAAGAGGAATAGGATAGGGAATGGTGGCTGACGGGAGGACGAACGAGCTTGATCGGGTGAGCGAGAGAGCCAGTATGATCCTCTGCCTCCATTTCACATAGTTCTCCTTTCCCAGCAGCTTTGGGACTTCACCGAACGGTTTCGAGATGCTGTCCCCGCTTGCCATGGTCGAGGTATACTAGAAGACCGGACGAGACAGGTCGAGTTGATCGATGTCGGGCGGATGGCGGTCAGATGCGTTCGTGTACTAGAGCGGATGACGCCCGAATAAAGCGGCTGTTTGGTTCACACCAGGCTGCGCCGCACTCCTACTCAGCTCTTTTATCTAAGACCCTTATCCTAGGCGTCTTGATCGTGATGATCGTTCGACAAGACAGGTCGTACTGGTATGACGGTCGGTTGCGCGATCAGATGGTGTATGTCAAAGCTGAATTTGCTTGGTTGGTTCAAGCGGTCTCATAATCTGTTGTAGTTTATGAAGGATGCATGAGGTAGTACGAGCGAAATGAACTAATCACGATGAACGACCGAACGCGACCCGACACGAGCTTATCCGAGCCTTCCAAAGTCCACTTATACGATCGTTAAGCGAGGTATACGGTGGCGGACTGACTACTCAATTGCGAAGCCAACCCATGGCAACGGTGCTTCTCAGCCGATTGATGAGTCGAGAGCACCCATTGGTGGCACCAGGACGATTACATGAATATCATGTCGATCTCCTTACGGTGTCCGAGGACCATTTTGCAGAACCCGATACCGGACTTGCACTCGCCATCGCCTTATCCCCCGGCAGTCCTCGAATTCAGAACGACGACAAAGCCAGCTTTCACTTGCCCTGCTGGCCGTATTACTAATGGGCTCGCGCTCGAACTGTGAAAAAGGTCTTGATCAAGATCGTTCGCGCCGATGGTGATTGACTCCGCCAATCCGCAATCTGGTCGACGTGTTCCGGCTCAGCATCGCGACAGGTAGTGCAATAGCATCCAGTCATGGGACGCTGTGTAAGCGACAAACAAAAGCTGGCCCGATTTGGGGGAGATCAATTAGGAGTACTTCGACGAGCTCCTCTAAACTTATACTACCCATTGATCTGGATGCCCTGCGCCGAGATCGATGGCGCAACCGTTTGCGACTGTTAATGTCCACGGTAACTTTTACAGTCCAGCCTCGCGACGGGCGACATCAAAATGCGTTTCATTTCAGAGACATCGCCCAGTCAAGGTTTAATGGTCACTGGTAACTTCTGTCGTCGCGAATCGAACTGTTTCCCGGCAACAAGTGTGACGGGTAGTAGACGCCAAGCAGATTCATGCTACGCGTTTAGTGTCCTCCACGAAACCATGTTTCCAGGTCAGGAGAACGTGTCTGGAGGACATATTCGGTAGTGTCCCTTACCTGTAGGCCTAGGCATGACAGGGGCAAACCCAGATAGAGGGGGAAAGACGGACATCTATGCATTCAGAGCCGCTGGAACGGCAATAGAAAGAGTAAACTCTCAACCGCTTCCGGATGGCAAGCGGCGAGCACTGCTGACGCCCCTACTGCGCGGTGGGCTCATGCCTACTGAGTAACCTCTGATACGCATCCTGACAGCTTGAGTGTAGTGCCAAGCAACAAGAACCGGATCCGGCTTGTCGAGAACCCTGAAGCGGTTGGGAGGGAGCGCCAAGCCATTCATGGCACGCTGCATTTCATTGCTGGGGTTGAAATAATGTACGTAGAATGTGTCGTCCTGTTCGCATGTCAGAACAAGTAAAGATCCGTTCTGCATTTGACAGAAATTGGACACACCTTCAGATACAGGGACCATTTTAGCGCATCGTAGGCCTTGTGGTAGGTCTTCTCGAGCAAAATACCGGCGGAGACATCGAACATCCCGAAGGAGTCGCCTATCAACTGCTGATATACCTATCATGTCCGTGAGCACGATTACAGACTCGCGCGACTGCAAAGTACATCGGGACGACTCTGGGGAACAATGTGCGCAGCATCACAACCCGATGGGTCAAGATTGTTGGTGAGCAGGCACCATCCGTCGCGGGCAAGGAGCTCCTCTCTGAACGCTAACTAGGCTGGATGAGCCACAACAGTTCCGGCAGAAGAGCGTCACCGACCGACCTGATCAGGACGACTGCGCGAAATGACAGATGACGCGGACCTGGTGCTCTCTTCTAATCCAGAAGGAGCGACGTGATGGTTAAAGTACTCGGGTCCTCGTGCCAAAGTTACATCGCTGCCTTTGCCTGAATGATTATGCGTAGTTGAGCAAGCCTAGAAGGAAGTTTTGGTCGACGCACCCTGTTCGGTATAGCGGAATGTTCCCGCAGCGGGCGGACCCTGAGGATTGACCGGGTCGCCAAGAGCATCGATTATGTTACCAGGGTGATTCGAGTCCATCTCAATGAGTAAGCTGATGACATGAAGGACGTAGCGCCAAGTATTATCCCCGCAAGATTGAAGGAAGCGGATTGGGAAAGACGCGATCGATGTGTCATGGACGGAGACGACTAAGACAAAGCCGGAGCGACGCCATCTACCTGAGGCCGAGGTGTATGTTACGATCGGGACGGCCATAGCGACCTTCCAATGTAGTGCAAACAGGTCGTTAATAGGATTTGGTGCGGAATCTAGCAAGTTTCGGCATTTGACCGGAGTTAAGCAAAGGGTCGGTAATGTGGCAACGGATCTTTGCCGTCTCCTTTGTGGGTGTCCGTCTAGTAAATCCTTCTCCCTTCCTCCCTCGTACTAGCGCTACCTATCGAGAGGAGCACAGCAATAGCTGTTAAAGTGTATTGCTTCAGGCGATGAGCCCTACGAGGTTGTCGAGAATCGGGAGGACAGGAGGAGATTAGGCGGCGATGGGTGATCAGGTGGTGGGTCCAGCCAGAAAAGCCTGGCGCTGTGTCTGGCTTGAATGACTGAAGGGCATCCGTGAGCTCTTCTGGCGAGAAATAGGAACCGGACGTGGCGTCGCCATGCTGGGATTGTCCTGGTACACGCCTTCGGGAAGATCAGCGGTGTCATATAGCCTTACCTAGCTCGTAATGGGTTATCAACGCCTTGGCCATTCCTACTGGGTCAGGGACAATCCCACTAGGTCAATGTGGCCCATCTGGCCAGTAACTTCTGGATGGCTAGTTGAGCCTATTTGAAGAGCGTATTTGCTCGGGGTAGAAACTGTTAGCTGCCGGAGAACGAACTTGTCGTGGCGCATCTACGCTATCCTGGGGGTCAGTGGGTGATACATCGCCATTCTGTCTACTCTAAGAGCGTCTAAGGGTTATGGAGAGCCGGGACAGATGGTCCTACAAGCTGAAAGAGTGTACTCTCGCCCTTAGAAGGCCGAGGGACAGATGTTTGATTAGAAACCCATGTACAGACCCGGTCATACACCCTTTCCACCTCCGGAACTCATCCGAAATCGATTTCTCCATCATCCCACCTAAGGAGAACACCGGGGACTGGAAGGGGACCGAAGGAGAGGGCTGGTGGCGAGTTTTGAACCGAGCCACTGAGTCCAGGTGTTTCTGAATGATCTCCTCGGTCCTTTGAGCTTGGAGTCGCTCTGTGGATCCGGTGGGTGGCAGATTTGTTGAAGGGGACGCTTGGGAGGAAAGGGAGACAATGGTCAAGTCAAAGTCTTTGTTGCCTAGGCCTGATTGCCGAGATCCGTCGATTCTGAGGTCGTTCCTACTTGCACCTTCATCTCCCACAGGTTCAGCCATCACCCTCACTCCTTCCAGCGTCCTCAAGGCCTGTATGATGAGCCACTTAGCCTTTTCATGTCTTGCAATCGTCCACCACACCCTCTGGCGGCAGATCTCGCCATGGGTGATTGATTCCGGCTCGCCGCAAAGCCTGCAGAAAGTGTGGAGCTTGGGGAGCAAAAGTCGAATGGAGAGGGCTGATGTGATATCGAAATCGGTGAGCCTGAGCGAGGAGTTGAAGGGAATGACCGATAGCCAGGCTCTGCCAAGAGTTGAGCCCGCTTCTAGGATCGGTTTTCGATCCTGGCCTCTTAGAGAGTCCAGTAGGGTGGCTCTCTCAATCAGCAGCGCCTCCTGGCATTGTTCTCGTTGGGGACTTGACCGGTAATGAGTTTTGGTTAAAAGTTTCGGTCGAAGGCTCCAAGGAGAGGTGTCAGGAGGGTTTCTGAAGTATCGATTGCGGCTTGGAAGGCGTGGGGAGCGCAGGTCTTGAAGGAGAAAAGTCCTAGGCCACCTATTCGAACTGGAAGGGATGTGAGGGTAGCCGAGATTGGAGTTGAGGGTGTTGAGCTGGGGTCGCCATGAATTCTAGCAACGGCCAATCGAAAGGAGCTGTCTAAGCGGTCCCAGAGGTGTTGGAGGTCGTCTGTCTTCAAGGATCGCTGGAGGTGTCGAAGGTACTGCGGAATACACTGCCTGAGGACCAGGAGAGCGTGCTGGTGGGGCAGGTCGACTAGCTTTGCCAGGATTTTAGGTAATTGGGGGGTTAAGGGTTCGAAGCGTGGTGCAGGTCGTCAAGCAAGAGGAATCCGCAGGACGCGTGGAAGAGAGGGATCTCGTTCTGGATACTGAGGATGTCCTCGTGTACCTAGTCTAGATCAGCTCGTTGATTTATAAAGGCTCTGCTGCGAGACGGCAGATCATAGTCGGACAGGGTCCAACAGTGAGAAGGCAGAACACCATAGAGATCAAATCACGCAAATCGACCAAATGGGACAATATGACGAGCAGTAAATTATCGCAATCGACGTCAGTAACGTTAATAAGAAGGCAAGTCCGGCGTCTTTACGCCGTACATGCTGCTAAGTAGAGCCTCACCCGTTGTTTCTCTCGCTGATTGAAGCAAACTCAGAATCCCTCCGCTTGGGGATGGTAAGGCAAGACAGGTCAGTCCTGCAGGCATCACACGAGTCGTGTACTGAAAGTGTCGTAGGTTTCTTCTGGGCACCCCTTTCCGGCTTGACCTTCAGCTGGGCTTAGTTCCGACTCCCGAGTTCAAAGATCGAAGTCACTACGAACTCATTGATTTGTTCGAGCGAAAGATCTCCGCGAGGAAGTTTAGGCAGACGGAGGTGGACTACGGGTGAGCATATCAGGGTGTTCAAAACATCATGTGCGATTTGATGCCATAGACTCGTAACCTCTACCCCATTGATGGCCGGACTATTTTTGAGGAATCAAACCTGATCTGACCGGCCCCACTTCTAGTACATGAGTTGACGTGCGCTAAGATAGCGATAGCAATTGGACTGACTTCGCGATCCATTTAGCTTTCCCTCTCAAGAGCTGCAAGCGCGTCGACCCGTAAGGCCTCGGCTTGCTCGGTAATCGTGGGATACTGCGCCGGAAAACCACGTATGTGACCGCGCACGCATTGCGCGTAATGCCAAGCCAAAAGCTTAGGATTGGGCAATTCGTCCTCTGAATCGAAGCGGAATCGATCGCGATTGATAACCTTGCCGTGGAGTTCCGAGAATTCGGTGCGTACAAAAAAATGAACATAATAAAGACCATCCTGAAGTGGTCATGAAGTCGACTGCTTAGTTGCGCTACTAGGCTTACCTGAGGGTAGATCGACCATTCGAGAGCATCAAAGCTGCGATGAGAAATCATGTTGAGGAGCAACCCCGATGATGCCCGGTAAACTGGAGCTAACGATGGAACGCCATAACCGAGGATCTTCTGGTAGACCTGCAAGGATCAGCTGCCTTCCTCCATCCTTTTTGGGATACTTCACAGACCAGACGAGACTTACCTCCGGTTTGGTTTTGGGCACTATGTGTGCGGCGTCACAAAAGCCCGACCGAGTATTCTTGATTAGGCAATTAAAGTCGCGTTTCTCGAGGAGCCGACGGAGCCGACGAAATTTGGCCTTAATAGGCCATTAGGTGATAGCCTTGATCCTGAGAGGGTGTTTACTCACCTGCGAAGCGTTGGACGACCCATCCGAGGAGCTTGAGAGGCTGTCCTGGTCCGAGCCCGCCGGTCTACGCTGGGACTTATAATCAGGCCCACGTGAGTACTTGATCGGCATCATGGATCCTGGAACCAGGTATGTCAGCGTGGTCCAGCTATTGAGCTGGCAATTCACCTTACCCTCCTGGATGTATACGTAATCCCCGTCTGTGGGGACGGACGTAATGTCTATTGGGTTCCCGGTAGTAGTCCTAATAGTGCCGGGACAGCTTGGGACCGGGTCTACTAGCATATTCGTGATGGCGAGAACGAAGTCCCAAGTATTGAGACCACCTTTGCGCAGAAATTGAATGGGAACCTTTGCAAATACAAGTCCAGTAGGTGAGGTCGCATGAATAGAGATATGTCCGGCCTCATCGTAGTAATCCGAGGAGAGAAGAAACACAGACGACATAGAGGCAATTTGTAGGAAATGAGGGACACGTTCTGTTCTGCTGGACGAATGCACGCTTGTGGGGGGAATTGCCGCCTTGCGGCTTTTGGCGAGAATACCTTGATGTGGCACATTGTGCATCCATCTACTCCCGACAAGTACCACACCGTCACTCAACTCCCTTCCTATTCTTACGCATGCCCAATCAAGATGCCGCACTCTGTCACCTGCGACCTCATGCGTATCAGCCAGGCCCTCGAACCTCTAGACTCCCGGGCTGCCCCACTTGTCCCGGCTGGTGAGGTAGATCAGCACCCTCAGTCTCGGTCCGCAACTCATCATAGATCTTCTTGAAGAGCCCGGCCCTTCTTCAGTTCCCAGGTGGCCCACAGGATTCGGTGACCGGCCTTGCCCATCTTTGCACAACCTCGGTCCCTTCCACTCCTCCCTGGCTGGTGCTGGGTGAGTCAAGCCAGTGATAGTCCGATCCTCCTGGGAACCAGCACGTCCAGCAGATCGACCCTTCCGCCACCTACTCCTCGAACGTCGCCCCCAGCTCGGTCGCATCCCCTTCGGCGCCCTCTGCTCACTTTTCCTCGGAGTTCAATCTTTCGCCGCCATGCAGTCCTCGCGGAAATGCCTTCATAACCCCTGGCGGGCGATCCAACACATCACACAGTTCGGCTTCATCCGGATCACCGGCGCCTCTTAAACGCCGCCTTCACCTTCGTCATCTCCGCGAGCGAGGCCATCTCCCATCCCTGGTTGGCCAGTAGGGAGGATGGTCGAAGGATGTGGTGGGCAGATACTGTTTTCGAATGGGCATGGACAGTAACACAGTTGAAGGCGAAAAGGGCTTCGGCGTTGGAGGGCTTCCTGGTTGGCGTCTCCAGGAAGTTGCCGGAGCGCTTCGATGACGGCCTCAATCCTGCACTATGGTCAGCCTTGTTCCTCTTCTTCCCCTCGTCTACTCCCACACTAACCTAAGGCATCCATCACAGATTCCCTTCTCGCCTGTCGCGTCCTTCCTGCCTCTCCCGCTCCTCACCCGAATGTGAGGTTGATGTCTTTGGCTTGGCCTATGCGCTTTTGTAGTCAAGGGTATTAATAGATGTACGCCGTCGGACTGGGTTCTTGGCCGGCACTTACAAAGCTTGCATGTGAAGGAAACATGACGCAAAGCGAGCAGAACGGCCTTAGGACTTTGATGATGGAACACCCACCTTCCCCCGGCTTAGAACACGATCCCCTCAATTCCGTCAATGGGCATTGACCATCAGCCCTCATGCCCAATCACGGAATCATCAGTACCCATTCTCCCTCATGAGGTGTCTGGTCCATTTACTCCGTCTTTCTCCTCTACGGTGAGCAAAGGCAACCAAACATCAAGATCCAACGAACGTGCGATCCCGGTACCCCGCAAAAAGAGGACTGGATATCATTCGAAGGGAAAACCACCTGCGGTGAATGGCGGTAGGATTTTTGGGGCGTTGTTGCGATTGGGAGCTGGTGTGCGTGGGGAACACGCAAAATGGGGCGAGGGAGCGGGTAGAAGGCGATGAAAGAGGAATAGGAACACGGCGGGATGACCCGACAAATAGGAGGCAATGGAAGGAGGGATGGCGAGGGAAGCGGGAGACGCATCAGAATTGCGAATCGACCGCGTCGGTCGGGGAGTATCGGCATCTAGTGAGAACCTGAAGAACCTCACTTGGACACATGGACGCCGCAACCGTGGAAAATCACCTTGAATAAGTCGATCACTAGGGTCGTCCATACATCTTCTTCATCCAGCTGGCTGTTCGCTTGTGCGAATGCGCGTATCGCTTGGTGAAGACCAACGAGGAGGAGAGGCGAGGTAGGCTATGCGGTTGTTTCGGGAAGAAACCAACGACATATTCACATACTCACCTGGTTGTCCGATTCCAATGCCGCATCCCACCCTTCCATATCATCCATCTGCACGGTCATCGGGCGAGCAGCCTTGTCGTATGAGGATGATGATGAAGGACAGCTGCATAGCCTCAAGGTCGAGCGAGATGGACGAGAGAGACGATCGCGAGGTCTATTGGGATATCAGGGTGAAGATCGAGTACGGGGTGAAGTGTCGAGCGTGATGAAGGACGATCGAGGTAGCTGGAGTATTGAGGATGATGATCGAGGACGAGCGGACAAACGCAAGGGTAATTGCGCTTTGAAGATTTAGGACGGTCGAGGCAGCTGGAAACAGTATTGGGCGTGGTGGGTCAAGGAAGGCAGGATAGCGGGATTACTGAGCGCGATGGTAGGAGGACTACAAGGATAGCTGACGGTTGAGCGGGTGATGGAGAACGATTATTGGTAGCGTGGACTGATGAGCACGACAATCGAGGGACTGTGGTGACAGCTGACCGGTGGCTTGAGTGTGGTGGAGGGACGGATGTTGGAGACTGCACTGTCGAGCGCTCTGATGGAGGGTACCATCCGAACGGCTGAACCGTCGAGGGTGATGAAGGAGCAACGAGTCGGTAGCTGGGATCGTCGAGCGCGAATGTCAAGGACAGTTAGACGACCGACGGTGAAGCTCGATGGAGAACAACGGCTTGGGGAGCGGATTGTTGAACGCGATCAAAATGAACGGTCGGAATAGCTGACCGTGGAGGCGTGGTCGAGGACGACGAGGGAGGACGATTGATATTTGGTAAACTGGATTTTCTCAGCGGCGAGCGCGACGAAAGGGGACGATGAGTGGTTTTGGTCACTGGATTGTTGATCACGGATGGGTGAGGGACGGTCGAAAAGCTGACCATCGAGCGTGTAAAGGGAGGTCGGTTGGCAGCTTGGACTGTCGAGCGCGATGATGTTTTTTTGGGGAGCGTAGATGAGGAGACATTAGCCATGCGGCGTTTGAGCGAAGGAAAAGGCTACCGTGGGAAACGGAGTCAACCGCTCCTCTCGTCCGGTCGTTTGTCCGCGTTTATCTCTCCCTTCAATCATCTACTCAACATATCTGTTGGAGATGAGCTCCTTACAACACCTTTTCCATACTCACGAACCACCCGACTTGATCACCACACTACCCCGAACCAATCCAAGCCTGTCTCAATCCAGGACTCGAGCTCCACGTGGTTCCACCGGAGAGCTCTTCGACGCCATCCCGGATTCCACTCTTCATGTCAGACACGACGTTGCCATACTCGCGAACCTCGAGCAGCTTTTGAACGAGTCGTGGACGGATGAGGCGAGGTCGAATCCCGTGGGCGAAAGTTGGGACGTGTTCTTTGAGATGGTCAAGGATGTCGCCGCGCACTACACGATCCGGAACGAGGTCAACGATCTTGGCGGCGTGTTCGCCCATCAACTGTTCACACCCGTCAACCTCGTCGCTTCGAGAGGTCAGAACAAGCTCAGACCGCAAGCCTATCCGCACAACGATATGAGGTCGGCCTTTTCGCCCTCGGTCAGTCATCTGAAGGCTGGGGCGGATCATTATGCTACGCTCTCTGCACCCCCGGAAAGCTTGGTACGCTCAGAGAATCGGATCGCGGTGGAGAAGAAGTTGCCTACGAGCGTGACCACCAGGGGTATGATGGGAGGGGTCATCCAGGCCGCGACCGAGCAGGGGTTTCGGATCAGGAAGGGGAGGGATGATGATGGGAACGATCAGTATTGCTCGATCGATACGGTGGAAACATCGTTTATCGATGCGCTTACCCAAGTGCGTCTTCCCCCCCCCCCTTCCCCCCCCGGTTTTTATCCAGGACGAAGGCGTGCTGACCGATTTCAAACTTCCAGACCGTCGAGTATATGGACACGAGCATGTGCAAACTCGGCTTGTTGACCAACTACGACGTCTTCATCGTCATCCTCCGTCTCTCATCCGACACCGTTACCTTGTCATCCCCTGTGATCCGAAAGGAGATCTCACGTAACTCCTTACCCGCCAACCTCGCCAATGATACCTCCGTGTTCGACCTCCTCCTCGCTTTGCTCCTCTTCACGGGGAAACCGCAACGTCTGGATGCGATCAATAGCGGTCTTTGGGTAGGATTGTATGTGAGGAAGCCGAATGAGGATAGGCCGACGCATACGAAAAGGAAGGGGAGGGAGAAGGAGTCGGGGAATAAGAAGCGGAAGACTGGTGAAGGGGAGGGGGGACCGTCGGGATTTGAGGACGGGAGAGGAGATTCCGGTGCGAACGACCATGACCATGGCGGAGAGAAGTTACTCGAGGGAGGTTATCAGATGGAACGACGACGAGAACGACCGAGGAGATCAGACGAATCGGGCCTGAGTCTCGGAGACACCTCGATCCCTAGTCTCAGAGACCCAGATACCTCGAGCTTCACCCAAGGGTCGAACGAGGACCAGAAGATCATAACGCCTACTTCAGCTACGTTTGACCTGAACCTAAACCAATCATCCTCACTTTTCTCCGGCGAACCATCCTCATTCCTCTCCGACCCAAAGTCCGGTACCAACACACGTTTCGGTCCGGTCCTTCATCTCGATTACCAGCCTTCAGGACGACCGCTCGCAGTGGAAGATGTCGAGTTTCTTACGTCGACCGAATGGTATCCCGTCATACCGTCGACCTTGGCCGAGGAAGAAAGGGTTGTGATTGATCGACTCATCACCCATGGAGAGTACTTCAAGACTTTCTCAGCGAGGTCTTCTTCCGATCAGGATTCACTTATCGCCCATTCCTACTCCACCGACCATCCACTCAGCTCGCGATCTACCGCTAGCGACGTTTCCATGACCTCCCATCCCACCGCTAACGACCATCCACTCCCTTCCCCCTTCCTCTCCTCACATCAACTCATAATCAAACTAGCCTACCTCCGTCATCCCCGCCACCATGAAGAGCTCCACCTCGCCTCCGGACCCGAGATCGCCCAAGCAGCTGAGGCGGAATGTCGGATCCTATCAGGACCTCTGAGGGATCTGCAAGGTGAAAGGGTACCGAGGTTGTCAGGGATGTGGAGGTCGAGGGATGGGATTTGGGGATTGACGATTCTGGGCAAAGTTGATGGGAGGCAGTTGGGCGAGGGCGAGGCGCTCGAGGAGGGGGAGTTGTGAGTTTGACTTCCTTGACATTGGTATTTCGGTTTCCGATTCTGGTTTTCTGAGCGAGGAGTCAGCAATCCTCGCTGTTCGTTTTTCAAACCTTCTCAGTCCTTTGTGGGCCCGTTCTCACTCCTTCGCAACCCCTTCCACCCTTTTGAACTCCATCCCAATTCTTCGCAACCCGTTCCGTCCCTCGCAATCCGTTCTCACTCCATCGTGAACCTTCTCACTCCACTTTTACCCCTTCTTACCATCTTATTACCCATTTGTCATTCCACCCCACCCGTCTTCGTCCCGTCCACGTCCCATCCAATAACGTAGCTGACATCTCGTCCCCTAGCCAAGCAATCCTAGAAGCCTACAGGATACTACACCGACGCAAAGTCATCCACGGCGATGTGGAACCACGACACGTCTTCCTCGGGGAGAATGGGATGGTCAGGCTTATCGATTTCGATCGAGCTCGGCAGGAGGTGGGGGAGCGGGAGGTGGAGCGGGAGAGGAGGGAGGTGAAGAGGGTGTTTGGGAGGAGTGTAAGGAAGAGGAGTTGACGTGGGAGGTACAGTGCGAGAGGGGGGAGGTTGAGAGGTCGTTCGGGAGGAGGAGGTTGAGGCGTTGACGGTTCATACTTCGGACATTACTTTTCAGCTTGGATGACGATGTTCTGGACAGCATGATTGCCCTCGCGTCGTGCGTCGTCGATCACCTCATCTTCCGTTCGCAGTTCTGACCCGCCATTCTGGATATTACGGCTACAAGACCGTCATTACCCAACGACGACCTACTTGCGTACCCGCTATACCTTACCGACCATTCGGCATTGAAGGGAAACTATGACTTGACGATGCGCGAGTCACACGACTCTACCGCCTGCTACTCTCGCTGTTCATCCCGTACCTCACCTCATAAGGCATTGCACGATCACGGATACTTTGAACATTCGCACTGCGCTGGGACTATCTTGACTCGACCGCCTGCACCGGACAACCTGGAAGCGGAAAGCGGAGCATCGGGGCAAGTGAGCCGAGAGGACAAAGGACAGAGCAAGAAGAAGCAGACTATGCATGAACGTATCAGAAGATCTAGCTAGCACACACTGAGAGCTATGAGGAGGGGGCCAGTTGGGGAGAGAGAGAGAGGGGCGAGACCGAGGGTGTTTGGTGGGAACTTGGAATGAGTGGCGAGATGAGGAATACGCTCGCTCGGAGGAGAGGGGATGCTGGGATATCAGGACGGAAGTCATTGGATGCGATGACGCCAGCTTTGCCGAGTCTTTTACTTTAGTATCATGATTGATTGATTTATGAATAGGTGGGGTAGGATCGTGTTCAGACATAGAAAGAGTATCACAATTGAAAAGGGGCGATACATTGACGCCTACTGCATAACTGACTCGGTGCAAACCAAAAATTCTTTTTGGTCCCCGACGTACAACTCGGTCAACCCCGCTTTCACTCAGTCCGTCCCCAGCTGCTCGTTGCTCATGGTTGTCTGATACCCTGCCCAACGCCCTTTACGCCAAACGTACAACCTGTCCTCCCCATTCCTCCCTCCTCCTCCCGAGCTTTCTCTCCTTCACCCCCTGCTGCATCTCCCCTCGCCCTCACCCGAAAAAGAATGTTTCGTCTTCGAAGCCCTCCTCGTTTTCACCATGCTCATCGATTTCACCATTCTCTTCCTCGTCGCTCTCAAGCCCGAGTACTTTGACGTAGCGTCCGGATGCCTCGCGGCGGTCTGCGCGATACTGGTGATGTTCCCGGGTGTTTTGTTTGAAAAGCGGGGGAAAGGGGAGAGGCGCAGAGCCAATGAGATGAGGGATGGGCGAGTGGCATGAGCATGGCTATGGGTGGATGGTGAGTGGGCATGTGAGCTGGTACGTTGTATTGAAATTACCTCCCCCAACCATTGCCGGTCCAAGTGGTTGTCTTTCGACCCGTACATGCGATTACTGATGGTTCAGACCGATCTCGCCCTGGACTTTGCCCATTTGTCAGTGGTCGAGGATGCTATGCAGGGAACCCTCCCCCCCCCCCCAAAATACACCCCTCCCCGCCATACACCTCTCCCCCCCCCGCCCCCCAGCCCCCTCAAAACACATTCTTCCCCGCCCCCCCCTCCACCCCCTCACCGGTGTATTTGCAGCCGACG
>JAABUH010001052.1_pt1 | contig 33894 bp, 28 predicted proteins | sample 5559121 | NCBI WGS metagenome assembly JAABUH01 (sample SAMN10711871, study PRJNA513364) | rock metagenome | isolation source: Antarctica rocks | place: Antarctica: Victoria Land, Battleship Promontory nord | collected 2015-12-28
GGATCACCGTGCCGGGCTGCGCGGCCAGCGTGGCCGTCATCGCGTAACGGTGGGAGGGGTGGCCCTGGATTACCTTCGTCTGGCCCGTGTCCTTGACCTGAGCCGAGATCTGGCCCGTCGCCGTAGCCGGTGTTTGCATCGTTGTGTAGGTGTGCCGACGCCGGTCAATTACGGTCGTCTGGTTCGTCGCCGCGTCCGAAACATAGGTCATTGGGCCGATGTCGGCGCGCGATTTGCCGCCGCGCACATACAGGGTCGTCACCTGCGGGGCACCGCTGAACATCGGGTTGCCGGAGCGACTCATTTTCGCCCGCTGCTCAGGCGTCATCGAGTCCATGTAGGCTTTGAGCTGCGGGCTGTCAATACGAAGCGTCTGCACCACCTTGAGGTCAGCATGGGCGGCGGGTGCCGCCGAAAGGGCGGCCAGTGCGGCCAGAATTGAGATTGTTGGCAAGGTCTTTGTCACTAAGGTCTTTGTCACTAGGGTTGCTCCTTGATTTCTAACGTCTGTTTACGGCGCTTTCTCCACGCCGGTTCCCGCGTCCGAGTCTTCGTTCCCGCCGCCCGTCGGCATGCGGTACAGCGTGTCCAGAAGGCGCGGCGGCAAAAGGCGGACGGCGGCCATCGTTAGGGACGCCAGGCGCGGGAACCGGACAACAGGCTGCCCGGCCCGCAGGCCATCCAGAATGACGCGCGCGGCATCCTCGGGTTCCATCAGCAGCGGCAGGCGGCCCATGTCCTGAGTCATCGGCGTTCTGACAAATCCCGGCGCGACCGTCACCAGCCGTATCCCCTGAGTCGCCCATGGCGCGCGCAGGCCGTCGCAAAGCTGGGAGACGGCCGCCTTGCTGGCCGAATACCCCGCACTTGCGCCGGGGAACGCCCGGTCCGCCGACAGGCTGGACACGACCCCAACCGTCGCCCCGCCCGGCTGCGCCTTCAGGATTGGCTGCAAGCCTTCGAGCCAGCGCGCCACGCCCAAGACGTTGACCTCCAGCATTGTCTCCAGCGTATCGGTCGTGAACTCTTCGGCGTCTACCCCCAGCCCCACGCCTTGTGAGAGAATCGCCATCTCGATGCGCTGCCCGCGCAGGACGATCTGGGCAATGGCCGCCTGGATGGAGACCGGGTCGGACACATCCGAGACGAGGACCAGGGGCGCCCCGCCGAACATCTCCACTTCGTGCGCCACCCGCGCCAGCCGCTCCTCACTGCGCCCGACCAGTGCGACCGGCTTGCCTTCCCGCGCCAGGGCGAGGGCGAGCGAGCGCCCGATCCCACTGGACGCGCCGACGACGAGATATGTGGAGGAGGCTTGCATCAGGTAGGATTTACGCATTGTATCATAGCTGCGATCTGCCGCTCAAACGGTGGGAGATCATCCGTGATGCTCCGCCAAATCTGCGCCAGGTCCATCCCCAGGTAGTTATGAACCAGGACGTTTCGGAAGGCCGCCAGATCACGCCACATCACCTGTGCGTGAGCCGCTTTGAGAGCGTCTGAAAGGCGTTGCGTGGACTCGCCCCTGATCTGTAGGTTTCGCAGCACGGCATCCTGAGTTTTGGTGTCTTCCATGAATTCGTCACGTCCGCCGGACATATATTGGGCGACACGCGCCAAGCACTCGCGAATATGGATCAGGTAGAGGCTATCCCGGCTGATTGACATATTGGGCCTACAGGGGCTGCGCTTCGCTCAGGATGCGGTCGCGAATGTACCAGTGCAAGGCGTCCGGTGTGGCGACATCTACCCGGCGTCCGAGCAGGTCTTCCAGATCAACAACCAGCCCTGCCGGGAACCATGAAGAACGCTCGGAGCCGGCCTCCACCACAAAGTCCACATCACTGTCCGCCCCCGCCTCGCCCCGGCTGACCGAACCAAAAACGCGCACGTTGTACGCCCCATGTTTGGCCGCAACACGCAGGATGTCCTCACGCTTCTCGCGGAGCAGTTCCGTCAGTTCCGTGGGAGCCGTGGAAGCGGCCATTGGTGTTGTCCTCCACTTCCATTGTACCCCTACGGCAGCGAAGAACCGTCCCACAGGTGCTCCGGGTCGGGGTAGAAGAACGCGCCCATGCCGATACGGACGAACCAGCCGCTAGGCACTCTGGCTCTTCGGGTCAAGGGTGGCGAGGCGGCAAAAAAGCCCTGCTCCATCACCTCGGACTTTACAGTCTCCCATATCAAGACCATCGCTTACTCCTTCTGCACAAACGCCGCGTAGATCGCGCGGACGGCCTTCTCATAGTCGCCGGTGGCGACGCCGACGATGATGTTCAGCTCGCTCGACCCCTGGTTGATCATGCGGATGTTGACGCTGGCCTCGGCCAGGGCGGCGAAGACGCGGGCGGCGATGCCGACGCGGCTGATCATGCCCTGGCCGACCACGGCCAGCATCGCCATGTCGCGCTGGACTTCAATTCTATCAGGCTGGACGACGCGGCGGATCTCGGCGACGACTTCGTGCTCCTTGCCGTCCAGCTCCTCGTCGGTCAGGATGACCGAGAGCGTGTCAATGGAGGTCGGCGAGTGCTCATACGAGATGCCGTGGGATTCCAGTATTTCCAGCACCTTACGCCCGTAGCCGCGCTCCTGGTTCATCATCGCTTTTTCGGTGAACAGCGTCGCGAACCCCTTGCGGCCCGCGATGCCGACGATGGTAGTGGCGTGCGAGTCGCGTCGCGTGACGATCTGTGTCCCGGCATCGTCGGGACGGTTCGTGTTTTTGATGTGGATGGGGATGCCCGCCTCGCGGACGGGGAACACAGCCTCGTCGTGCAGCACGGTCGCGCCCATATAAGATAGCTCCCGCTGCTCCCGGTAGGTGATCTCCTCGATGGGGCAGGGGTTCTCAACCAGGCGCGGGTCGGCCATGAGCAGCCCAGACACGTCGGTCCAGTTCTCGTACACGGCGGCGTGGACGGCGCGGGCGACGATGGCCCCCGTCACGTCCGACCCGCCGCGCGAGAAGCACTTGATTTTGCCCTGCGCGTCCTGCCCGTAGAAGCCTGGAATGACCGCGATGCGGTCTGGGGAGACGGCCTGGAGGCGCGCGCCCAGCCGGGCGTAGCTTTCGCCCTCGTGGAACCGCCCGTCCGCCCCGAAGCGTATCCCATCGGCGGCGTCCACGAACTCGGCGTCCAGGAACTCCGCGATGATGCGCGCGCTCAGGTACTCGCCGCGCGAGGCCACCCAGTCTTTGGCCGCCCCCGCCGCGATCTGTTGCCCGATGTCCCGCAGCCATTCCCACGCCCCAGCCACGCCCAGTTCGGACGCGATGCCCAGATACCGCTCCTTGATGACCGCGAACGGCGCCCCGCTGTCCAGCCCCTGCTCGCCCAATGAGTGGCACAGGTACAGCAGGTCGGTGATCTTTTTGTCTTTGTCATTGCGCTTGCCCGGTGCGGACACGACAATGAACCGGCGGCGCGGGTCTGCCCGGACGATGGCCGCGATCTTCCGCACCTGCTCGGCGTCGGCCACCGACGACCCGCCGAACTTGGCGACAATAGGCCGTGGGTGTTGCTGATTATGCTGCTGATTAGATGGTGGGTCTGTCATAGACTTGTTTGTGAGATAGCCGCGCTTCATGCCGCGCGGAGCAAAAACCGTTTGCGAATGACTTTCTGACCTACGAGTGCTTACTGGATCGAGGCCGATAAGTCCGCCTATAGAATGTCCCTACTGTTTACTGCTTACTGCGGCGGGTGCATCGTATGGTCAAAACTCAGGGTCGTTCTTGTAGCGTTCCGGCTCAGTAATCTTAATGCCAACTTGACGCATCGCTGCTCGAATTTCAGGGTGAACATCTTCGACATCCCAAGGGTCCATGTCACCTTTGACGAAAACTTCAAGCAACTCACCCGTGAATTCGATACGGTCCTCTTGGTCGGTAATACTCTCCTGTATGAGCGGCCACATCTTGATGAACAACTTACTGCCAGTTCTCCAACTCATGATGGTCTAAGTTCTCCAATCGGTTTTTATAAGTTGCGCTACGGAACATGAGCGGCTTGCTTCCCATTATGAACTTGAAGGGGCGTCAGTATCAACATGCTGCCCAGGGAAGTCACCATCAGGATGCCGAGCATGACCCAGAAGAAGACTTCGGGGCGGCGGAAGCGGGGGAAGGCTTTGTAGAGGAGGCAGGCGGCTAACACGGTAATGATGAAACCGATGCCAAACCCCGTGGCGGTGCTCATCGCCGTCCAGTTAGCCGTGTTGAGATACGGATTGTTCATTTCGGCTTCATCTCCCCTGCCCCGGTAACGCTTCCGATAAGGCCGGTCGTCCTCGACGGCGGCACTTTCAGGGATGCTGATTGGCCTCAGCGGCCGTCGCTTTCCCACTCCTTCAGCGATGGCATCAGCGCGTAGGCGGTCAGGTCCAGGTGAACGGGCGTGATCGAGATTTTGCCGTCGGCGACGGCGCGGACGTCCGAGCCGGCTTCGGCCCCTGCGGCTTCCTCGGCCAGTGAGCCGCCCAGCCAGTAGTAGGGGCGGCCCGTTGGGTCCAGGCGCTTCTCGATCCGGTCCACATATTGCCGCCGCCCCTGCGTCGTCACGCTGACTCCCTGAATCTGGGACTGGCGCAGGTTCGGCGCATTGATGTTCAGGATCGTGTTCGGCGGCAGCGGATGGGCGACGAGCCACTGGGCGACCTGGGCGGCGAACCGGGCGACCGGCTCGAAGTGCATGTCCTTCTCCCAGGAGGCGACCGACACGGCCAGGGAGGGCTTGCCCATGATGGACGCTTCAATGGCCGCCGAGACGGTCCCCGAGTAGTGAAGGTCCCAGCCGAGATTGGGGCCGTGGTTGATGCCCGAAACGACTAAATCCACGTCCCCGCCCATCGCCTCCAGAATGCCCAATGTCGCGCAGTCCGAGGGGGTCCCGTTGGACATGAAGGCCGCCGACCCGTCGCGCAAAGTCGTCGGGGTCAGCCGCAGGGGCTTGTGGAGGGTGATCGCGTGTCCGGTCGCGCTCTGCTGCCGCTCCGGGGCCACGACCGTGACATTGCCGACTTCGGACAGGGCATGAAACAGGGCGAATAGGCCGTCCGCCTGGACGCCGTCATCATTGGTCACTAGGATACGCATTGCCGTCAACTATAGCCCATAGGCCGGGTCGGTGTCAAGGCAAGGCCGCCCGCTTGTCGCACGGCGGGGCCGGGTATAATGGGCAGAGAAGAGGTCCTATCCCCGGCGCGAGCGCCGACCCTTCCCTCGAAGGGAAGGGTGGGTGAAAGAGCGTTATCGCGTCTGGTCGGTAGCCCAGCCGTGCTCGCACAGCCTCCCGACGAGAAGCGTCCTGGTATCTATTTACCCACCCTTCCCTCCGAGGGAAGGGTCGGCACTTGTGCCGGGGATAGGACGATTTAGAAAGCCTAATTCTCATGCGCTTGCGCCTTTTCCTTTGCGCGCTCCTGCTCGCACTGCCCTTGATTGGCGGCACGGTTCCCGCCGCTTCGGCGTCAACAGCCCCCAAGTCTGCCGCCTTCGGCGTGGCGGCCCACAACGACGTCAACATCGAATGGTGGTACATCAATGCCCACGTCATCACGGACAAAGGCCGGCATCTGGCCCTGATCGGCTCGTTCTTCCGATTTGGCAGCGGCTTCAATCCCCTGGACGGCTCGCCCATCCCACGCGCCCATTACCTGATCTACGCCGTCACCGACCTGGACCGAAAGACCCAGCGGCCTTACTCACTGGCCGATGCGGGCATGATTTCTCTCTTGAAGCAGTTCGGGCCGCTGCTGGCCGCCCAGAACCCGCGCGACAGAGGCGTTCGCGCTTTCCTGACTGGGCTGGATCAGGGCAAATTGCCGCCGCCGCATCAGAAAATCGCCGGGGAGTCCTCTGTTGTCAGCGCTCCGTTCCACCTCGCCTACGGGAAGGAAAACACGCTGGCGGCGACGAACCGGGCAAACACCGCCTTCGACCTGAACCTAGACGCGGGCGGACCGGACAAGATTCACCTGACGCTGGCCTCCCAGAAGCCTGCGATGGCCGTCGGCGGCAAGGGCGAGACAGGGCTGAAGCGCGCCAACGATATGTACTACTTCTCGCTCACCCGCTGCGCCATCGGCGGCACGGTGGACACGGGCGCGGGGCCGGAGAAGATCACGGGGGGGCAGGGCTGGTTCGACCACCAGTGGGGCAATTCGTGGGTGGCCTCCAACAACGGCTGGGACTGGTGGGGCGTCCAGCTAGACGACGGTACGGACATCTTATTCTTTCGACAGCGTGACCTGAAAACGGGCCGCGTCTTCTTCCCGCTGGCGACGTTCATGGACAAGAACGGGCATCAGAGCGTGACGCGGAAGATCGTGTTCACGCCGTACCCGCAGGCGCTTTGGAAGAGCGCGAAGAGCGGCGTGACCTACCCTCTGGCGTGGAAGGTCTATTTCCCTGAGCAGAAGGCGACGCTGTTGATGACGGCGGCGGTGAAGGACCAGGAGATGCCGATTTTAGGGCCGGGGGCTGGCATCTGGGAGGGCATGTGCTATGTGCAAGCCTTCCGTGGTCCACTGGCAGCCCAGGTCGCGGCAGCCGCGACGGACAAGAAACCCTATCCCTTCTTGCCTTACGCGAACGCGGGTAAAGACCAATTGCCGCGCGGTTTTGCCTACATGGAACTGGTGGGCTACAGCAGCTCCGCTGTCAAGAAGCAGGTGGTGAAGACCTCTCCCCGCCGCAAGCGGCGACCCTCCCCTGTTAAGGGAGGGTAAATTGTTCAAGCCCGTTCACCAGTTGCCTCTCGACGTTGCCGATCTCCGATGATGGCAGGCTATCGGCAAGACGCACAGGACAGCATTACACCCTCCCCTAACAGGGGAGGGTCGCCGCTTGCGGCGGGGAGAGGTCTTCTCCGAGGCCGACGATCAATGGCGCCTCCCTCCGACAACCCTATGGTTTCACCTCCACTCGACAGCACCGCCGCTCGCCGCAAGCGCGAGGCCGCGCGCTGGTCTCTCGCCTCCAATGCCACGCTGCTGGGCCTGAAGATCGTCGTCGGTGCCCTTACCGGCAGCGCGGGCATCCTGGCGGAAGCGGTCAACTCCGCCGCCGACCTCTTCGGGTCCGTCGTCGCCTTCCTCTCCATCCGCGTCTCGGACGAGCCGCCGGACCGTGTCCATGCCTATGGGCACGGCAAGATCGAGAACCTGTCCGGCGCGGCGACGGCGGCCCTGATCCTCGTCGGCGGCGTCTTCGCCATCGGCGAAGCCATCCGGCATCTGCTGCGTTCGGGGCCGTTGCCGGGCCTGGGGTGGGGCATCGCCGTCATGGCCGCCTCCGCCGCTGTCAATGCCCTCGTGTCCCGGCACCTGCTGCGCGTCGGGCGCGAGACGGATTCGCCCGCGCTGGTCGCCGACGGCCACCACTTGCAGACGGACGTGCTGACGTCGCTGGGTGTTCTTGGGGGGCTGATCCTGGTGCGTGAAACGGGCCTGACCTGGTGGGACTCGGTGGCCGCGCTGGGCGTCTCGGTCCTAATCCTGCGCGTCGGTGTTGGCCTGGCGGGGGAGGCGATGGGAACCCTAGCCGACACCGCCCTGCCGCCCGAAGAGGAACAAGCCTTGATGCGGGTGCTGGAAGCGCACCCCACTGTCCTCAGCTTCCACAAACTGCGAACCCGCAAGTCCGGCTCGCACCGCCATGTGGACGTCCACGTCCAGATCGCCGACACGCATACCTTCGTCGAGGCCCACCGTCTGACCGAGGACTTAGAAGACGAGCTGCGGGCGGCCCTGCCGAACCTGCACCCCATCATCCACATCGAGCCATATGAGGACGAGGCCCAGCACCAACGCGAGCAGCATGGGGCGGAGCCGTAGCCCCGCCCCCTGTTCTTTTTTTGATGCTAGGCAGCCTTTGCCACGGATTGAAATCCGAGGCTTGGTAGTGCCCAGCGTCCAGGGGACGCAAGACGGCCCGCAACACGCGGCTTTCTTGTTCTTCCGTCCCCTGGACGGCGGGCTTTTCCCAGCCTCGCACTTCAGTGCGTGGCTAATGACCGGCATGTTGCATGAGAAGATGCACCAACCAGCCGCTGATCCAGTAGAAGCCCAGCGCGAAATAGCCACTCCTGCACCGTTGCCGCCAGCTTCTAAATTGGCCTCTTCAATATCGCGCGTCTCGGACTTCTTCTGTTTGGTTATCCGACCTGTGCCGGACAAATCCGACAAACAAAACGAGGCCGAGAGCGTGTCAATAAGCCAGCGGTTTCAGCCCCAGCGGCACCACGAACCAGCGCCAGAACAACAGGGTGACGAACGCCTCAAGGAAGAGGGCGATGAGCATGAGGGAAAGCACTGAAATTGCGGTGACTGTCCCTTCCGTCTTCTCTTCCAGACTCAACTCCTCAGCAGGCGCAACCATGTTCATGTCGCCTTCCCTTTCGCGGTCTTGGCAATGCTTACTCCGCCGTCACGCCCCACGTTCCCGACAGCGTTTCGCCTGGGTTCAATGTCGTCAGGCCCCATTCGGGGTGATTGAAGGCGTCCGCGCCGCAGGTCATCGGCTCGATGGCGAGGGCGCGGCGGCGGTGGCTTTCGGGGAGCGGGTCGCCGGAGTAGAGGACAACGTAGTCGAATGACTGGTCCAGCCAGACGGCGAGCGACTTGCCAGTCGTAGGGTCGGACAGGCGGATACGCAAATGCCCGTCGGGATCGCGCTGGGGCTGGAGATAGCAGGTGTTGAACACGGTGCCGCCGAGGGGGTGGGGCAGGCGGAAGTCGAGCGGCGTACCGTCCACGGGCAGGACATTTCCCGTTGGGAGCAGGTCCTTGAACTCTAAAGTCGCGCCGAACGGGACCTGGAGCGTGTCCGCGTCAATGAGCGCGGAGCCGACGGTGAAATAGGGGTGGAAGCCCGCCGCAACCGGCGCGGGCGTGTCGCCCGTGTTCTCGATGACAAAGGCGACCGCCATTCCATTGTCCGAGAGGTGGTAGGTGACGCGGACGCCCAGAGCGAAGGGGTAGCCGGGGTGGGCGTCGGCGCGCAGGTTGGTCGTGAACGTCACTTCGTCGGGCGCGGGTTGCTCGGTCTCCCAGAGGGTGGACCGCAGGAATCCATGGATGGCGCTCGGCGTCTCCTTGTCGTTTCGGTCCATCTGGTAGGTCTCGCCGCCGAACGTGTAGCGGCCCCCGGCGACCCGGCCGGGGAAGGGGATCAAGACGTCGCCCTGGCCGCCGGCCTTGTTCCCCGCGCCGGAGTAGCCGGTGATGACCTCCTCGCGCGCCCCGTCCGCGCCCTGGCGATACAGGCCGCGCAGGGACGCGCCGTAGGGGGAAACGACGAGCTGCCAGTCGCCGTGGGCCAGCGTGATCTCGGTATCGGGTGTCGCTTGAATGTCGGGTGTGGGTAGCATGGGGTAAAGCCTTTCACCGGCATTGGAAGTGCCGGTCTACTCTGGAGTGAAAGTGCTTCCGGCACTGCGGACAAGCCACCACAAGCCGGTCCTCAGTCGCGGAGCGAATTTCATTCAACAGTAGCCCGGTACTTCCAGTGCCGGGCACATGGCTTTGCCTTTCGCCTTACCTGCCCCGATTTCCTTCCCTCGCCTATTTCTTCGCGGGCGCGGAAACGAGGATGGTCTGCGCCCCCGGAGTCGCGTCCTGCGCCGCCGTCCAGAGCGTCCGACCTGTCTGGCGGTTGAGGGCGTAGACTTTGCTGTCACCCTCACACTGGAAGAACAGCGCGGTGTTTGCCCCCAGGGCGGGGAAGCAGATCAGGCCGTCGTTGGTCGCGAACTCCCATTTCGTGCGGCCCGTCAGGGCGTCCAGCGCGTAGACCTTCGAGTCACTGTAGCCCGTATACAGGACCCCGTTGTCCCCGACGGCGGGAGCCGACCAGGCCGTGCCTGCCCCGGCCCGCTCCCACCGCTCTTTGCCGTTGGCGCTCAGGGCGAACAGCTTTCGGGCGCTGGCGTATAGCATGTTGTCCGGTCCCAGCACGACGGGGTAGTCCAGGCTGTCCCCCGTCGCGAACCGCCATAGGGTCTTTCCGGTCGCGCCGTCCAGGGCCAGTAGATCGGCGTCCGCCGTGCCGACATAGACCGTGCCGGTTGGGCTGACAGTCGGCGCCTGGGCCGGCAGGACGTTCAGGTCCTGGCTCCACTTGACCGTTCCCGTCGCGCCGTCGAGCGCGTACAGCTTGCCGGCAGAAACGTACACCATCCCGTTTGGGCCGAGCGTGGGCGCGGAGGCCGCAGTCTGAGTCGCCTGCTCCCACTTCTTCGCCCCGGTCTTGGCATCCAGCGCGATCACCTTGCGGTCTTTGTTGGACGTGCCGATGTAGACCATCCCCCCGGCGATGGCGGGGCGAGTGGCGAGACGTCCCGCCGTCGCGAACTGCCAGAGCTTCGCCCCTGTCTTGCCGTCCAGCGCGTAGACGTTCTTGTCGCGGCAGGTGACGTAGACGCTGCCGTCCGGCCCGAGAGCGGGGGAGGCGTTGATGATGTCGCCCGCCGTGAACTTCCATCGGACCGCACCGGTGCTCCCGTCCAGCGCCGTGACCTCGTGGTTCCACGACCCGAAATACAGCACGCCGTCTGCGCTCACGGCGGGCGCGGTGTTGACCGAGTCCTCGTTGTCCACCGGGCCGGGCGGCTGGGGCTTTCGGGGAATGCCCTGTGGGACGCCCGGTGTCTGGTTCCCGCGCGTCCTGTTGTTCTGGCCGCCCTGACCGTTCGGATTATTTTGATTATAGGGGTTGTTCGGGTTGTTGCGCGTCCGCCGTCCCCGCCCCCGGTTCTGCTGGGGATACTGATTTTGCTGGGGATATGGGTTGGGCGAGGGCACGGTATAGACGGTCTGCGCGGGTGCGGGAAGCGCGGTCCACAGGCCGAAGGCGGCCAGCGGCAGGCTGAGTCGGGCGAACGAAAATCGCATGGTGATACCTCACAGGAGACAAAGAGACAGAGTTCCTTGTCCTGACGCATCAGGCGCGCGATGGTTCAAAGATTTCCTACCCCCGGCGCGAGCGCCGACCCCTCCCCCCAGGGAACGGTTGGTAACTTGGGGATAGGGCGCCTCTTGTCACAGGCCCGCCATGTCCGGAAAGGCTTCTGACAAGCCTGGTGAACCTCTGTTCACCGACCCTTCCCTCGGAGGGAAGGGTCGGCGCTCGCGCCGGGGATAGGAAATCCGGGCATAGCCCTACTTCACCACCACGACTGGACGAGATGCGCCCGGCTTCACTTCCACGATCTGCGTCCCAGCGCTCTTGGCCTCCTCTTTTTCGCCCTCGGCCAGCGCGTCAGTGATGGCTTGCAGCGCCTGTGGGTTGGCAGCCAGGGCACGGGCGATGGCGTCCGCCTGGGCGGGCGTCGCCGCGCCCGACCCGGTTAGCTTCTCCAGCGCCGGCCCGACCAGCTTGCCCAGGCTGCCCAGCAGGGCGTCCACCTGATCCGTGCCGTTCGTCCCGTTGGCCGAATGGCCGTTGCCGGACCCGTTCGTGCCGCTCAAAAAGCCCTCGGCCATCGCGCGGACGCCGAAGCCCTTCGCCATGTTGTCCATCATCTTCTGCGCCGTTTCGGGCGTGCCGTACAGAGTCATGTTGCCATGTGACAGGAACGAGGCCAGCGCACGGGCGAACTCCTGCTGCACCTCCTTGTCGGCCTGAATTCGCAGCCTCTCAAGCTCCAGCCGAATGCCCGCGTCGGCGAACTCCTGCCGGTTTTCGAGCTGCTTGCGCTCCACATCCACCCGTGCCTGCTCGACGCTGACGTTCTCGCGGGCCACCTCGACCGGCACGAGCTGCTGGGCCTTCTCGCCCCGTGCGATTAGTTCGCGCGACTGCGCCTCGGCCTGCGCGAGCTGCAAGCGGGCCTCGGCCTGCTTGGCGGCGGCCTCCTGCTCGCCCTGAGCGTTGGTGACCTTGGTGAACGCGGACACCTGCGCCTCGGTCTGGAGGCGAATCTTGTCCCGCTCGATCTCCTGCCGGGCGGCAATCAGCTTTTTGTTGGCATCGCGCTCGGCCTCGGCGATCTGCGTCACCGTGATGACCTCCTGGTTCGCCTTCTCCTGCGCGGCCTGGGCGATCAGCGATTTTTCTTCGGCGCGGGCGCGCTCCGCTTCCTGGTTGGCGACGGCGATCTGCTTCAAGCGCTCCGCCAGAGCGACCGCCTGGTCGCGCACGACCGCCGCCGTCTGCAATTCCTGCTCGCGGGCGATGGTGGCCGTCCGCACCGCCTTTTCCTGGCCGACGCGGGCGACTTCGACGGCCTGTTCGCGGGCGATCTCGGCTGTTTGGACGGCCTGCAACTTCTCGATCTGCGAGGTCTCGACCGCCCGCTGCTGGGCGATCACGGCCTGCTGCGCTTCCTGGTCTTTGCTGGCCTGGATCAACGCGATCTCCGTATGCTGGTTCGCTTCGGCTTCGGCCTGGTTGCGCTCCAGGTTCAGGATATACTGGCGCGTCGTCACGTCCTGGTTCTTGCGCGCCTGCTCCGCCGCGCGCTCCAGATTGTTGCGCTCCACCATCGCCGCCGCCGTGATCTCGGTGATCTTGCGCTTGCCCTGGGCGTCGAAGACATTGTTGTCGGACAGCTCCGAGGGGTCCGTCTGGTCGAGTTCGGAGATGGTGACGCTTTCCAAAAGAAGCCCATTTGCTTCCAGGTCCGACTTGACGTGTTCTTTGACGCGCTCGGCGAACTCGTCCCGCTTGGTGTGAATTTCAAATAGGTCCATCTGCGAGGCGATGGCGCGCAGGGCCGAGACCAGCTTCTCGCTGACCAGGTTCTCGACGTTCTCGGCGTTGACCGAGTTGTCGCCCAGTGACCGGGCAGCGTTCAGGATGTGCTCGCGGTCGGCCTGGACGCGGATGTAGAACTGCGCCAGGATGTCCGAGCGCAGGTTGTCGTGCGTAATCAGCGCGTTCGGCCCGTGCGGGTTCACCCCCAGCTTCATCGTCCGCAGGTTGACCTCGGTGATCCGGTGGAAGATCGGGATGACCAGCGCGCCGCCGTCCAGCACGACCCGTGAGCCGCCCTGCCCGGTCATCACGAACGCCTGGTCCGCCGAGGTCTTTTTGTAGAGGGAGGTCCAGACAGCGATCACCAGCCCGATCAGGAAGAGCGCCAGCCCGGCGACGCCCAGCACGCCTTTTCCCAAGAATCCGATCATCGGTACGAACAGCGGCCCGATCATCAGGGCCGCGCCTAGCAGCATCATTACCAGTCCCATGTTAGTCTCCTTTGCGAAAGAACCCACCCCGGCTCGTTCCTCGGCCCCCTCCCGGAACGGGAGGGGGAGGAGGCTTAGGGCGTTCGGGCAGGCACTACTCCTCGTCCTCCCCTGTGGGGAGGACCCCTGTGAACGAAGTGAACAAGGAGGTGGGTTCTTAGCCCACTTCCTCCACGATCACCTGGCCCCGCACCGCATCGTAATCCGTCACCAGCGCCCGATGCCCGCGCGCAATCTGTCCCTGCCCCGGCGCGCTCCGCGCCGACACGTCATGCAGCGTCCCGTGCGCGTCATAGACATGCACCCGCCCGCGCACGTCGTCCGTTGCGAAGACGACGGTCCCGGTTAGGCCGCACAGCTCGATGGCGCTGGTCGCATACGACTCGTCGCGCGGCAGCAGGCGCGAGGCCGCCTCCACGGTCGCCTTCTCCGTCACCAGCGCCCCCGCCAACGCCGTCGCCAGCGCGGGCAGCGCGAACGCAGCGGGCAGAGGCAGATGCTGCTCCCAAAACTGCGTTCCCCAAAAGCCGAACAGCCCCCAGCCCAGTAGCGCGCTGCCCCAGACGAGCGGCGCGGGAACGCGGCCCAGCCCGAAAAACGCCGTCAGGGACGGCGGCGTCCGGCCCGCCGTTCCCGGACCGCGTGCTTGGCTGTGTGACTGTCCATGTGCGGCAGGGGTGTGATGCCCCGCCCCGTGATGCCCCAGGCCGTGATGCCCCAGGCCGTGCGGCCCGTGCCCGGCCCCGACATGGTGGTGCATCCCGCCGCCCAGGACTGAGAGCAGCAGCAGGAGCAAGGCGACGCCGCCCGGCAGCAGATAGATCAAGTAGTACCATTGCGCGTATTCGCTTGGATGCAGCATGGAGGGCACCTCCCAGTTTCTGTGTCCTATTTTCTCTGACCCGCCGGCTTGTGAAAAGTTGCACGGATCGAAAAAAAACCGGCTCGCCCTTAAAGTTCGCCTGCTTTGCGCCGATTCCTGCCTCACGCCCGGCGCAGACTTTGACAGAAAGGCCGGAATCCAGTATAATGGTGTCAGCGTCAACGCGGACGCGCCATTTTCACGCACGGAGACACAAAATTCATCATGCCCAGGACACGACGCACCCCGGCGTCTGAGACCCCCGCCCAAGATGCGGTGCCGGTCGAGACGCCGCCGGTGGCCTCTGACTCGCCTTCTTCCGAGGACACCTCGCAGAACGCCGTCACGAACGCCGCCGGCCTGACAAGCCTGACTCAAGACGCCACGCCGAAGCCAACCCGCCGGCGCGGCACACGCCAGTCCCCAGCCAAAGCCGCGCCGGACGTAGACGCGCCTGCGGTTCCGCCCCCGGACACGCGGGCGGAGGAGGCTGTGCCCGCGCGCCGGCGCGGGCGGCGCACAGCAGCCCCGGAGGCGGCCGGTGCGGACGCGCCCGTCCCAGAAACGCCGGACGCGCCTGACCCGCAATCTCCCGCCGTCGAAGCGTCCGCAGCCCCGTCGCGTCGGCGTGGGCGCACCCGCCAGGCGGAAACGCCGACTGTGGGAGCGGCTGGCGCAGAAATCAGCCGCGCCGAAACGCCCGCGCCTTCGTCGCGCCGCCGTGGCCGGCCCCGTCAGGCCGAGTCGCCCGCCGCTGAAGTGGTGGAAGCCGATGCGCTCCAGCCTGAAGAAGTCATCGCGGAAGAAGTCATCGCGGAAGTCGCCGAAGGGACGCCGCAGGAGGAAGCCCCGCCGTCCCGGCGGCGCGGACGGCGGCGCGGCGGCGCGGCGGAAGTCCTGGACACGCCGCCCGCGCCTCCAAGCCTGGAACTGCCCGATGTAGAAGCGCCCGTCGAGGAATCGGTTTCGGGTGAGGAGCCTGCCGGCGAAGACGAGGAGGCCGATAAGCGCGGACGCCGTTCCCGCCGCTCCCGGCGGCGTCGGGGCGGGGCGGACGAGCCGACGACCGAAATGCTGGAAGCGGCCGGCGCTGGCCTGCTGCTCGACGACACTATCGCCGAACCCGTCACGCCCGAGGAGGACGAGGACGATACTCTGCTGGCCTACCCGCCGCCCGCCCCGCCGGTCTATGCCGCGCCGCCAGTCGTCCCGCCCGTCCTGCCGCCTGCCGATGAGTCTGCGGCCCCGCGCCTGACCGCGCAGGTCCGCCATGAAGGCCGGGGGCTGGCCCAGATTTCGGTGAATGGGCAGGCTTACGCGCCGTACTTCTTCTTCGTCAACGCCGAGACTGCCCCCGACGGCGAGACCGTGGAGGCGCAGATCCGCGAAGCGGCGGCCAGCGGCATCCACCTGTTCTCCGGCGTCATGTACCTGCCGCTCAGAAATGCCTACGGTGACCGCTCGTTCGGGGCGATTGATGCCCTGGTCCAGCAGGTGCTGACGGCGGACCCGGACGGCTATCTCCTGCCGCGCCTCCAGTTCTTCCCGACCAATTACTGGGCGCGCACTCATGCCGACCAGATGGCCCGGTATGCCAATGGCGAGGAGGGCGACGTTTCGCTCGCCTCGACCGAGTTCTGGGCAGACTGCGTGGACGCGCTCGATGCCCTGACCGCCCACTTCGCCGACCCCACGACGCCCGGCGGCGACCGCATCCTCGGCTTCCATTTAGACCGGGGCGAGTGGTTCACCGACGCCGACGCGGGCTATGACCTCTCCCAGCCCAACACGATCGCCTTCCAGAACTGGCTGCACGCCAAGTACCAGGCCCTGCACGCCCTGCGCTCTGCCTGGCATGACGCCGACGTCACCTGGGAGGACGCCGCCATCCCCGTCTGGCAGGGCAAGACAGCCCCCGTCAAAAAAACCGATACACCGCTGTACGCAGCCCGCCGCGAGGGGCGCTGGCCGGACTACGCCCAGTTCTCGTCTGAGCTGGCCGCCGGGGTCATCACGGGCCTGGCCGAAGCCATCAAGACGCTCTCCCAGCGCCGGATGATCGTCGCCGCCTCCTATGGCTACACGCTGGAGTTCGCGGGCCGCAACGATTCGGGCCACCTCGCCCTGGGCAAGCTGCTCCAGTCCCCGCACATAGACATCGTTGCCGGGCCGAATTCCTATGCCGGGCGCGGCGCGGGCAGCCCCGCCGCCTTCCCTGCGCCGCTGGATTCGGTCGCCCTGCACGGCAAGCTTTGGCTGGTCGAGGACGACACCAAGACGTTCCTCGCCGATGCCGAGACCGACGACACTTACAACCCCAAGATCGGCTCGGGCGCGGACACCCAGGCCATCCACCAGCGCCACTTCGGGGCTGCCCTCGCCCACCGCGCGGGCGTCACCTGGATGGACCTGTGGGGCCAGGGCTGGCTCAATTCCCCCGACATCTGGCGCGAACTCGGCGGCCTGGTCACGCAGTCCGGGCGGTGGGGGCGGCTTGTCCCCAGCCCGCCGCCCGCCCCCGATGTCGCCGTCTTGGTGGACGAGGCTTCGCTGCGCTTCCTGAAGAACGACGCCAACGGGCTGGGAACGCATCTGGTGGGGCGGACGCGCGACCTGCTGCTGCGGGCGGGGGCATCCGTCGGCTTCTACCTGCAAAGCGACGTCACGCGCCCGAACTTTCCCGACTCCAGGCTGTACCTGTTCCTGAACGCGCTCAGGCTGACGACCGAGGAGCGGACCGCCATCCGCGAGAAGCTGCAAAAGCCCGGCAAGACCCTGGCCTGGCTCTACGCGCCGGGTGTCTTCGACGAGAACGGCCCCTCCTCGGAGGATGTCGGCGAAGTCGTCGGGCTGGCCCTGCGGCCGCAGCCGTGGAACTCGCGCGGCGGCAGCCAGGCTACCGAGGCCAAGCACCCGATCACCGAGCGCATTCGAGGCACGCGGAAGATCGGCCAGGAGGAGATTTTAAACCCCCTCTACGCCGTGTCCGACCCGCAGGCGACTGTCGTGGCCGAGTACGTCTCGTCGGGTGCGACCTCGCTCGCGACCCGCGAGCACAAAGGCGGCTGGAAATCGGTCTTCTTCGGCGATCCCTATCTGACGACCGAACTCCTGCGCGGCCTATATGCCTACGCCAATGTCCCCGTGTACGACGGCCAGGACGACATCGTCTATGCCGGGGCGGACGGCTCGCTGACGATCCACGGCCCCTTCACGGGCCAGCGGACGGTCAGCCTGCCCCGCCGCGCCTCAGTGTATGACGTGTTTGACGACAAGATCATCGCCACTAACACTCGCTCCTTCCGCGCCTTTGTCCGCGCCCGTACCACGCGCCTGTTCCTCTGGGGGGAGGGCCGTGAACTGGCTGCCGCCACGGGCCTGGATCTCCCCGCCCAGTCCGCCGAAGCGGCCGACGCGCCGCCCGTGTCCGAGCCGCCCCAGGTCTCGCCCCCGCCGCCCTCCTCCCGCGCCGCCCGCCCCGCCGAAGCGCCCGCACCAGACGAGAGCGACGCCGCCGAGGATCTCCTGGTTGGTTTCGATACCAGCCCCGCCCCGACCGCTCCGGTCATGGCCCGTCTCGAATCCCAGGCCGTCACCCTTCCCGGCGACCAGCCCGACACAGACGACTCCGGCGGCGAGACTGCTGAGGGTGAAGACGGCGGTGAGGGTGCCCCCGCCCGCCGCAGCCGCTGGCAGCGCCGCCGCGCCGCCGCCCGCGCCCGCCGCGACGCCGAGCGGGCCGCCAAACTCGCCGGCGCCCCCGAGTCGGGCGATGCCGCCGACCCCTCCGTGGACATCGCCACCCTCCTTCCCGGCCTCCCCCCGCGCCGGACACCCGCCCCCGTCGCCGTTCGCGAGGAGTTCACGACGGAAGCGTTCACAGCGACAGAGTTCACCGTGGACGTGACCGAAGACACCCAGATCGCCTTCGGCGAGCCGACCGAGCCGGCCCCCGCCGCCGACCGCGTCGCCGGCATCCTCGCCGCCGACACCGCCGACGACGACCCCCAGGACATTCCCGCCGCCCCGATGGGCCGGAGGGATGACTTCAACGGAGCAGACGACGAATAACCCGAAGGGCGGGGCCAAGCCCCGCCCTTCTTTTTGCTACCCCTCTCCCTAAACGCAGCATAGAAAGAAGTGTGATGGAGGCTTTCTCGCAGCGGGAGCGGATCGCCGCGCTGGAACGAATGGCGCGGGAAGGGGTGGACGTGTTTGTCATCGGCGGCGGCATTACGGGCGTCTCGGTGGCACTGGACGCCGCCGCGCGCGGCTACCGCGTCGGCCTGGCCGAGAAGGCGGACTTTGCTTCCGGCACCAGCAGCAAGTCCACCAAACTCGTTCACGGCGGCATCCGCTACCTGCCCCAGTTGGACTTCGCCCTGGTCCGTGAGGCTCTCGTCGAGCGCGGCTTGCTGTTCCGAAACGCGCCCTGGATCGTCCGTCCCCTCGCCTTCGTCCTGCCGCTCTACCAGTGGAACCGGCGCCCGCTCGGAGCGCCTTTCGCGCCGCCGTTTGGCCTGGACCTGGTCGTCCGGTCCGGCCTGCTGCTCTACGACCTCTTGGCGGGCAGGCTGAACATCCGCCGGCACCGCCGCCTGCCACTCGCCGAGGCGGAGCGCGACGCCCCGGCCCTCAAGACCGAGGGAATGACCCACGCCTTCACTTATTACGACGGCCAGACGGATGATGTCCGCCTGACCCTCACGGTCCTGCGGACGGCGGTCCGGCAGGGGGCATTGGCCGCCAACTACGCTGAAGTGATCGGCTTTGACATTGCGGGCGGCCGGATCGGAGCGGTTCATCTCCAGGATGCACTGACGGGCCGGGCGTACACGGTCCGCGCACGCCACGTTGTCAACGCCGCCGGGGTTTTCGCGCAGCGGGTGGAAGAACTGACCGGCCTCGAGTCTCAACTCTCGGTCGCGCCGGCCAAAGGCGTCCATCTAGTTTTTTCCCGCGACGCGCTCCCGATGACAGACAAAGCGGTCGTGCTGCCCGAAACGGACGACGGGCGCCTGCTGTTCCTCATCCCCTGGGGGAACCGTGTCCTCGTCGGCACGACGGACACTGAGGGCGGCGACGCGAACGCCCCTGTCACGACGGCCCAGGATGTCACCTACCTGCTCGACACCTGCAACCGCTACCTGCGCGTACCGCTGGAACGACGGGACATCCTGGCGACCTATGCCGGCTTTCGTCCTCTCATCAAGAGCAAGAGCGCCGACAAGTCTGCCTCGGCCAAGCTTTCGCGCTCTCACGCCGTTCTGGACGGCCCGGCAGGCATGGTTTCGATTGTCGGCGGCAAGCTCACCACCTGGCGGCGGATGGCCGAGGACACGATGAACCATGTCGCGCACCGCGACGGCGACCCGCCTTCGACTGTCACCCGCGCGCTCGCGCTGGATGGCAGCGCGGGCTGGCCCGGCGTCGCGGGCGTGGTCGCGGGCCGTGCCCTGAACCTGCCCCTGGACATTCGATCTCATCTATGCGCTGCCTACGGCGCGAACCTGCGGCGCGTCCTGGCGCTGGCCGAGGGAGACGCGCGACTGGGGCGGCGAATCGTCCCCGACCTGCCGTACCTACTGGCCGAGGCCGTCTACGCCTGCCGCCATGAAATGGCGCTGACGCTGGACGATGTGCTGTCCCGGCGCACGCGGCTGGTCCTGGAAGACAAGAAGCAAGGGGTAGGGATCGCCCGTGAGGCAGCCGAGATCATGGCCGCCGAACTGGGCTGGGACGCCGCCGAGGCCGCGCGGCAGGTGGAGGCGTATCGGACCGTCGTCCGGCGCGAGTACCAGGAGCGCCCGGAGGAGGACGGTGCTCGCCCTCCTGCCGACCCGGCAACATTGGGAGCGCTTAAGCCGAAGCGCGAGGATTGGTCGAACGCGACGGTGGAGACGGGGGATAAATTCACCACGGGTTGAAACCCGTGGCATTCTGGACGTCACGCAGGCCCACGTCCTCAGCCCGAAGGAGCAACCTGATGGCAGCGAAATACATCTTAGCCTTAGACCAGGGAACGACCAGCTCGCGGGCGATCCTCTTCGACCACGCCGGCCGGGTCGTCAGCCAATGCAGCCGGGAGTTCCCCCAGATCTACCCCAAGCCCGGCTGGGTGGAGCACAATGCTGAAGAGCTTTGGAGCAGCCAGATCAACGTCGCGATCCAGGTGCTACAGGACCAGGGCCTCACGCTGAATGACATCGCCGCCGTGGGCATCGCCAACCAGCGCGAAACGACTATTCTCTGGGACCGGGCGACGGGCGTTCCCCTTGCCAACGCCATCGTCTGGCAGGACCGGCGCACGGCGGGCGACTGCGACGCGCTGAGGGGAGCCGGCTGGGAGGCGAAAATCCAGGCCAAGACCGGGCTGGTCCTGGACGCCTACTTCAGCGGGACGAAGCTCAAGTGGCTGCTGAACCATGTCCCCGGCGCCCGCGAACGGGCCGAACGGGGCGACCTGCTATTCGGGACCGTAGACACTTTCCTGCTCTGGCGCCTCAGCGGCGGGACCGCGCACGTCACCGACTACTCCAATGCCAGCCGCACCCTGCTGTTCAACATCCACACGCTGGACTGGGACGATGAGCTTCTGCAACTCTTCGACATCCCGCGTGCCCTGCTGCCCGCTGTCCGCCCCAGCAGCGAGGTCTACGCCCAGATCAAACCCGGCCTGCTCGGCGCGGGAACCACTCCCCTCGCGGGCATGGCCGGCGACCAGCAGGCAGCCACCTTCGGCCAGGCATGCTTCCAAGCCGGCCAGGTCAAAAACACCTACGGGACGGGCTGCTTCCTGCTGATGAACACCGGCGAAACACCCGTTGTCAGCCGCCACCACCTGCTGACCACTATCGGCTGGGGCCTGAACGGCAAAGTCACCTACTGCCTGGAAGGGTCGGTCTTTGTCGCGGGGGCGGCCATCCAGTACCTGCGGGACAGCCTGGGCATCTTTGCTACAGCCGCCGAATCCGAAGCGCTCGCCACCTCGGTCCAGAGCACCGGCGGCGTCTACTTCGTCCCCGCCTTTGTCGGCCTGGGCGCCCCTTACTGGGACCCGTATGCGCGCGGCGCCCTGCTGGGCCTAACGCGCGGCAGCGGGCGGGCCGAGATCGCCCGCGCCGCGTTGGAGGCCGTCGCCTACCAGACGCGCGACCTGCTCGACGCCATGACGGCAGACAGCGGTACGCCCCTGAGTGACTTGCGCGTGGACGGCGGCATGGTCGCCAACGACTTCCTGATGCAGTTCCAGTCCGACATTCTCGGCGCCCCGATCGAGCGCCCCCAGGTTTCGGAGACGACCGCCCTGGGCGCGGCGGGGCTGGCAGGCCTCGCCGTCGGCTTTTGGAAGGGCACGGACGACATCAAATCCAACTGGGCCTTAGACCGACGCTTCACGCCCACACTGGGAGCCGCCGAGCGCGAACATTCCTATGCCGGCTGGCAGCGCGCCGTCGCCCGTGCCCAGGCGTGGGAACAGCCGGAGCAGGGCTTGCCCCTCTCGGACGATGCTACGCCGTGACGGGTTCGACGGCGGGGGTGAGGCGGTGCGAAACGTCGTGCAGGGCATGGAGGGTGCTCCGGTGGCCGATGCTGACCAGGGTGGTGCGGGGGAGGGCGGCAGCCAGTTCCTGGTAAAGCGCGGTCTCGGCCGGTTCGTCCAGGGCGGACGTGGCTTCGTCCAGGAAGAGCCAGCGGGGCTGGTGGAGGAAGGCGCGGGCCAGGGCGACCCGCTGCTGCTCGCCGGGCGAGAGCTGGAGCGCCCAGTTTTGGGACTCGTCCAGGCGGCCCGCAATCTGGGGCAGGCGGACGCGGGCGAGGGCGTTCTGGATGCCTGTGTCTGAGAAGCGGTCGGGGGCGTTCTGGATGCCTGTGTCTGAGAAGCGGTCGGGGGCGTTCTGGATGCCTGTGTCTGAGAAGCGGTCGGGGGCGTTCTGGATGCCTGTGTCTGAGAAGCGGTCGGGGGCGGCGGGGTAGGCGAGGGCGGCGCGCAGCGAGCCAATGGGGAGGTAGGGCTTCTGCGGCAGCACCATCGGGTCGAAGTCGGCGGGCAGGCGCATGTCGCCGCTGGCGTAGGGCCACAGCCCGAAAATGGCCCGCAGCAGGGTGCTTTTGCCGCTCCCCGACGGGCCGCTGATGAGGGCGGACTGCCCCGCTTCCAGGGACAGGTCGAGGTCACGAAAGAGCGTCCGCCCGTCGGGCAGGGCGAGTGTCATGCCATTCAGTGCCAGCGTCCCGTTCCGGTCGGCATGACGGGTAGCCGTGGATTGCTGGGACAGAGCGTGGGCGGCCTCCACGGCCTGCGTGAAGCCGGAAAGCCGCTGGATGGTGGACCGCCAGAGGGCAATTGCCGAGTAGGCGGTGATGAAAAACGAGACAGCCCCCTGGACCTGAGCGAAGGACTGCGCGGACTGGTTCAGGCCGCCTAGAGTCATGTGGTGCGAAAAGTAGACGGGCGCGCAAAGAAAATAAGGAATGATGTTGGCGACCTGCTGGTAGCCAATGCTGAAGCCGTTGATCTTTTTGGTTCGGCTCATGATCCGGCGGTAGTTTTCGATGATGCTGCCGAAGCGGCCCATCAAATTGGCCTGTTCGGCAGTCTCGCCGTTGCTGAGGGCAACGCTTTCGCCGTTCTCGCGCAGGCGGACCAGGCTGAACCGGAAGTCGGCCTCGTATCGCTGCTGGTTGAAGTTAAGCCGGATGACCGGGAAGCCGAGCCTTGCCATCAGGCTGGAGCCGAGGCCGGCGTAAAGCAGCGCGCACCAGACAAGGTATCCGTGAATGAGCATCTGCCCATGCATCAAGGGCAGGGCCCCGCCGACTTTCCAGAGCAGTGTGACGAACGCCAGCAGGGTCGCTACCTGCTGAAGCAGTCCCAGGGCCAGCGGAATGGCGCCGCTCAGGCCGTCGTTGGTGCCGATGAAGTCGCGGATGTCCTCCGAGATGCGCTGGTCAGGATTATCGGAGGGCTGTCCACCGATCTGCCAGAAGTAGAAGGCTTTGTTGTCCAGCCACTGCCTGAGAAAGTGGTCCGTCATCCAGCGTCGCCACCGGATGTTGAGCGCCATGCTGACATAACTTTGGTAGACGTAGATCGCACAGAAGAGAAAAGCCCAGAGTGACCAGAACTCCAGGGCGTGCAGGAACGCCTTGAGGTTGTAATTCTGGACGGCGTCAAAGATGGCGCCGCCCAGTTGGACGAGCATGACGGACACGCCGACGGAGGCAAGGGTCAGTACAACGAGGAGGCCCGCCGTCCATTTAGCCTTGCCGCGTTCTTCGGAAGTCCAGAAGGGGCGGGCGAGGTGGAGAAAATCTCGGAACATAGGTAAGGCTTTCTTTGGCTCTTAATGATGTTCCTGCCTTGCCTCATTGCCGCAGGAGAAGGGGTTAAAGTTCTAGGCTATCCCCGTCTTCGGCCTGTACGACGTAGACCTGACCCGGCTCGACGGTGGGCAGAAGAGCAAGGACGCGGGGCATGAGCGGGATGTGAGTTTCAATTCTGTTGTTCCTGCCGCGCATGGTGATGACTGCGATGCTGCGCCCAGTGAAGTTCTGCTGATATTGGATGCCTTTATCCACTGTCAAGAAAACATCAAACTGCGTTTCGGCAAGCGTCAATAGCCTCCCATTCCTGAAAGCATCCCAGCCCATCTCGAACGTGGCTTGTACGATGTGGTCCGGCAGGTAGCGTTTTAGCCGCCAGTTGAGGCAGTGATCCAGCAAAATCCTCATGGATGGCAGGTGTCCGGCGGCAGCCCTTCCAGAAGTCGCTCACACGCCAGTCGGAGCGCGGCCTTTACCTGTTCATGGGTGACGCCAGGAAAGCTGTCTAGAAACTCTTCCATGCTGGGGCCTTCTTCCAGATAATCCCAGAGGTTCCGAATCGGCACACGAGTCCCAACAAAGCAGGGCGTTCCACTGACCCGATCCATGTTGGCGGAGACGACGCCGAAGCGGGGATCGGAGCGGGGGACGATCTCGCCCTCCCAGTAGTCATCGGGTAAGGCTCTCGGCGCGGGTTGTTCTAAAATCTGTGACATGATTATGTCTCCATAAACCAAGACAGGGGCGGGCCGTAAGGCCCGCCCCTGTCGGTGTGTCTCGGCTAGTGGCTGCCGCAGGAGCCGCAGCCGCCGCCCTGGCGGGTATCCAGGCCGGAAGCCTCGCCGTCTTCGGCGCTAAAGGAGGAGCCGCAGCCACAGGACTTGACGGCGTTGGGGTTCTCGATCTTGAAGCCGCCGCCGAGATCGGTGTGGATGTAGTCCACGACCGCGCCGACGAGGTACTTGAGCGAAGTGGCGTCCACGACGAGGCTGACGCCGGAGACCTGGAAGGTCTCGTCGCCGGGTTCAATGTTCTCGTCGAGCGCCATGCCGTACTGGAGGCCGGAGCAGCCGCCGCCGGCGACGTAGACGCGCAGGGCAAGGTCGTCGCGGTCCTGCTGCTCGATGAGCGACTTGACTTCGAGCGCGGCGGCGTCGGTCAAGGTCAGGGGCGCGGTCTGGATCATGGATTCGGGTGCCGTGATGGGCATATCAAGCGTTGCGGGCATTTTTCAAATTCCTTTCGGACAGTTCGGATCGGGTGAGAATGGCAGGCACGGGGCCTGTCCCTACGGGCTAGACGCCGACGGCTTTGTAGCCGACGAGAGACGGTTCAGGCGGCGTGGCGGTCCGGGTGGGGGTGCTGACGGGAACCAGCTCCTCCTCGTACTCGAAGGCTTCCATCGAGATGCAGTCCATCGGGCAGATCTTGGCACACAGGGCGCAGCGGATGCACTTGGTCCCGTCCATCAGCATGATGGTGCCGTCATCGGGGCGAAGCTCCTCCTGCGGGACGCCGTACTTGGCCTCGATGAGGCGGGCTACCTCCTCGTCGCCCACGACATCTGTGACCGGGACCATCTTCAGGATGCTCTCGGGGCAGATGTTGATGCACAGGCCGCAGAGGATGCACTTCTCGGCATCGAAGACCACGTTGACATGACAACGCAAACAGCGCATCCCTTGTTCCCGTGCGGCCTTCTCGGTGTAGTTGAACTCCACCAGATCGAAGCCCGCCGAGCGGTTGGTGATCTCGCGCTCCGGCGGCTCCTGCCGGATGAAGTTGTCGTACTTGGTCGGCATGGCGTAGTTGACGATGGGCAAAGCGCGCATGTAGCCGCGCTTGACCAGCTTCTGCGTCACGCCGGACAGGTGCTCGTCCACGCCCACCGCGCACTTCTGGGCGGACGCGATGCCGTCAATGAACAGCCGGGCGCCCAGGGCGATGTCGCCGACGGCGAAGACGTCCGGGTGGGAGGTGGATTGCAGGGTCTCGGGGTCCACGTCCACCGTGCCGCGCGGGGTGCGCTTCAGGTCTTCAACCCCCGTGAGGAAGTTCCAGTTGACCATCTGGCCGATGGAGACAATGACCGAGTCGCAGTCGAAGACTTCTTCCGAGCCGTCAATGTACTGCGGGTTGAAGCGGCCCTGGGCGTCAATCAGGGACGAGACCTTTTTGGTCTTGACGCCGGTGACGGTTTCTTCGCCGAGTATCTCGATGGGCAGGCGCTTCGGCCAGAGCTTGACGCCCTCCAGAACGGCTTCCTCGATCTCGTACTCGTCGGCGTTCATCTGGGCGCGCGACTCGCCGAAGATGCAGTCTATGCTTTTGGCCGTCAGGGCGAGCGTCCGGGCGATGTCGGTCATGGCGTAGTTCTTGGGCTTCGCCAGGCTGGACAGGCCGGGGATGACGGGGGTGCGGACGGTCATGCGAACGACGTCCATGGCGACGTTGCCGCCGCCGATGACAACGCACTTTTCGCCGACGTGGTACTCGTGGCCTAAATTGACCTCGCGCAGCAGGTCCACGCCGATGTAGACGCCCTGCTTGTCCACGCCGGGGATGGTCAGGGGCCGGCCCAGCATGAAGCCCGCCGCGATGATGAATGCCTTGTAGCCTTCTTCCCGCAGTTGGGGGATGGTGACATCCTTGCCGACCGAGACGCCGAGCCGCAGGTCCACGCCGAGTTCGCAGATGGCGGCGTTTTCGAGGTTCATCAGCTCGCGCGACAGCCGGTAGATGGGGACGCCGGTCGCCATCTGGCCGCCCGGTACGGGCAGTTCTTCAAAAACCGTGACTCGGTAGCCAAGCCGGGCCAGGTCGTGGGCGGCGGTCATGCCGGCCACGCCCGCGCCGACGACGGCGATCTTCTCTTTGTCCAGGACGGGATAAGACGATCCGCGCGCGTTGGAGTAGTCCAGCGACTTGTGCAGGTCGCGCAGGTTCTCGACGCCGTACTGCTCGGTGGCGAACCGCTTCAAGGCGCGGATGGCGACCGGCCCGCTGGTGTCGGTGCCGATGTTGCCGCGCGTACACTTGACCTCGCAGGGGGCGCCGCAGATGCGCCCGCACATGGAGGCGAAAGGGTTCGGGGCGCGGGCGATGGCGTAGGCGTCGTTGTAGCGCCCTTCGGCGATGGCGATGACGTAGCCGCGCGCGTCGGTCTTGACGGGGCATCCGGTCTGGCATCCGATCTTGCCGCGCCAGTAGTCAATGTCCGGGACTTTGACCCGGTAGGGTGTCTGTTTTTCTTCAGCCATAATAAATCGGGGTCACTCTTTCCAAACGGGGGGTTGCCCCCAACCCCCAACGCTGTTAACTCTTGGGGAAGCAGGAAGATACGCCGTTATTGTACCATATCGTGCCCCTCAGTTCAAGGCGGGGAGGAAGGAATCCTCCGCCGGCGGGCACGGTTTGTGAAAAAAGGCGCAAGAACCCGGCCCCGGCGCCACCCGGCACTGAAAGTGCCGGTCTACTGTGGAGTGGAAGTCGCTCCGCGACTGAGGAACTCTCCCCGCCGTAAGCGGTGACCCTTCCCTGTCAAGGAAGGGTAGGAGGGAGGATTTGGGGCAGCGGGTGTGGAACAGGCAGGCAGAGCGGGCGGCATTCCCGGATTGAAAGCCAGGTCTTCAGCAAAGCGATTGTCATCCCAACAAAGCCTCCGCCTGCGCGGACATTAAGAAACGCCTGCCTTTGTGGGGGTACGCGGTGGTAGAATGCGGGTTGGGATAGCCTAGCGTTAAGGCTGGCAGAAAGCAAACATAATGGGAAGCATGAAAAGGTTCATTCTGTTCAACGTGTTCATTATTAACCCAAGTTGCTACCTATGAAAGTATCGCATAGGCGATCACCGTCAGGAAGATTTTCCGCTCCCACCCTTCAGGAGTGACCGCATGGAGCCGCCGGCCTAGCCACTGTGTCACCGTGCTGAAGGTCGTCTCGATCCGCTTGCGATAGGAGTGACACAGGTAGCCCAGGTAAGCGGGATGCGGACGCTTGCTGTTGCACTTGCGGTCCGCCAGCAAATCCACCTGCTCTTGCTCGCGCAACAGGTCCTCATAGTCATAGTCCGTGTAGGCCGCATCCGCCGTGACGGTGGCTCCGGCAGGCAAGTCCAGGTCCAGTTTACGAAAGCCTACGATGTCGGCAGTGGCGGCAGGGGTCAGCACGAACTCCACCGGCTGCCCGGTTGCCGTCACCAGCAGATGCCCTTTGAGGCCGTAGTAGTAACGGCGTTTGCTGGCGCAGAAGCCCCGGTGCTGGCGCAGAAGCCCCGGTGCTGGCGCAGAAGCCCCGGTGCTGGCGCAGAAGCCCCGGTGCTGGCGCAGAAGCCCCGGTGCGGCTCACTTTCTTTGTCCTTCTGCTCTTTGCTGTTCTGGACCCCCTCACCCCTCTGGCGGCACGGGTACAAGCGGCAGCGGCGGATGCGAATGTTGTCACAGACCGGGATCGGTACGCTGTCTACGGCATAGATGCCCTCTGGATTGGCAAGCTTGGCCGCCTCCCCCAGCAGCCACAGCATCCCTTGCCAGAGGACTTCCGGGATGGCGTGCCAGCGGCGATTGAAGCGGCTCTTGGAGAGCATCGTCTTGATGTAGCCATGCTCTTTGAGGAAGCGTCGGCTCTTTTCCTGGTTGCCGTCGAAGAGGGCGGCGGCCACAAGGGTTGTGGTCATGACCTCGGCGGTACTCATCCGGGCCTGGGGATCATCGCGCCAGCGGCGTACCCGCAGGAAGTCATCGCAGAGGCAGTAGATCGTGATGACTTGAGTGGTCATTTCTTGTTGAGAATGATCTTGTTGAGAATGATCTTGGGTATCCTGTTGTTGCATGGCGGGCCTCGGTTGGGTGAAGATTAGACACCTCTACTTTACCGTTAGTCCGTCCTGCTCAATCCCGCCTAAGCCTGGCGGGCAACCATACTATCTAGGACGACTCCCGCACAAGGTAGCAACTTGGGTTATTCATATGTTTTTCCTCCATCTAGCGAGTTCAAATCTTAAAGATAAGTCGTCCTGCTGAACTACATCAGCCTGCTGCGGCCTAAGCCTAGAAACCAATCATGGTTCTAGGTGAAGCCTACTAGATCGCCCAAGACGTACACTGCAAGAGGAGAGCCGCCCGACGCTAACATGCACTGCTAGCGTCGGGCCGCAACTGCCACCTATGAAACGGGTTCGAGTTTCCATACCTGCGCGTTCTGAACCGTCCCGGCGGAAGTTACGCGGATGTCGAGGCGTTCACAATGCCATTGTGCGGCCTGAACTTCGTCCAAGACGACCTTGAAGACACGGTCACGCTGGGCCGACACGATCTGCCCGAGCCTGATTTTCTGGCTGCGCTCGGTCTTGTCGCCGAGTGCAAGAGGTGGTTCGATCCCCTCGGCGATCGCGAACAGGTCGGAGATGCGCTTTTCCGCCTGCCCGTGCGCGTACCACCAGGCGGCGATGAATGTCCGCAAGGTCGCTGACTCGTCGTCGGCCGTCGCGTAAAGGGAGTCCAGGTTGGTCATGAAGCCGGGGATGCCGGCAACATGTAGTATGCCCCCAAGCGTCTCAGCCCAGTTCTCGAACATCCCGAGAGTCGGATTGTTGGGGGCGGGGGGCCTCCCCGCCGCAATCCAGGCTTGCCCGAGTATGAGGGCGGCGCAAACAAGCGAGCCGCAGTTCTGCCCGACCCACTCGAGAAGATGTGGGTGCCGGAACGCCTCGTTAGCACGGAGCCACGGTTCGTCCATCCTAGCGTCCAGCCGGATACGAATGGTTCGCCGGGACATCTCTCTAGAGAGATGCGGGTTGTTGGCCGTCGCAACCCATGTGCAGCCGACTTTGACGCTCAGGATGGTGGAAAGACCTAGCACGCGCCCTTTATACTCGGTGCTTGTCAGCTCCATGGCCAAAGAGGCATTGTCCAGCTTGCGATTTACGTTGTCCAGCACGATCGTCCTAGCGCCGCTCTTGAACTGGGCCAGAAGCCGCTTGTCCATTTCTTCGTCGCTCGCCGGAGCGGTCATGCCTGCTGCAGGCTGTCCCTCCGAGACCTGGGTCATCGCCTCGACCATGAGAGACCCACCCGTCCCCGGCGTCGGCTTCTCGACTTGGTGCAAAGGCGTCGGGCCGTTGATAAGGCCACGGACGAACGGCAGGAGGAACAGCGCAACCGCGTTGGCGAGTTCCGCAGGCCCTGCGAAGGGAAAGTCCCCCCGCAGTTCCACAACGATCATGTGCTTGGCCCAGGCGACCTGATCCGGCGTCGGCACGAGGGGCACCTCGGGAACGGCCAGGTCATCCGGTGGATCGTAGAACAGGCGGCTACCCGAGCAGTAACCCGGCTCGGTCACGAGCTCTCCCTCTTTCGCAAAGATGGGGACGGCAATAACCCCTTCTAGAATTGGGAGGGCCGGGTTCGGGGCGATTAACACGTCCTCACAGAGCCAGCTCGGTGCCATGTCGTTGACCGTCACGATCTCGTCGTCACGCTTTACAAGCCGGTAGAACCTGATTAGCAGCGACAGCAGGTGGCGCAGCCGCACTTTTTCCAGCATTACGATTGTCAAGTTCCCCTTCTCGTTCCGCTCGAGCGAAGCCAATTGGCCCCCATATCGGTAAAGGATAGGATCGTGTGGTCTTCCCCGGTTCGCCTCGTTGATGACCCGCAGGCATTTACTGCGCGCGGCCAGTAGGTCGCGGTCATGGACGTTCCAGTCCCTCGACTTCTTGGACATACAGAAATCGAGCATGTCGATCAGGACCTGGTCTTCAGGGGTCAGCTCCTCCGGTTCCTCCTGATCAGCGTCCGCTTTCTCGGCATCGGCCTGTTGAGCGATCGCCGCCGCTTTTTTCGGCCTCGCTTTCTTCCGCCCTACTCCTTTTTTAGGCTTAGTTTCCTCGAACGCGGCCTCGTCATCGCCGGCACCGGTGGCCTGAGCTTCCGGGCTGTGCATCAGCGGCAGTCTGTGTGTCAGCGGCGGCTCAGGCCCCTGGACCGCCGCAAACAGTTCTTCGTCTGAAATGCGGAGGAGGTGAGGATCGTCTTGGGAGGCGATATTCATTCCATAGTTGTCAATGTTGGGCATAGGAGCCTTTCGGGACGATACGTTGTCGTCCGGAAAGGGGCAGGACTTGCAGGAAGCCGCATCTTTGTGCTAAACTTCCAACTGGATCAACGCCCCACCCCAATGGTCGTTGAACATCGTCGCCGTGTCACCGGCGACGATGTGGTTGCCGCCGCGGGAACACCTCGGACAGATGCGTTCCTGCGGCGGCCTGCTCTTCTAGCTCTTAGGCTCAGCCGAATGGGATATGCTCATCTTCTCGCAAACTGTCGCCCAATGCACAAGTGCCAGAACCGTTGCCAGCACTATTGCGAGTTCCAGCACCGTTTCCCGGAGTTGTCACCGGGAGGATTTCCCATCGGCTTCACGGTACCTGCGCCGTCACCTCCTTCCCTGTTCCTGAACTGCCGCTAGGGCAAGTGCCTCCTGAGTTTCCAGCCATGCGTCCCACGCTCGTTGCGGCACGCGCACTGACCGCCCTAGGCGGATCGCCGGGAGAAGGCGTTTGTCGATGAGCTGGTAGACCCTCCTCTCGCTGAGGCCGAGGCGCAGTGCGACCTGCGCCACCGTGAGGAAGGCCTGGAAGTTTTCTTCGGTTTCGTACAGCATGGCAGCTCACGGCGGACGGCTTCAGAAGATTGCGGATCATTCATTAGGCACGAATATGATACCAACAGACAAAGCAAAAGCCAAGGTGCCTCAAAAGTTATTTTCTTCCCACGTGGGAGACTTTCCCGCTGTAGGAGCAGAAGTACGGGAACAACTCGGAGCCGCATTGATTGGCATGGACGACGATGTATGGGAAGAGCTGTCCTCGGACACGGTTAGCTCCAGAAGTACTGTCGAGGCATATCTCGCTCAGGTCGGGACAGATCCGTCCGGAGCGTGGGCAGCGTTATGCGGCGAAGCCGTTCTCCATATCAGGGCGAAGCGCCAGTCTGCGACATCGGATGCGGCTCGAGAGGGCGTGGAAGCAGAATTGAGTGAGGGGTTTTCACCCAATGGAGCAAAGGGGTTTAATGACGCTCGGTCGTTGGGATTGCCGGACGCCGACGTACTCGTCAGGCAGGCGTGTCGTGTGGAGGATTTGATTAAGGCCCAGACCATAGCCCTCTACGCAGCTTGGCGAGCAGAAAACGGCTGGTGGCTCCATGAGACGCGTGACCACCTCCTCGGAGGAATGCTGATCTCGGTCCAGGACGTGACGCGTTTCATCGAATCACCGGCCATCGGAATCTTTACACGGTCAGAACTTGAAGAGAATGGCATCCAAAGCAGTCGTTCATTCTCGAGGCTGACGCGATCAGAGCCGGTGGAACCGCATGATCCTCGGGCTTGGAAGTATGGCATCTACTTCGAGGATTACGGAGTGGAGATGGTGCGGAGAATCGACCCGAAGATGGTGACTTCGTTTCGCGGACCACCGGAAGATGATATAGGCGAAATTTCCAGCCCCATCGAAGATGTTCCTTTCCTTCCAGGCAGTCTCTTCCAAGATTTGCTCACGGCAGCGGATTATCTGTCCTCTTGCCTGTTGCGGTGCGGGATTGGGCCCGCCCTGGTGTTCCTCCTATCGGGCTCGGCCCCGGCTTCTTTTCCAGCGGATGCAGACTGGCTGCCCGGGATTGCAAGCGGCGGAGATTCTTCTTGGCAATCTTTTGGAGGAACATCCTGGTCAGGCCCGTCGTGGAAAGCGTCACACGTGAGCCTGACATTCCCGCTTTGGCTGTCGGCGGACGTCGCGGAACAAGCCTTTCGCCAGGTGCAGAAAGCAATCCTGGGGGCGGAAAACCGCCCCTTCAAGGAGCAATATGTGCGGATGTTCTACTTCGTGCTATGCGAACGGCGGCGGGGGATCGTCGGGGCTGGAACGGAGGGGGAGCGTCGGCAGATATGGTCAAGCTGGAACGCCCTATGCAAGCAGGCGGGCGAAAGTGGTCGCCACCGGATACATATGGGGGTAGAGGCACCTGAGATGCCGGATCCACTTTCGGGACTCGATCCGGCCTGGGCCATTGAGAGCTTTACCTACTTAGGACTTTCGCTTCACTCTACGGATTTTCAGGGTTTCAGCGCGTTGCTGCATGATATTGGCCGTTATAAATCAAAGCGAAGCAAGCGCAAGCGAAAGTCCTACTACTTTAACTCAACCTGTGGCCGGGTGGAGGAGAGGCTCTTCCCCTCATTCTTCTGACAGCCACAGTTTGCGAGTCCTTTCCTCAAGTTGCCATTACTGGAAGACATCAGACATCTAAAATGGGACACACAGCCGGTACAATTTGTTTATGCCGCGCAAATCATCCGCCACTAATACTGCAAAACGTTCAGGCTACAATGTACGCCAAGCCGTGGGCAGTAACATCAAAATCCGGCGCCTTGAGCTTGGCTGGAGCCAGCAGGAACTAGCCGACCGCTTCGGCGTCAGCCGTGCCGCAATCTCTCAGTACGAGATCGGGACAGGCGAGGTCAATGCAGGCGACCTCCCCCGACTCGCCGACATCCTCGGCCTGAGTCTGCTGGAGTTCTACGAAGGGCCACTGTTTGATCTCTGCGATACCCAGAGCGAAAACAGGAACTGGCCGGTTAAAATGGCGACTCTCCTTCTGGAGAAGAGCGGCTTGCTGAATAGGAGTCAGCAGCAAGATAGGAGTCAGCAGCAAGCAGACAAGCGGAACGCTGACGGAAGCGAACAAAGAGTGCCCGAAGATATTGATAACATATCAAAGGATCACATTTTCATTTCAGACGAATTTCTTGGCGGTGCCTGGACAGTTCCTTACAACGGCGAACCAAAACACGACTTCGATAGTGTCATAAGACTTGCGGATTTGGCCGGCAATTTTCTTGCCCTATCCCGCCAGGATCAGGAAACGCTGTCGCGTGTGGCCGAGGCCTTGCGTGACAAGCCAGCCGTCAAAGACGAGCCAGCAGTTGCTTCCAAGAGCTTGCCAACGAAGGTTTCAGAGTAATCACAAGATGTAGGTGTGAGAGAGATTCGCGCACTCAGGAGGTTTCCGAGGGGGTGCGCGAGTGCTGAAACAGGAGACTGGGGGGTTGTGAAGGAGACTGCGGGGTTCCGCTTGCATTAAACGGCCCGGTGTGTTATAGTAGAGGCAACAACCAGAGTAAATTGATGATGAAGTAGTGAATTCGGACGCCAAGCGGTGCGCCGAAGATTGTGGCACTGGAGGCCGTGGGTTCAAGTCCCATCGTTCGCCCTTTCTTCCACCTCTTTTCTGGGCATCCCAAAAGGGGCGCAGACGCAGTCAAAACGCAGTCTAGATCACCTCGGTTGCAGAATTTCAGCAGCCGGGGTGGTTTTTTGGCTGTCTGAAGACGAGCGTTACCGTCCACGCACCTGAAACTCGATCAGCACATTCTCCAACTGCTGGATCAACTCGGGCAGGTATGACTGGTCCGCCCGGAACGTGAACTGAAGCTGAGTGTCTCGTTTGACAGGA